>Ga0307408_100000162_pt1 | contig 74076 bp, 53 predicted proteins | sample 322Cmetagenome_FD_202116 | JGI IMG/M metagenome (GOLD analysis project Ga0307408, IMG submission 202116) | Maize rhizosphere microbial communities from greenhouse at UC Davis, California, United States - 322HYB-C-3 | ecosystem: Host-associated > Plants > Roots > Rhizosphere > Soil | place... | reverse complement strand
GCTGCAAACAATCTTTACGTATATGATGTAGCGAACAAAAAAGCACTTCAAATCACCAAGGACGGTTCAATGAACAAGATCATTAATGGAACAACGGATTGGGTTTACGAAGAAGAGTTCGCCATTACGCAAGGCTTTTCATGGTCGCCGGATTCAAAATACATGGCATTCATGCGATTTGATGAAAGTAGCGTTCGTGAGTTCACGATGGACATGTACGGACAATTGTACCCTGAACACTTCCAATTCAAATACCCGAAAGCAGGTGAAGACAATTCGAAAGTAAGCATGCATATTGCAGACGTTTCCAATGGCACCATTGCTGATGTTAAATTCGGTGCTTACGAATATATTCCGCGCTTCCAATGGTCGCCGGTGAAAAACGAATTGGTGGTTCTTACAATGAACCGTCACCAGAATGACCTGAACTATTACCTGGTTACCAATCCTGCGGCTCCAACTGCAAAAGTATTCTATAACGAAACATCACCTACTTATATCGATATTGACAACAACCTTATTGTATTGAAAGACGGTACGTCGTTATTGAGAACTTCAGAAAAAAGCGGCTGGAACCAATTGTACGTTTTGAATTTCGACGGAACTCAGCGCCAGGTTACATCAGGAAACTGGGATATCATTGAGCTATACGGCATCAACCCAAAAACGAATATGATCTATTACGCTTCTGCCGAACAGGGAGCAATCCACAAAACACTATACACAATCAACATTTCCGGGAAATCGAAAAAAGCACTTTCGGAACTTACGGGTTACCACTCTGCGGAGTTTGCTCAAGGATTCAACTACTTTGTGAAATCAAGTTCGTGGGCAACGAAGGTACCTACGTTCACACTTTGCGATGCAAGCGGAAGAACGTTGAAAGTATTGGAAGAGAATAAAGCACTTCAAAGCAAACTGGACGGAATGAAGCTTTCTCCTAAAGAGTTTGTTCAGTTTCCGGCTGCCGACGGACAAAGTTTGAACGGATGGATTATCAAACCTAAAAACTTCGATCCGAACAAAAAGTACCCGGTTTACTTTAATGTATACTGCGGGCCTGGTTCAAACACCGTTTCTGATGAATATGAAGGTTCGGGATATTTGTACCACCAATTATTGGCTCAAAAAGGATATATCGTTGTTTCTGTAGATCCGAGAGGAACAATGTTCCGTGGTGAAGCATTCAAGAAATCGACCTACAAGGAATTGGGGAAATTTGAAACTGAAGACCTTATCTCCGTTGCAAAATACCTTCAAAAACAATCTTACGTTGATCCGGCAAGAATCGGGATTATGGGATGGAGTTACGGAGGTTTCATGACTTCGTTGGCAATGACAAAAGGTGCTGACGTTTTCAAAATGGGAATTGCAGTTGCACCGGTTACGAACTGGAGAAATTATGACAATATCTATACAGAGCGTTTTATGCAGACACCGCAGGAAAATGCAAAAGGTTATGATGAAAACTCACCGGTAAACCATGCAGCAAAATTGAAAGGTAAATTCCTTTTGATCCACGGTTCTGCAGACGACAACGTGCATTTCCAGAACTCAATGGAATTCATCACTGCACTCGTTGCGGCCAACAAACAATTCGACTTCTTCGCTTATCCGAATAAAAATCATGGTATTTATGGTGGAAATACGAGAAACCACCTTTACAACATGATGTTGAATTACACTTTGGAGAATCTGTAAGATTCCTTAAATGACAAAGGCAGTTGTTACTTCTCTCTTTTGGACTGGTATCAACTGCCTTTTGCTTTACACCGTTTTTTACCTCGACCGACAAAGCCCAAACAGCATCCCCTACCTTCTTCTTTCTATCCCCCTTGGATTGATCAATTGCGCCAGCATCTTCAATTCATTTTATCGTCTCCGTAAATTCAATAAAATCCAACTCATTTACAGTATCGTTGGAATCCTTAACGGCATCATTTTTCTTTGCGTGTTGAATCAGTTGCATTCCCTTTCAGGTACGATGACAAATTGATTGAAAAGCTAAAAAACCACTGAAATCAGAATCTGTTTATTTTTTTTCAAATTGAGGTAGATAATCGTTGTTTGTTTATTAATTTTAGAACGACTATTAACAAAATAGATTTTTATATACTGAAATGAGCGAGACTGCGAAAATTGAATTAGGAGGGAAAGTTTTTGAATTCCCTGTTATTGAAGGTACCGAAAACGAGAAAGCAATTGACATTACAAAATTGCGTCAGGAAACCGGGTACATCACTATTGATTCCGGGTACAAGAATACCGGAGCCACTCTAAGTGCTATTACATTCTTAGACGGAGAAGAAGGGATTCTGAGATACCGTGGATATCCAATTGAGCAGTTAGCGGAAAAAGCATCGTTCATTGAAGTTGCCTATTTGTTGATTTATGGAGAATTGCCAACTCAAGCGCAGTTGGACGGTTTCAAAAATGATATTACAAAACACACATTGGTTCATGAAGACATGAAGCAATTCTTTGAAGCATACCCTGCACAAGCTCACCCAATGGGAGTACTTTCTGCAATGGTATGTTCACTTTCTACGTTCTATCCTGAGTCACTTGACCCGAATAGAAGCCCGGAGAAAAAGAACCTTACAATTCTTCGCTTATTAGGTAAATTGCCAACTTTGGCGGCTTGGTCGTATAAGAATTCTATGCGTCATCCATTCATGTATCCTAAGAATGAGTATGACTACTGCAAGAATTTTATGCACATGATGTTTGCAATGCCAACTGAGGATTACAATGTTGATCCGGTTGTTGTTGACGCTTTGAATAAATTATTGATCCTTCACGCTGACCACGAGCAAAACTGTTCTACTTCTACAGTTCGTATCGTTGGTTCGTCCCAGGCTAACTTATACGCAACAATTTCTGCAGGTATTTCCGCACTTTGGGGACCTCTTCACGGTGGTGCTAACCAGGCGGTTATCGAAATGTTGGAGAAGATCCACAATGACGGTGGTGATGTAGACAAATGGGTATTGAAAGCAAAAGACAAGGATGATCCGTTCCGTTTGATGGGATTCGGTCACCGCGTGTATAAAAACTTCGATCCACGTGCTACTATTATCAAGAAAGCATGTGATGATGTATTGGAGAAATTGAAGATCAACGATCCATTGTTGGAAATTGCCAAGAAATTGGAGAAATATGCTTTAGAGGATGAATACTTCAAAGCAAGAAGTTTGTACCCTAACGTAGATTTCTATTCAGGAATTATTTACAAGGCATTGGGAATTCCAACTGAAATGTTTACAGTAATGTTTGCATTGGGTCGTCTACCAGGATGGATTGCACAGTGGAAAGAAATGTCTGAAGGTGGAGAGCCGATTGGTCGTCCACGTCAGATTTACACTGGAGCGGTTACACGCGACTATGTTGCTATTGAAAAGAGATAATTGAATCTTTATAGAATTGAAAGGGTTGGCGAAGGTCAACCCTTTTATTTTGGTGCCAACAAAAACTATCAAAACAGGGAATTCCCAATCCCTTACGTACGGGACGGTTTTTTGGGAAATCCCGTTCATCGATGGTATATCGAGGGATTCAGGAAAATCCGGCACCCTTTAAATTCTAACTACCTTTCAAGAACAACCTTCTTCAACACCACTCCATTTTCCCTTTCAACCAAAGTAAACTTCAACGAACTGTATTTCGGAATATCGGTTCCCAGCTTGATTTCTCCGGAAATGATTCCTGAATTTTCTTCGCAATATGCTAAACGGATTCCATATTCTGGCATATCCGGATGCACATATACCCTACAACAACTGTAGGTAGGCATTACAAAACACATTAGTCCGTCATCCGGTTTTCCTACCGTAACTTCATAATTTCCTCTTTGTAAGATGATAGCGTTCTTGCCATAACCCGGAGAATCAGTATAAATATCATCTTCATAAGAATAGAAGGAAATACGTTGTCCTGATAAATCAATACAATAACGATTAACCCCTTCTACCTCTTCTTTCATGTAGACATTCATCTTCAAGCCATTCAACTTAATCGTAGTCGTATCTTCCAATTCAATGAATTCGTTCAGCGAAAAATCCTGCCTGTTCTTTTCATGAACCTCTTCAATATCATGACAACAGGAGAATAGGATTGCAGAAAGTAAAACAAGCGCGGAAAATGATGTTTTAGTGTTAAGCATGATCACAATTTAGCTGATTGAGCTGTTAAAATAGACATTAAATAAATCATCCTCTCAATATTAACATCCAACTACCAAACCTATCTTTTTTCGGTCTTTAATTTCTTATATAGAGAAATTCATACTAAAACTTTAGTATTTATGAACATCACTAAATCGATTTACATCTGAACTTCCCGTATTTCAACGGTTTACGATGCTTAAAACTTAATCTTTCCTTAACCTCAGTACGCAATTACCTGCCGTAACTTTGTTGAAAACGCTCTCCAAATGAAGTTGATTTTTCTAATACCAGTACTGCTTGTTTCCAGCTTCACATTTTCACAGGCAACCATAGCGATCCAGGATTTTGATGGCGGAACACCTGCATTGAGTACTACAAACACAGGAGGTGCTGTGGTTACAAATAGTTCTGCCGGTACAGATCGTCCTGCAACTTCTACTTTCTATACCTCGGCAATCTCAGCATTTGGAACCACGAATGGTTCTTCTACCATTACTTCAGCAAATGTTACAGGTTTAGCCAGTTATACTTCGAAATTTTTCGATTTCCGACTTGCATCCTGGTCGTTGGGGTCAACAGGAAACGGTGCGGACGGTACAGATGTAATTAACGTTGATATTTCACTGGATGGCGGAAGTACTTTCTCAAACGAAATACAGATCGCGGGCAACGCAAATGCATATTGGCATTATTCAACAGGAACAGGATCTGCGGTAGTTACGTATGATGGAAATAACGCTCCAACCAATTTTGCTCCCACTGCAGGTGGAAACAGAACCACCGACGGTTATTCAACAGTTCGTGTAGATCTTCCGGCTGGTTGTACACAAGCCATTATCCGAATTCGAGCATTGAATAACGCTACGGCAGAACGCTGGACAGTAGACGATATTCGCCTCTTCGGAACACTTAGTGCTCCATGCTCACCGGGCGCCGCCCCAACAACCAATGCTTCGTTGATTTCATCGACCGATTTTTGTACGAGCTCACAAATCAGTTTCACAGCTGGTAACGGAACAAACCGTATTGGTGTTTTATCTCTTTCCAACTTTTCGGATACCCCAACAAACGGTATTAGTTATGCCGCCAGTTCGCTATTCGGAAGCGGGTCAACAATTGGAGCAGGCAATTACGTTGTAATGAATGGAAACGGAAGTAATATAACCGTTACCGGATTGACTCCCGGAACAGCCTATTATTTCAAGGTATTTGAATACACGGGAACCACTGCGAATTGTAGTGAATCCTATCAAACCGCATCTATAGTAACCTATTCGTTCACCACACAATCCAACTGTAGCACACCTCAGATACGTTCAATCCTGGCCGATGCGTGTTCTTCGCAGGAAGGACTTGACGAGTTGGTGATCATTGAAAACGGAGCAAATGCATTGGCTCTTGCTGATATCAATCTCGCTTTTCCTTCGGGAGGAACCTACTGTAATTCCGGATGCGGAACAAATACATTGGGTAATAACGCAGCTTATATTACGCAATTGAACACAACTGCCGGATGTAATCTTTTCACTTTTTCAGATCCCATTCCCGCCGGGGCAATTATCGTAGTATTTACAGGACAAACACCTTCCTATGTTTTTGATTATTCAACGCAATGTCCTTCGTCACAACAGTACTACGCGATATTTTGTAATAACACAAGTATTTCCGGTCGTTTTGCAAACAGCGGAACAGGAACCAGAACAATGAACGCAACCTTTGCCGGAACCGCTGAATCCGTAACTTATGCTCCTAATTCTTTGGGAGGCGATGGCAGTTTTATCGACTTTGACGATCCTGGAAATCCGACGTACGATGTAAATCCCAATTGTGTTTACCCGTTGGAAGTTGATTTGATCAGCTGGCATGCTTCTATGCTGGATAACGATGTATTGCTTAGCTGGACAACGCTTTCAGAAATGGATTTAGACAGGTATGAAATCCTTAAAATTGAACCTGCAACAGCATCAGAAAAATCTATTCGAACAATTTATTCAAGCGGAAACTCAACGGAGAAAAAAGAGTATTCCGTTGTAGACGATACACCTGATGCTGGATTGAATTACTATCAATTACTTGCGGTTGACCGTGACGGTGCTGAACAAAGAAGCAGTATTACAGCTGTAAACACACAATCTTCTGAGCAATATGCAAATTACAACTCCAGCCTTGTGAATTTCGGGAAAGCACTAAAAGACGGTGATAAGATCTGGTTCTATGATTACCAGGGAAAAGAAATCGATTATATCGAAATTAACGAAACAAGCAATTTTGTAGTCAGAGAACTTAACTCAGGAGTTGTCCTGATCCGCATTCAATACAGAACGGGATTCTCAGAAGTAATTCGATTATCGATCACGAACTGATTGCGCTCATCATCTTATGATTGTTCTTCTTCTTCTCCGGTCTTAAAACGATCAGCCCGTGCACCTGAAAAAATAGCGAACTTTCTGAAGGAACATTCCAGGTCGCCATTGTAAAGTCGGAATTTGGCATCCGGCTTCAGACCAATGGATTTAAATCCTGTTTCGCTGGAGGAAATTACCCAGCAATCAAATCCCTGCATTTTATGTTTAAATGTACTGCCGATTTCTGAATACAATTCTTCCGTATCAACCTCCATGCGTTCACCGTAAGGCGGGTTTGTAATCAGTACTCCCGGAGCTTCAGGAATCTCCACTTCAGCGAAAGCAGCTGTTTTGATTTCGATAAAACGTCCGAAAGAAAAGCCTCTGAGATTACGACGTGCTTTTAGCACCATATCCGAATCTTTATCGCTTCCAACGATCTTCACCGGCATTTCGCGAACAATCTTCTGCGCAGAACCGTACATCTCTTCCCACTTGACAGAATCGAAGTTCTTCATGTTCTTAAATGCGTAATGTGTTCTTTCAATTCCGGATGGAATATTCAATGCGTACAAGGCGGCTTCTATCAGTAATGTTCCGGATCCACAGAACGGATCAAAGAAAGTACTTTTCTTGTCCCAGCCCGACATCCTGATCAATCCGGCAGCCACAACTTCGTTCAATGGTGCATCTCCGGTTGATTCTCTGTATCCACGCTGGAACAAAGGTGCTCCACTCGTATTAACGGAGATAACAACTTCCTTTTCCCGAACATAAAGATCAATAACCATTTGCGGATTCTTCGTTTCTACATTCGGACGATCGCCGGTTTTCTCCCTGAAAACATCCACAATAGCATCTTTAACAAGTAAAAAAGGATATTGGGAATGGCGAAATAAAGTTGAATTTACCGCTCCGCGAACAGCAAATGTTTTTTTAACATCAAAGAGGTTATCCCAGGCAATTTCCTTAGCACAATGGTAAAGATCTTCCTCGGAATTAATCGTAAAACTCCCGAGTTCTACAAGTACAGATAAGCCACAGCGAAGCCAAAGGTTTAATTTATAAATATCATCCCACGTTCCTTTGAAACGCACCGCTCTATTCAACACCTCAAGGTCGGTATATCCCAATTCCGTCAATTCGTCCTTAAGCACTTGCTCCATTCCGAAGAATGTCTTTACTGTAATCGTTATCATATCCTAATCCTTCATTTTAACCAACGGTATTTGCCATTGGAAACGCACCGCCAACAGGCGAATAACGAGAATAATTGCACTTGAAATAATCAACAATGTTGATTGATCCATTATCTTGAAATAAATTCCCAATCCAAAAATACTTGCGCCACAAAAACATGCCGTCGCGTAGATCTCTTTTCGGAAAATTAATGGTATTTCATTGCAAAGCACATCTCGAATAACGCCGCCAAAGGTAGCTGAAATAACGCCAAGAAACACAGCAATCAAATAGAAATGATGCGAGTCGAGTGCTTTCTGCATTCCGAGAACCGTACAAACACCAATTCCGATAGAATCGAAAAGCAACATGGTTTTACTCCATGAACTTAACCTGTTACGGAATAGGAACGCTATCGGAATGGCTCCCAGAACAGTTAAAATTAGTGAAATCGATTTCATCCACGCAACCTCCTGATTCAGCAACAAATCACGTAAAGTACCACCGCCAAGTGCAGTGATAAAGGCAATCACAGCACATCCGAACAAATCCAGCTTCTTGTTCGCCGCAATGAGAAATCCACTCAACGCAAACACAAAAACACCTATGTGGTCTATAATCAACAATAACATGAGCGATTTATTTATTTTTGTAGTTAAAATTACAATTTGCACCTCAACCTTCGGTACGTATTACTCATTTTTGCTCTGATGCCTTTCGCAGTTTTCTCGCAGGGCGTTGGCTTGGTGCTTAGCGGTGGTGGAGCATCAGGATTTTCGCATATTGGTGTTCTTAAAGCTCTTGAGGAACACCATATCCGTATCGATCATATTTCGGGAACATCTTCGGGCGCACTTGTTGGAGCTTTATATGCGGTTGGGTATTCACCGGAAGAAATTGAAGCGTTTGTCAGAGCTCCGGAATTCCAAATGATGGCAATCGGACAAGTGAAACGTTCCCAGGAATTTCTGCTGCGTGAAAGTGATCCTACAGCATCTTCCGTTTCGTTCAATGTTGCTCTCGACAGCATGTTTCAAAAATCCTTGCCAACCAGTTTCGTACGGCCTGAATTACTTGATTTTGAAATGCTGCGGATTTTCGGAATACCTGATGCTGTTTGTCAGCATAACTTTGACAGCCTGATGGTTCCGTTCCGTTGTGTTGCAAGTGATATTTACGCGAAAAAAGGAGTTGTTTTCAAAACAGGATACCTGAATCAGGCCATCCGTGCATCCATGACCTTTCCTTTCTTTATAAATCCCATTCGGGTTGACGGTGTGTTGTATTTTGACGGCGGTTTGTACAACAACTTCCCTGCTGATGTTATGTGCAATGAGTTTCATCCTGAATTCATCATTGGAAGCAATGTTTCCTATAACGCCTCACCACCGCAGGAAGACGACCTGATCAGTCAGATTACAAATATGCTGGTAACCCCAACAGATTTTACAATTCCTTGTGAGAATGGTATTCTTATTCAACCCAAAACGGCATTGTCAACATTCAATTTTGACGATGTAGGAAAAGCGATAGATGAAGGTTACAGGGCAACCATAGCCATGATGGATTCTATCAAATCAGTGGTTCCGTACCGTACAACTCCCGAAGAGTTGGCATTGAAAAGAAAAACATTCAGGGATAAGATTCCGGAATTCCTGGTTAGCGAGGTACAAACCTCGAACAAAAAGTTGACGGATGAAAGCTATGTACGCAAGTCTATTCTGAAAAACAACAAAAACCAAACGATCACATACGGCCAATTGGAAAGAAGGTATTTCAGAACATATGCTACTCCACAGATCGACTATTTGTTCCCCACCCTCGACCTGAAAACGGATTCCACCTACTCCATGCACCTGGATGTAAAATCGGCACGAAACCTAAAAGTAGATTTCGGAGGAATTATATCCTCACGTGCCATCAACACCGGTTTTGTGCAGTTGAATTATTACCATTTGGCTCGAACAGCGAATACGATTGAAGTAAACAGCTACTTCGGAAAATTCTACGGATCAGGAAAACTCAGCGGAGAAATTCATTTGCCATCCTACTACCCAATTTCATTTAAAGGTTATTTCTGCTTGAACCGGTTCGATTATTTCCGGAGTTTTGCCACTTTCTTTGAAGATGTGAAACCTTCTTTCCTGGTACAATATGAAACTTATGCCGGGGGACAGGTCAAGGTGCCGTTATTCAACAATTCCAAATCGGTTCTGGATTACAAACATTTTGAGTTGGTTGACAACTATTATCAAACACAGGAATTCACCAACAAAGACACCTCTGATGTTACAAAATTCTATGGGGATGTAATCACTTTTAGCCTGGAACAGAATTCGCTGAATAGAAAGCAATTTGCAACTTCCGGTACACTTCTTTCATTCTCTGCAAAATATGTACAAGGGAAAGAGCATAGCATTTCAGGTTCAACATCGGCAACCAAATACGATTACCGGCATGTACACAACTGGCTGAATCTTAATGCAGAAGCACATATTTTTCCTTTGCATAAGAAACATATTTCTTTCGGAGTTCATGGAATTGCGAGTGTTTCCAGCCAGAGCCTGTTCAAGAATTATACAGCAACACTCCTGAACCTGAACGCATTTCATGCACTTCCCGACCTGCAAACTTTCTTTTTACCTGAATACCGTTCCCCTCAGTTCATTAGTGGAGGAATTAACCTTATCGTTTCACCGTTTAAACATGTTGATTTGAGAGTTGACGGTTATCTTTTCCAGCCCTTCAAACAGCTTACCCAAAAAGATGATGGAACTTTCGGTTATTCGCCGTTATTCAAAGGTGAATCCATTGTGGCCGCAGCAAGTGCCATTTATCATTCCCCTATCGGACCGCTGCGTTTGACACTGAATTATTTCCCGCAGCAGGCAGAACCGCTGTATTTTCAGTTCTCTTTCGGATATATCATCTTTAACGACAGAGCAACGAGGTAAGGGAAATGGAGTGAAGAGCCGCTTTGCTGAAAAGATATCCTTTTCAATTCTCCTCCCGATAGCAATCGGGAATACATTTTAACTTAAATTTGTTCCCTTGTAATTTGAAGTATGGAAAAAATTATCTGTGGAATACAACAAATGGGTATAGGTGTGCCGAATGTTCAGGAAATCTGGAAATGGTACCGTGAACATTTTGGAATGGACATCAGGATCTTTGAGGAAGCTGCAGAAGCACCTTTAATGACACGATACACAGGTGGTGATATTCATGCCCGTACGGCAACTTTGGCTTTGTCTATGGAAAGTGGCGGTGGATTCGAGATCTGGCAATTTACATCCCGTCCAACGGTTAAAGCAGATTTTCCAATTCAGCTCGGAGATTTCGGGTTGTACGCCTGTAGAATGAAATCACGAAATGTTGAAGAAACATACCGTTTCCTGAAAGCAAAAGGAGTGAATATTCTCTCCGAACCAGAAACACTTCCAAACGGAAAGAAACATTTTATGCTGTTGGATCCAAACGGTAATTTGTTCGACATCGTGGAGGGTTACGGATGGTTCATGGATACAAAATTTGAAGGTCGTACAGGAGGTGTTGCCGGAGCCATGATAGGAGTCAGTGACATTGAAAGAGCACTTCCGCTTTATCGCGACATTCTTGGTTATACAACCATAGAATACGACATTACGGATACCTTCGAAGCTTTCGAAAACGTTCCGAACGGAAACCATAAAATAAGACGAGTATTACTTTCTCATCCTGAAGAAAGAAAAGGACCTTTTGCAAAACTGCTGGGACCAACCCAAATAGAATTAATCCAGGCCGTTGAAAGAACGGATGCCGTTTCCATTTTCAAAAACCGGTATTGGGGAGATTGGGGCTTTATTCACCTTTGTTTCGATGTTCAGGGAATGGAAGCCTTACAAAAAGAATGTGAAGCTAAAGGCTTCCCATTTACAGTTGATTCAGGTAAAACCTTTGACATGGGCGAAGCCGGTGGACGATTCAGCTACATTGAAGATCCGGATGGAACATGGATAGAGTTCGTAGAAACCCACAAAGTACCTGTGATGAAAAAATTAGGTTGGTATATCCACCTGAAAAACAAAAAACCGGGAGCATCACTTCCTACATGGATTTTGAAAGCTATGCGCTTTAACAGGGTGAAATGACTTCGACTACGCTGCGTCTATTCCGCCAAGGCGGATACAGCGTAAGTATTCAGTCACCTCTATTTTTGATTTTTGACTTTTGGTTTTTGATTTAAAAAGCTTGTTTTGTTGATTGTAAGGTTAATAAGCCTCAAAATAAGTTCGTATTTTTGCTTCATGCTAAAACTAATGAAAAGATTCTCCTTAATTTTTGTTCCAATTGCAATCCTTGCAACAGTTCTTGGATTGAACAGTTGTAGTGAAGAATTGCCGTTTGAAGGTGATAGTGTTGTTACTCCGGTAATCGTTGGCTTGCTCGACAAGGCCGATTCCATTCATTACGTGAAAGTAACACGCTCTTTTGCAGGAAATAACAATGCAATAGAAGTTGCCCAAATTGCAGATTCAAGCTATTATGACGATGTTGTTGTAAAAATTGAAGAATATACTCCCGTTAATGCAGGTGGAACCTTGGTTTTGAGAAGAACATGGATCCTAGAAGATACGATTCTTACGACTAAAGAACCTGGAGCATTCTATTCTCCTAATCAAAAGGTTTACTATTTCAAAACAGATGTTTACAATTCAAGTAATCCTCCTGCTGATGGTGATACGGATCCAACAGTTGCCGTGAAACCGAATGCAACGTACAAATTTGTTGCTGTAGTAAACGGAGGTGAATATACTGTAAACGCTGAAACAAAACTGGTGAACGATGTGATCATTACTTACCCGTTAAATGCAGGTATGTATGGTTTTGCAAGTTATACCGGAAATACATTCAATAACTATACGAATGTAAATTGTAAAGCACAGATCGGAAGTTCTGACGAAAGCGCAAAAGTAGTTGATGCACGAATGAAGATTACTATCCGTGAATATTTCTCAGGTGTTCCGACAGAAAAATCATTCTTCTGGAAACTTGGTGAATTGAATGGTTCCGACATTACTGATAGTGAGGTTTCTATTCCGGCTTTAGGACAAAGCTTCTATACGATCGTCAAACAAAACTGTACGAATGATCCTACAATCGATAAACGCCAATTGGTGTCGCTAGAATTGATCTATACAGGTGGAACCGATGATTTGAGTAAATACATCCTGGTGAACCAACCAAGTTCTAGTCTTGCGCAAAACAAGCCGATTTATACGAATATTAGTTGTAGTGACGGTCGACAGGCTTTAGGTATCTTCAGTTCACGTAATAAGTCCGTACAAAAGAAATTTGAAACTACGGGTTCAAGAGCAATCAGCAAGCCCTCAATGAGACAGCTCTGTACAGGTACAATTACAGGTAACCTGTTGTTCTGTAGCGAGAACGCCGCTGATATCCCTGAAACATTCTATTGTGATTAAAAAGACTAAAGGCTCGCAATTGCGAGCCTTTTTTTGTTCAAAACGTTTCAAAACGATTAAAAGTTCAATTTAATATCTCCGTTTAAACCATTTGAACATCTTTCATTCAGTTTTGCCGTTTGCCATTTGAAATCGGTTCACTAAATTTGTTTCATGACCGATAGATTAACGCTCTTTGTAGATATTATCATCCCTGTTGCTATCAGCAAAGAGTTTACTTATCGTGTTCCTTTTGAGCTCAATCCACATATCCAACCATTTGTACGCGTTGTTGTTCCTTTTGGGAAAGGAAAATTTGTAACAGGCATCGTGACGCGTGTACATGAGCAAATTCCGCAAGAATACCAGGCAAAATATATTGAGGTTGTTCTTGACGATACTCCTCTGATCAGCGCTCAACAATACCAGCTTTGGAAATGGATTTCCGCATATTATATGGCACCCATCGGTGATGTAATGAACGCGGCCCTACCAGCCAATTTCAAATTGGCAAGCGAAACAATCATTACCCTTCATCCCGATTTTGAAAGCGAGATAACACTTTCTGAACGCGAAGCTGCAATTGTTGATGCATTGATGATCAAAGAATTACTAAGTCTGAAAGACGTTTCTGAAATTGTAGGAATAAAAACCATTCAACCTATCATCAAACGCATGATAGAGCGACGAATCGTTATTTCCCAGGAAGAGATCAATGATAAATTCACAGCCAAAACAGCATTATTCGTAAGAATTGCCGACGCCTTTACCGACGAGGAAATATTGAACGACTTGTTCGCGTCGTTCCAGCAGTCAAAAGCCAAAGCCAAACAGGAACAAGTGCTTTTGGAAATGCTGCATTTGGGAGGTTTAAAAAATGGTGTTTCGGAACCTATTCTGCGAAAAACTCTGGAAGAAAACGGCTGTTCACTTTCAGCAATCAACACATTGGAGAAAGCGGGAATTATAGTTTCAGAACGTATCCAGATCTCACGTTTAAAAGCAACTGATGATGAGCACCTGCTGTTCCCGAAACTTTCTGATCACCAGCAAAGTGCTTTGATTAAAATCAAAGAAAATTTCGAACAAAAGGATATTGTACTGCTACAAGGAATTACGGGCTCCGGAAAAACAGAAGTTTACATTCACTTGATCAAAGAGCAGATTGAACTGGGAAAACAGGTACTGTTCCTTGTTCCTGAAATTGCGCTTACTACACAGCTCATTCAGCGGCTTTCCAACTATTTCGGAAACCAGGTGGGCATTTATCATTCTAAATTTAACGGAAATGAACGCGTTGAGATCTGGAACCAGGTACTGGCCAACAATTCCGAAAAATACCGTGTTCTCGTTGGCGCACGTTCTGCTCTTTTCCTCCCGTTCCAAAACCTTGGACTGGTAATAGTAGATGAAGAGCATGAAGGAAGTTTCAAGCAGCACGACCCTTCTCCGCGATATCATGCACGCGATATGGCCATTGTCCTAAGCAAGCTTTTCGGGGCAAAAACACTCCTGGGATCTGCAACCCCGTCTATAGAAACGGTTTACAATGTGCAACAGGAACGTTATGGAAAAGTAGAACTAACCAAACGATTTTCAGAAGTAGCTCTGCCGGAAGTTTTCGTTGCAGATATGAAAAAAGAACGCATCGAAAAAACAGTCAACGGACATTTCTCTTCCTTTTTGCTCAAGGAAATGAACGAAGCTCTTGAACGGAATGAGCAAATCATTCTGTTCCAAAACAGAAGAGGATATACGCCAATCTGGAGTTGTGAAGTTTGTTCTTTTAGTCCGAATTGTAAGAATTGTGATACAACACTGAATTATCACAAACACCATAATGTATTGAAATGCCATTATTGCAGTTACCAGATCCCTCCTATCGGAACTTGTCCGCAATGCGGCAGCAACAAGCTGAAAATGCTCGGTTTCGGAACGGAGAAAATTGAGGACGACTTGGCTTTGCTTTTCCCTAAAGCACGAATTTCCAGGATGGATTTTGATACAACGCGAAACAAGAACAGTCATCAGCAAATTATCAGTGATTTTGAAAACAGGAACATTGATATCCTCATTGGAACGCAAATGGTTGCAAAAGGACTCGATTTTGATCATGTGGGTTTGGTAGGAATTCTTGACGCTGACTTATTACTTCATAAAGTGGATTTCCGGGCGTTTGAACGCAGTTTCCAATTAATGACACAGGTTGCCGGAAGAGCCGGAAGACGTGAAAAACGCGGACGTGTAATTATCCAAACTTCTTCACCTCATCATTGGGTAATTCAAAAAACGGTAGAACACAATTTTACTGATTTTGCCGCAAATGAATTGGTAGAACGAAGAAATTACCATTATCCTCCGTTCTTTAAGCTGATTCGTTTCACCATTAAACATAAAGATGCGAACCTGGTTGGTGAAGCAGCTGAGAAATTTGCCAGAATGTTGCGTGAATCTTTTCACGAACGGGTAATTGGTCCGGAATTCCCCATTATTGCGAGAATCCAGAATTTCTACATCAAAGAAATCCTGTTAAAGGTAGAGAACAATGCCCCTTTAAAACAAGTAAAGGAACGCATTGCGGAATTGACGGATCAATTCTACAGCGTTCCTACTTATAAACCCGTTCGATTAATTATCGACGTGGATCCTGCATAAAATTCAACAGATCAACTGTTCCCGCTTAACCAAGGTATGTCTTGAGCATCCGGCTGCGGGACGTATGTTTCAATCTACGAATTGCTTTTTCTTTAATTTGACGAACACGCTCACGTGTCAGATCGAACAAATCTCCGATTTCCTCCAGAGTCAATGGGTGCTTTCCGTTTAAACCATAGTATAAACGCACCACATCACTTTCTCTGCTTGTTAATGAACTCAATGATCGCTCAATATCTTTTCGCAGCGACTCTTTATTCAACTCTTCTTCAGGTGAAGGGAGCGCGTCGTTCGGAAGTACGTCATACATGCTTGAAGAACTTTCCTCCCCTTCCAGAAGCGGAGCATCCATCGAGATATGCCTGCTCGAATTCGACATCGATTGACGAACATCTTCTACCGAACATTCCAAAAACTCAGCGAGTTCATGAACTGACGGCGGACGTTCGTACAGCTGTTCCAATTCACTGTATGCTCGATTGATCTTGTTTATCGTACCGATCTTGTTTAAAGGCAATCGGACAATACGCGCCTGCTCTGCCAGCGCTTGCAAAATCGACTGGCGAATCCACCATACGGCATAAGAAATGAACTTGAAACCCCTTGTTTCATCAAATCGTTCTGCTGCTTTAATTAATCCCACATTCCCTTCATTGATCAAATCCGGAAGCGATAGCCCCTGGTTCTGATACTGCTTTGAAACGGAAACTACGAAACGAAGATTCGCTTTGGTTAATCTTTCCAATGCCGCTTTATCCCCATTCTTAATTCGACGAGCTAACTCCACCTCCTCATCTGCAGTAATAAGGTCTACACGCCCAATTTCCTGCAGGTACTTGTCTAACGAAGCGGTCTCCCGATTCGTGACTTGCTTTACTATCTTTAACTGTCTCATGTTGTGATTGTTGGTTCTATTAAATGTAACATTTATATAATGACATTAATTGCAAAAAGTTGTAATTATTACACGGCAAATGAACATTTAACAGTTTTTGTCAGGTGAAAAGGAAATCGGATCGAACATTTACGTCGACGAACAACTAAAAATGCCAGACGAAGGCCTCTTTTAAAGTGAAAAATGTGTAATTCATTCAGAAAAAGATGTAAACCGGAATTCCCGGATTAATTGCATCTGCGTTTCATGCTTTAAGCACATTAAATCGGAGTCTTTCAGCTTTCCTTTAAGTCTTCTGTCTAATATCACTATTTTTGCACCCGTCTGGCCAATAAAGGCACGATCAAAATTCACCCATGAAAGTATTAATGGTTTGTTTAGGCAATATCTGCCGATCTCCCATGGCCGACGGATGGTTACGTCATTATGCGAAAGAAATGAATCTGGATATCGCTGTAGATTCGGCTGGAACAGCAAATTACCATGTTGGTAAAAAACCTGATCACAGAATGCGCAAATGGTCGCTTGATGCCGGGGTATCCATTGATGAGCTCACAGCACGGCAATTCAAGGTCCGTGATTTTGATGAGTTTGACATCATTTTTGCCATGGACCAATCGAATAGACGAAATATTCTTTCTTTGGCCCGGAACTCCGAAGACGCTAAGAAAGTAAAGTTATTCCTGAATGAACTTCATCCTGAACAGGACATGGAGGTTCCTGATCCGTATTATGGAACAGATAAGGATTTCAAAGATGTTATTCAACTTTTGAAATCAGCAACAGAATCATTTATTAAGAACGAATTCCCTCATCATGAAAACAGGTAAGCTTTACTTGATCCCGAATACTCTTGGTGGAGAAACATTGGGTGATATTATTCCTCAGGAAGTGATCAATAGTACTATTGGTATACGTTTCTTTGCCGTAGAGGAAGTGAAATCCGCACGAAGACTACTGCGTAAAATGGATAGAACTTTTCCTATTGATGACAGTACCTTCATTACTCTCAACAAAAACACTACTGTTTCGGATCTTCGCCCTTTACTGCAAGCTTTAAAAAACGGGGATAATGTTGGAATCATCAGCGAAGCGGGTTGTGCAGGAATTGCAGATCCGGGAGCTATTTTGGTTGCAGCCGCACACGAAATCGGAATTCAGGTTTGTCCTATGGTTGGACCAAGCTCTATACTGCTTACTTTGATAGGCAGCGGATTTAACGGTCAGCAATTCAGTTTTCATGGCTATTTGCCTAAAGATAAAAAGGAACGCGTCAGAAAATTAATGGAACTTGAACAACGTGTTCGCAGAACTGGTGAAACACAGATTTTCATGGATACACCTTTCAGGAATATGCACGTGCTTGACGATTTATTGAATGAATTGAAGGATGATACCTTATTATGTATCGCTTCGAATCTGACACTTTTGGATGAATCGATCAAGTCCATGTCTATCCAGGACTGGCGTGAAAATGCATACGACCTGGGTAAACGCCCAACGATGTTTGCTATCGGACACCTCGACTCCGCTCGGTGATTCTAAGCTTTATTTGAACAGGTTAATATTTCCTGAATACTCGTATTTCTTATCGTTTTGCGGGTTCTTAAATCGGAGAGCCCAAACATAAACACCGGCTGGTGCCAATTGTCCGTGATATGTTCCATCCCAACCAACTTTAGGGTTTTTCGTTTCAAATATCGTTTCCCCCCATCGGTTGTAGATCGTTAATGAAAAATTATTTTCATCTATACCGGAAGTAAAAACAGGCGAAAACGTATTGTTATGCTCATTTCCATCAGGTGTAAATGAATTTGGAATATAGAAGATCAATTCTTCTTTTACCGTTACAGTAACATACGCAGTATCTGAACATCCGGCAGAATTGAATGCAACCAACTGCACTTGGAATGAGCCCTGGCCTCCTCCGTAGGTATGGCTTGGATTCGTTTGACTGGACGTAATATTATCTCCAAAATTCCAGGTATAATCAACCGCGTTTGTTGAAGTGTTGATGAATTGGAACACCGGATCTGTAACCGATTGCTCAGCATTATTCGGATAGAATTGAGCATTCGGTTCTGGAATTACACAAACGATATCATTCAAAGTTGTGATTCCTGAACATCCGTTATTATCTGTTACGGTTAACGACACATCGTAACATCCCGAAGAAGTATAAATTTCATTTTCGTTATTCTGGTTTCCTGAGTTCCCATTTCCAAAGTTCCACGACACGGAGCTTGATGAAGCCGTTGTGTTAGTGAACTGAACCGGAAGCGGTGCACATCCCGTATTAGCAGAAACCGTAAATGAAGGTACGGGAACAGGATTAACTACAATAGTTGCCGTTGATGGTCCGCCACAGGCACCTGTAATAGTATAGGTGATCGTATTATTTCCTACGTTAGCCAAAGACGGATCGAAAGCTCCGGTTGCCGGGTTTGTAATTCCGCTACCACTCCAGGTTCCTCCGGGATTTACAGCAGAAAGAGTAACAATATTGCCATTAGCACAATAAGGTCCGTTTGCATTTATTGCAGAAGAAACTCCTGGCAGCAGTGTAAAAGGAGTTGATGAAGTACTGGAACATCCAGCGACGGTGATTGTTACAGTATAGGTTCCTTCATTCGCTGTTGAAACATTCGTCAGCGTAGGATTTTGGCTATTTGAATTAAAACCTGAAGGGCCGGTCCAGGAATAATTTGCTCCAGCCTGACCAGTTCCTGTAAGTTGTAACGTTGTACCGGAGCACAATGGTCCGTTGTTGGATGCAACAACTGTTGGCACCGGATTTACCGTTACGGTGCTTGTTGCAGTTCCGGTACAAGTCCCCGTTGTTCCTGTTACTGTATAGGTTGTTGTCGCAGTAGGTGTGGCGGTCACCGAAGCGCCAGTTCCGCTTGACAAAGTTGCAGTTGGTGTCCAGGTGTAAGATGCTGCCCCTGTTGCGTTCAACGTTGCCGTTTGACCATCACAGATCGTAACCGAGTTAACATTTACTACCGGATTAGGATTCACAGTTACCGTAGAAGTGGCGGTTGATGTACATCCTGCCAACGTACCGGTAATAGTGTATACTGTTGTTACGGCAGGAGTAGCGATCACCGGAGATCCAACGCTTGGTGAAATTGAGGTATTAGGCGACCAGGTATAATAGCCTGCCCCTGTAGGAATTATGGTTGCGCTTTCTCCGGCACAAATGGTTGCATCATTCACCGAGATTACAGGAATAGGGTTCACCGTAACCGTTGAAGTTGCTGTTCCCGAACATCCGTTAGTTGTACCGGTTACCGTATAGGTTGTGGTTGTTGAAGGCGTTGCCACAACGGATGAGCCTGTTCCGCTAGAAAGCGTTGCGGCAGGTGTCCACGTATAAGATGTTGCTCCTCCGCCAGCGTTTAATGTTGCGCTTCCACCGGCACAAATGGTTGGACTAAGTACAGTTACTACAGGATTTGGATTTACCGTAACCGTTGATGTTGCAGTTCCTGAGCATGTTCCGGTTGTTCCCGTTACGGTATAAGTCGTTGTAGTTGAAGGACTAGCGGTTACTGAAGATCCTGTTCCACTAGACAAGGTTGCAGTTGGGGTCCACGTATAAGATGTTGCTCCCGTTGCAGTAAGCGTCGCAGTTTGTCCTTCACAAATCGTTGCGGAATTCACGCTGATCACCGGGTTAGCATTAACAGTTACTGTACTTGTTGCTGTTCCCGTACAACTTCCGGTTGTTCCGGTAACTGTATAAGTAGTCGTTGTTGTTGGATTGGCAGTTACTGAAGCTCCTGTTCCACTGGATAAAGTAGCTGTTGGGGTCCAGGTGTAAGAGGTAGCTCCAGTGGCATTCAATGTAGCAATATCACCCTCACATATCGTTGCCGAATTCACATTCACAACCGGATTTGCATTCACCGTTACAGTACTTGTTGCTGTTCCGGTACAGCTTCCTGTCGTTCCCGTAACCGTATAAGTCGTTGTCGTTGTTGGATTAGCTGTTACAGAAGAGCCTGTTCCGCTGGATAATGTAGCAGTTGGGGTCCAGGTATAAGATGTTGCTCCGGTTGCGGTCAAAGTTGCAATGTCTCCGGCACAAATGGTCGCTGAATTCACATTGACCACCGGAGTTGGATTCACCGTTACAGTGCTTGTTGCGGTTCCGCTACACGTACCTGTTGTACCGGTAACCGTATAAGTGGTTGTAGAAGTTGGATTGGCCGTTACGGAAGATCCTGTTCCACTTGATAAAGTTGCAGTTGGTGTCCAGGTATAGGATGTTGCTCCGGTAGCGTTAAGTGTAGCGCTTTGGCCGGAACAGATCGTAGCTGAATTGACGTTTATTATTGGATTCGAAGTTACGGTAACTGTAGCGGTGGCCGTTCCTGTACACGTGCCGGTAGTTCCTGTAACAGTATAAGTTGTTGTGGTTGCAGGTGTGGCTGTAACACTAGCTCCCGTTCCGCTTGATAAAGTTGCGGTCGGAGTCCAGGTGTAAGATGTTGCTCCGGTTGCAGTTAAGGTTGCGCTTCCACCGGCACAAATTGTCGCTGAATTCACATTGATCACAGGAGCTGGATTGACGGTGACTGTACTCGTTGCCGTTCCGGAACATCCCGAAGTTGTTCCTGTTACCGTATAAGTTGTGGTTACAGCAGGAGTAGCTGTTACGCTTGGTCCTGTTCCGCTGGATAAGGTCGCCGTTGGTGTCCACGTATATGTTGTTCCTCCTGTAGCAGTCAGCGTTGCACTTTGTCCGGCACATATTGTCGGGCTGTTTACGTTGATCGTTGGTCCTGCCGTTACAGTTATCACACGCGAAGACGTTGTTTGGTTTCCACAAGCATCGGTAACTATAGAGTACAATGTTACTGACCCGGAAGTCGGAAAAGTGATGTTAGCAGTTGAACCCGATCCCACCGAAGGTGTTCCGCTCGGGCTGAAACTCCAATTGTAAGTATAGCCGGGAACTCCGTACTGTCCGGTAGTTGATGCTGTAATTGATCCGCCTGCACAAACAGTAGTTGCTGAAAGAGTGATGGGATTCGCAACGTTGGTATAAGCCAGCGTTTGTCCGGTAATTGTCATTGTCCATGGAGAACCTGCACCAATACATGCGTTACTGCATCCGCTTGCTCCCCAGCAGGAACGGTAGAATCGCAATTGAAAATTAACATTGGTTGGTGTACATCCGGGAGCAGGCATACACGAAGCCACATCTGAAAAAATGGTTTGGTTGTTTCCCGAACATGTCCCTCCTCCTATTGCATTACAAAACCAGTAATAACCAGCTGTAGCAGGACTAGTACAAGCACCGGCACCTATTCTGATTGCGCCGTCCTGCAACCAGCACGTTGTTCCGTTTGCCGTATAAGTAAAGGTCCAGGCAACATCAGTTATCGTTGCATTTGCCGGTCTGGCAACAACCAGGTTGTAGTCACATGAATTGGTAAAATTACATGAAGCATTATACCTTGAGCCGGTAATTGAAGCCTGTGCCAGAGTATTAGTTCCGGTTACAACAGGGTCAATGATCAGCTGATAACTTCCGATATTATCATTTATCCATGAAAAAGGAACTCGTATATCGAAGGAATTACCATTCAATTCGTATTCACCTGAGCGAACAAGATCTTTCGGTCCGTCTTTCGCAAAAAGGATCGCCTCACCTACCTGTAAGGCACTTTCATTTCCTGAGAAAACAGTAAAACCTCCCGTACCCAAATTTCCACCACCTTCTGTAAAGCTCATAGAAAGTGGATTATCTGCATGCAGTTGATCACGGAAAATTAACTGGTCAAATACTCCCAACTGGTTCGACTTAATAATGAAATTGGTTTTTATTGAACCTCGAAAAACGATCATTTCGGCATCGATTCCAGGGAAAGCTTCGGTAACATACACACCATCATCACCAATGGTAACCTGGTTCCATGACATCTCACCCAAGCTGATGAATTCACCATCGGTAAGCGTAAACGCACGCCAATCGTTGAAAGCTATTTTTCCAAGAACGGTCTTGATATATGATTCCCGGTTTTGAATATCAAACCCAGCTTGTTCTGAAGTGAATCCTGATTCGTAAACGCTTTCCCCTACAGGTTTTAATGAATGGTCAACGGTTACCCAAAAACCGTCTTTTAGCATATGTAAATCTCCTAAAGACTTCTGCTGATAGAACTTAGTCTGATCTTCCAGATCAACAAAGAATCGTTCATCTGCATTACGTTTGGAGAAATCTTCCACACAACTTTTGCATGGAGCATCTTTTGGTAAGCGCCCAAATTCAGGATGCGCCTGGTATATCGGATCGTTAATGGAAATCCATTCTTCAAGATTAGAAACCGGTCTTTCCGAAAAAGAAGTGTAGTTGCGGGAAACTATTTTCATTCCTTCCTCCGCAATGTTTTCCTGGGAAAATCCGGCAATAGCAGTAAGAATAAAACAAAAGGATACGGTAAATTTCAGTAGCGTAGAACTAGTCATAATCAGTAGTGTCTTAGTCGTGTGTTCACATGCGCACGTATGCGCGGGATTTAAGTTAACACACTTTTAGACTAAAACGAAACGAAATGAACGTCGTTGCTTTTTAAACGAAACTACACCGATTTAGTGTGAATATTTACGCGAAACCTCTGCTCTTTTTGATGTTGTCATAAGCTTCCTGCAGGCGCTGGAATTTCTCTTTCGCACCTTTCTGGTATTCTTCTCCCATAGAAGCGACTTTATCAGGGTGGTAACGAATCGCAAGTTTACGGTAGGCTTTCTTTACTTCTTCATCAGAAGCGGATTCGTCAACTCCGAGAACTTCATAATCCGCCTTTATATCGTGCTTAAACATTCCGCGAACCGAGTTGAAATCCATTGGCGGAACATTCAACCAGGCAGCCAATTGCTGCAATGTCCGGTTTTCAATATCCGTAACTTGTCCATCCGATTGTGCGATTCCAAACAGGTAATGCAAGAGCTGAATTCGGATTTCCACTTGCGCACGCATAGAAATATCGCGGCAAATCTCCTGGATCGGAATAGAAGGTGCATCAAGGAAATGCTTCAACGTTTGGAGGTGCTGCGATGAAAAATTCGGGCCGAACTGCTGAGCTAAAAATGCTTTCACAAAATTCAACTCTGCTTTTAATATTTTCCCATCGCTTTTCATCATGTACGCTGAAAGTGCGAGTAATTGGGTAGGAAAATCGTATCGTTGTGTTTGCTGACGATAATACTCGAAAACATCTTCAAACGAAGACCTGTTCCCACCTCTGAAATTGGAGTTACCTCCCTGTTGTCCGTTTGGGTTTGCCTTTGAAGTCAATTGCTGGACAATTCCGCCCACTACAAAACCGGCAATAGCTCCTAAAAAACTCTTGGTAAGGACAAATCCTAAAACTGCAAATATTAATGCGTACACTATGTATATATTAATCAAAATTTCCGCTGGCTTCGAGAGCCTGCGCCTATGCTAAAGCTTCAGCGAAAGCATTCAGCCAGCGGAAATCTTGAACTTGATATTAAATTAATTCTATGCTCCTGGAGATGAAGGAAGAAAGTTCTTCACCCTTCAACATTCCTTGCGAAAGCATTGCCAAATCTGTCAACTGCTTCACTTTAAGCGATTTTTGGCTTTCATCCTCAACATTCAAAATAGATTCCACTTTCTGGTGATTCGCGTTAACGATCAACTGGTAAGTTTCAGGGAATGCTCCGAAGAAACCACCTCCGCCCATTTTTTGCTGCTCCATCATTCGACGGATAAACTCAGGTTGGGTAATGATGATAGGTGAATCCGTTTCACTCATTGATTTGAACTCTACTTTGAATTTCTCTGCGTTTACAGCCGATTCAAACAAAGGTTTCAATGTATTTTGTTGCTCTTCGGATAATTTCGATGGTAGTTCACCTTCTTTCTGGATCAACTGGTCAAGCGTATCCGAATCTACCCGCGCGAAAGACAAATTCTCCACTTTCTGTTCAAGATGTGAGATCCAGTGAGGAGCCAACGGACCATCAATCACTGCCACCTGGTAACCTCTGTCTTTAGCCTGTTTTACGAAAGAAAAATGTTCGTCAACACTATGTGTATAAAGCACAACAACCTTATTGTTCTTATCCGTTTGCAGAGGAGCGATCTGCTCTTTCAACTCATCGATAGTATAGTACTTTCCGTCGGTATTCTTCACCAAGGCAAATGATTTTGCTTTTTCAGCGAACTTCTCATCGGAAAGCATACCGTATTCTACGAAAATCTTCAAGTCGTCCCACTTCGCTTCAAAATCAGCACGGTCTTTCTTGAACATCTCCGCCAGTTTATCGGCTACTTTTTTTGTAATATGCGTAGAGATCTTCTTCACATTTCCATCGCTCTGCAAGTAAGAACGGGAAACATTTAAAGGAATATCAGGAGAATCGATCACACCGTGAAGTAACGTAAGGAATTCAGGAACGATCTCCGCCACAGAATCCGTGATGAACACCTGGTTACAGTAAAGATTGATCTTGTTTCGCTGAACCTCTACATTTTCCTTGATTTTCGGGAAGTACAGAATTCCTGTCAGGTTGAACGGATAATCTACATTCAGGTGAATATGGAACAACGGATCTTCGAAACTCATCGGGTACAACTCACGATAGAAGGAATTGTAATCTTCGTCTTTCAGGTCAACCGGTGCTTTTGTCCAGGCCGGTGAAGGATTATTCACTTGGTTCGGAATATCAACAGAAACGCGTTTTACTTTTCCGTCCTCATCTTTTTCACCTTCAGGCGAATCAATGTATTCCACTTTTGTTCCGAAAAACACTGGAATCGGCAGGAATTTACAGTATTTATCCAAAATTCCCTGGATGCGGTTCTTCTCCAAAAACTCAAGAGAATCGTCTGTTATATGAAGAATAATATCCGTTCCGCGGGTGTCTTTTTCAATTTCAGTAATAGTGAAATCTACCGAACCGTTGCTTTCCCATTGAACAGCCTGAGCGCCTTCATAACGCGCCAATGTGCGGATCTGCACTTTCTCTGCAACCATGAAAGCAGAGTAAAATCCTAGCCCGAAATGCCCGATAATGCTTTCTGCACCTTCTTTTCCTTCGTATTGTTTTACGAATTCTTCAGCACCGGAAAACGCGATCTGGTTAATGTATTTGTCGATTTCTTCGGCAGTCATACCAATTCCGTTATCACGAATGGTCAACGTTTTTGCCTCTTTATCAAGGATAACTTCTACTTTCAGATCACCTAGTTCACCTTTGAATTCGCCGGTTGATGTCAATACTTTCATTTTCTGAGAAGCATCTACGGCATTCGACACCAATTCTCTAAGGAAGATTTCGTGATCGGAATACAAGAATTTTTTAATGATTGGAAAAATATTTTCCGTTGAAACATGAATTTGTCCTGTTTTCATTTTTATTCGAATTTGGGTTGGGATTGTCAAGGTTTATGCCAAATGGGAAATTGTGACAAAGTGTCAGTAAAACATCCGAAACTTCTTTTTCTCCCGCAGATGCGCAGATTTTTTGCTCGCCTACCGGACGAGCTTTAGCCTACTTAGCCTGCCGGAACACAAACCACATTATCGTGCTTCGGCAATTCAGAATCTGAGGTAATTTCAATCAACTCTGATTTGCGCTCTTTCGTACCTTTTTGCTTGTAGAGCTTGTAATTTCCGAGCGAGCGTACAAAATCCGCTATTTCCTTCGGACTCACTCCTGCTTCATTTTCGCGTTGTTCGGAAACTTCTATGATCAATACCGGAAGTTGTTTCTTCAATAGTTCGACGCCACCTTTCAGGACTTCTAACTCAAAACCTTCCACATCTATTTTGATCAAATCGATCTTGTCGTTCTCAAAAATGTCATCCAGTTTTTCCACCGGAACATCAATTCCTTCCTCTTGATCTTGCGATAACAATGAAGCTCCGCCCCTGTTCACGTTCCAGTTCTCGAATAGCGTAGCCGTCCCTTTTTCACTTCCCAAAGCAAAAGGAAATATCGAAACGTTTTCGGCATGATTCAACGCGAGATTGTGCTGTAAGATCTCAATTGTCTTCGGATTGGCTTCTACAGAAAGTACTTTCCCTTCGGGGCCCACAATTTTCGAGGCAATGCTTGACATCAAACCAATATTCGCTCCGATATCCAAAAAAGTGGAGCCGGGTTTAAGGAATTTATGGAGTAACTGGATTGTTCCTTTTTCATATGTACCGGTTTCATATAAAGAGAGCTCAACTCCTTTGTCAACAGACGGATCAATCAGTAACTCAACTCCGTGAATTGTTTTAAGCACATGCCTTCCTGTTTTTTCAGGAGAAGGAAGCAAGAGTTTCGGCAGTAAAACTGATAAACGACGAATTCCGCGCAGATCAATATCGCGTAAAGCCGAAATCAGCTTGTGGCGAAGTAAGAATGAACGATGCGGAATGGACATAACGTGAATTATTACCCGAAGTTAGGCTTTATGAACCACATAGAGACATAGAAAACATAGGATGAGTAAAAATCTATGTGACCTATGTTCCTATGTGAAACGTATAAAGCACGAAAACACGAGTTAAAAACATTGAAAATCAGTTTTTTACGAATTTATCCTCAATCTAGGGTACGAATAAGGGTACTATTGTACTCCTACGCTTCCTAGAGGGGTGTAAATAGTTCTTTAAATTCCCTCCAATTCCCAGTTTTAGCTCTATTTCAGCTTCTAAAGCTCAAAATTAATAAGAATTGAGCCACTTCAACACTGTTTAAGCAATTTGGTATGATTTGCAGAATTCCAAGCAAATCGGTTAACTTTGAAATGTGAAAAAATGGTTGATCGGTATTTTGATTTTTCAATTGGTAGTGAATCCTTCCATTACCAAAGAGTTATTGAAATTACCGTCATTACTTGAACATTTCTATCATCACAACCACCATCATTCACATCATCATGAACATAAGGGCGATTTTGATTCCCATGAACAAATGAATCTATTAAGCTTTTTGGAAGTACATTATGGTGGTGCATCGATTCATCATTCAGAAGAAGATCATGGCGAACTACCGTTTAAAAGTTCTCCTAATAATAGAGTTGAGCAATTGGGTATTCAGCTATTTGTTTTTGAACCAAGCAAATTTGAAGTTCACTGTTTTATTGAAAACAAAAACAAACAACCCATTGCGTATTCCTCCTTATTGAACAGCAATTACCTGCAAAGTATTTGGCAACCTCCCAAAATAAGTTGATTTCTTAATCCTTCATTTACGAAGGTGTTTATTCACTTATTTTAATTCAAACATGAGATATACAATTCTTGTACTGTTTGCGCTATGCTCTTCATTTGTCGCATTCAGTCAAAATACATTAACCGCTATTGTAAAAGATAGCGCAACAAACGAACCATTAGTGGGTTCAACTATCAAACTGAAAGGAACATCTGTTGGAGCAATTACAGATATAAACGGAAAAGCAATAATAACAGGTATTCCAGACGGAAATCAACTGTTTGTTGTTTCATCATACGGTTATATCGAAATGGAATTTTCGGTAGATGCTCAAATTACTACTGAAATTCAATTATTTCTCACACCTCCAACAGGTGAATTGGAAGAAGTCATTGTTGAAGGGACAAGAAGTAACAGAAGCATTGATAACACTCCAACTCGTGTAGAAGTCTTAACGGAAGAAATTGACGAAGCAAGTACAATGGATCCGAGTAAAGTTGCCCACCTTCTAACACATAGTACAGGGATTCAGGTTCAACAAACGTCTGCTACGAGTAATACCGCAAACGTTCGAATTCAAGGATTGGACGGTCGATATACTCAAATTTTGAAAGACGGATTTCCAATTTACGGAGGTTTTTCAGGTAGTTTGAGTGTAATGCAAATTCCACCTTTGGATTTACGCCAAATAGAATACGTAAAAGGTTCTGCGTCTACTTTGTATGGTGCTGGTGCAATTTCAGGATTAATCAATTTGATTTCCAAAGAACCAAAAGAGGGAGAAGACGAAGTACTGATTCACTTAAATGCTTCAAGTATCGGTGCTGCTGATGTCAATTTATTTACATCTGCAAGACGAGGAAAACTGGGCTACACTTTATTAGCTCAACGAAATACACATCGTTATTTTGATGCTGACAAAGATGGTTTTTCGGATATGCCTGAACTCACGAAGTACAATTTGAATCCTAAGTTTTTCATCTATTTTAATGAAAAGAACAAGCTATATTTAGGAGCAACCATTACGAATGAAACCCGACAAGGTGGCGACACCTATCTAATGGGCTACAATCAACCTGACAGCACACATTTCTACAAAGAGAAGAACGACGTGAATCGTATCACAACACAGTTCAAATACGATCATCAAATCAATAAAAATTCGTCACTTTCTTTTCGAAACAGTATTAACAGCTTTCATCGTGCTTTGCAAATCACTCCTTCTTTTGCATTGGGAGAATACAGTTTTGCAGGAAGTCAGCTTTCTACCTTTTCAGAGATAGCCTACATCTGGAAAAAGAACAAAAACACTTTCATCACAGGGTTGAACTTTTATAGCGATGATTTCAGAGAAGAACCACTGCAAAGTTCTGTTTTGCGCAATGAGCAATTACAAACCCTTGGATATTTTGCAAACTACACCTTCGACATTGGTGAAAAGGTTGCCATTGAGAGTGGTTTGAGAACTGATTACACGTTGAACGGAAAATTGCACGTTCTTCCACGTGCGTCAGCCTTATTCAAATGGACTAAAAAACTAACAACACGTATTGGTGGAGGATTGGGTTACAGAAACCCAAGTATCTTCAATCAAGAAGCTGAGTTACTAGGCTACCGAAATGTTATGCCAATCAACAGAAACCTTACCAAATCAGAGAACAGTTATGGTGGAAATGTTGACATCGGTTACAAAACAAAAGTTGGAGAGAAATGCTTCATCAATTTCAATCAAATGTTCTTCTATACACAACTCGTCAATCCGTTAGTTTTGAAAGACACATCAGGAAGTTCTGGAGTGTACCATTTTGTTAATGCAAACGGTATTACCGAAAGCTACGGAGCAGAAACATTCTTTAAGTTAGGTTTCTATGATTTTGTCTTGTTTGTAGGATATACTTATACGCACGTAACCAATCAATTTGACGGAAACACAACGTACATGACATTAACTCCAAAACACAGCTTAAAAGGAGACTTGTTGTATGCCATTCCTGGGAAATGGAGAATTGGAGCAGACTATGAATATAAAAGCGGTCAATTGCTTTCAACTGGCGCTACAAGTCGCTCTTACTGGACATTTGGTTTAGTGGTAGAATACACATGGAAACAATTTACTTTCTTCGGGAATGTGGAGAATTATACCAATATCAGGCAAACCAGATATGAGAGTTTGGTTTCAACACCTTATGGGACGCCACAATTTACAGACGTGTGGGCGCCGTTAGATGGAATCGTTGTAAATGCGGGATTAAAGATTAGACTTTAAAAAAGTTATTTGCCCACCGATTGGTGGGCAAATAACTTTTTTGTCGCAAAACGGATTTTAACAACTTCTGAAATCCATATTAATACCAGAAAATATTGGAAAAGCCCGTCAAGGATTGGGTTTGAATAAAAAAATAACTGCTCACCCAATTGGTGGGCAGTTATTTTTTTGTGTTTGTGAACTCTAGCGGGGAAGTTCTAAATATTTGTGGGAGGATATGAAGACTATTTTAGAAATCAATTCTTCACTAGTTGAATCGTTTTGATATTCCCGTTATGTTTCATTTCAAGAAAATATATTCCCTTGCTTAGAAACGCATTATCTATTTCGACCTTATCATTACTACGTTTGAAACTGCTCGAATGCATAACTCCAAGTTCATCAAACAGTCTTAATTCAACGTTTTCATTAACTGACGAAATCGTCCAAACTGTGTTTGATGGATTTGGATAAACAATTGGAAGGAATGAACTTGTCTCATCTAATCCAGCGGTTGAAACGAAAGTTCCTTTTCTATACTTGACAGTCCCTGTAACATTATCTTCCCAAACAACGTGAATTGTCCCGTCTGACAATGCAACATCAGCATTCGCTATATTATCCATATCCACAATTGAATAATCAGGTAATCCGTTATTAATGTTTTCTGCAAAACGAATGACCAATTCATCTGTACCGCTTATGTTTTGTTTCCAAACAATTGCTAAGGAATTTCCTTGAGCTCCTAATCGTGGGTAGTTCTGTGAGTTAAGACCCGCAATTGTACCTGTTAAAAGTTCAGTAGGTTGTGATGATATATCACTTAAAGCGGATTTACTCCAATAGACCAAGGCGTTTCCAGTCGCACCACTCATAAATGTTGAATAGAGTGTATCTCCAATAATAGCTCCGTCAGGACCACTGGAAGGACACATCATCAGCATCCAGTTATTCTGGTCTGCATTCCAGCCATTAGTAAAAGTACTCCCACCATCATTTGACATTCCTACCCATGTATCTCGGATGTTACTAAGATTCGCACGATACATCATCATGACGTCGTTTCCTTTTGCCGTTATTGCACCTGGACAACAATCACAAACAGTTCCACCTGTCCAACCACTGGCTTTTTTATCTGTGTCAAAGGTATTCCCATAGTCATTGGAACGAGTTACAACCCAACGTGCATCACCAAAAGAGGGATCGAATTTCATAAATGCCACAATCGGTTGTCCATTTACGTCAATGGTTACGGTCGGGAATCTTGAAATACTATCCAAAATATTGTCGACTTGCACTGGAGCAGAAAAATTCATTCCACCATCAAATGATCGCTTGATGTAAATATGACTACTTGTATCTGATTCGGGATTTTGTTTGTATACAGTATAAACCGTATCACCTTTTGAAGCAATATCGGGACCCATCCAAGATTGCGATGCAATATTCATTGATCCACTAAGACTGATAGGTGTTGTAAAACTCACCCCATTCCATCTTGAAAAGTTAGCCTCTTCTGACGAGGAATTACCCCACAAAACAATGGGATTTCCACTTGCATCTGTAACCACTCTTGGGTGTTCGTTATTGTATGAGTTAGTTGCTACATCAATCGTTGAAGACCAAGTGATTGCCTGGGCAGAAGCTTGAATTGAAAATGCTGACAACGCCAGAAATAAGTAATAGTTTTTCATGGTAGTAATTTTTACGAATATAAGCGAATTGTTGTTAATAAGTAAAAGTGAATCCTCCTCCAAATCCCATGTCGCTATCGTAATGCGCAGATAGAGAAAAGGATTTGTTTAAGACATATTTCAGACCTGCCATGTATTCAAAATCCGAGTTATACATCAGTCCTAACCGTAAACGCTTTGTCAGCGGAATATCTTCCCGCATCAATTGCAAACGTAATTTCCCATCGGTATCAACCCGTGCATCAGCTATGATAAGCATTGGCAAAGTGTATTGCAGACCAAAACATATAACCCCACGTTGATCTTTTGTATTTGTCTGTCCAAACAGGTTACGTTCTACTTCGCCCATTCCCATTTTGCGGTAACGCCAGTCAAATCCAACATACGGGAATAGCCATTGCATTTTTCCAATATATCGACCAAAATGTGCTTCTGTCTCATAGCCATGCATATCGTTGTACCCCAAACGCCATTCTGCCTGCAAATTCCAGCGGGTATTTTGCAACATCATTTCACCGTCATTTCCGTTAGTTGCGAAATCGTTTTGAAACATAAAGTGAAATTCACGGTCGTCGGCATACAGCTTTTTCAATGCTTTTTCCGGATCAGGGAGTTGAGGATTTGGCGGTGAGTTTTCGTATGTGAAAATACGACCCATTCCGCTCATCATGTGATAAAGGATATGACAGTGAAAAAACCAATCGCCGCTTTCCGTAGCTGCGAATTCAATGGTATCCGTTTCCATAGGCATGATGTCCAATACGTTCTTCAATGGAGAATACTCACCATTACCGTTGACGATGCGAAAGAAATGCCCATGCAGGTGCATCGGATGGCGCATCATGGAATTGTTGTAAATGATGATGCGCACATTCTCTCCCTTTTTGATTAAGATTTTATCTGTTTCGGAAACCGTTTTGTTGTTGATGCTCCAAACATAACGGTTCATATTTCCCGTTAGTTCAAAGTTGTACACTGTTGTTTTTGCTTCGGGTAAAGTGGTTTTAACAGGTGAACGAAGCATGTTATAGTTTAACGTAACAATATCGGATAGCTCGTTACTATTATATTGATCTCCGTTCGTCATATCCATGTGTTTGTGACGTTGCTTTTTGTCTTTTAAAGCTCCAGTAATTTCAGGATACATGACCACATTCATGTCCATCTGTTGAAGACTCATATTCATCCCCATATCATCCAGATTCCCATCCATTTTAATCATGTCGTTCATCATCTGCATACCTTCGAAGTATTTTAATGGCTGAAGCGGGGAAACGAGTTGTTTGATTCCATCTCCCAGCCACAGTGACGTGCTTCTAATTCTATCCTCTGAAGTTGCCTGTAACTCAAAGGCTGTATTCTCCGAAGGAATAGTCAGAATGACATCATAGGTTTCAGCAACAGCGATAATAAATCGATCAACGGGAACAGGAACAACGTCCATTCCATCACTGGCAACCACCTCCATCTTTCCACCAGAATAGCGCATCCAAAAATAAGAAGAGGAAGCACCATTGATGATGCGAATTCTCACTTTATCACCAGCCTTAAACTGCAGTGCATTATCTTCTAAGCGACCGTTCGTGAGCAATTTATCGTAATACACATCACTCACATCCATTGCCAACATTCGCTTCCATTCGTTTCCGATTTTTGTTTTAAGACTGCCAGCCCTAATGGCATCCCCATAACTTTGCACTGCGCCGTTTTGAAGGTTGGCCTTTTTAATCGCAGACCAATCGTTAGCCATGTGTAATCTGCGATGTACTTCGAACGGTTTCATGTCTGTCCAATCGCTTAATACAATAGTGTATTCGGGCATTTTAGGTTCATCTTTCTTGTGAATGATGAAGGCGCCATACATTCCATTTTGCTCTTGTAAACCTGTATGTGAATGATACCAGTATGTTCCGTTTTGAACGATGGGAAATTTATACAAATGCACTGTTCCTGCTTTAATTGGTGCTGTTGTTAAATATGGAACTCCATCTTGTTCGTTTGGCAAGATTAACCCATGCCAGTGAATTGATGTTTCTGTTTTTAACTCGTTGTGAATCCAAATCTCAGCGGTATCTCCTTCCGTAAAATGTAATTCGGGCATGGGAATACTTCCGTTAACGGAATAAGCATGTCGCTCTTTACCTGTAAAATTCACGGTTGTATCCCTGACGTAAAGATCGTATCGCACCGTTTTTTGGGCAAAAATTGCCAGGTGCATCACTACCGCCACTATCATTAACATTTGTTTCTTCATCACTTACAATTTACGTCATTTAACTCTTCATTCATTTACGAAAGGAGACTTTCAATCCTATTTATCGTTGATTCGTTCGATTTGGAATCCAGCTTGTTTTACTTTTTCTTCCACTTCTTCTGCCGTCATTTTATCTGAATTCACAGTAAGGATTTTAGCAGGAGTAAGAATGTCTACGTTCCATTCTTCAGGTGCAAGTTGGTCGTTCAGAAACGGTGTCACTTTGGCGAGACATCCCGCACATTTGATTGTTGTTTTAAATTGGAGTGTTTCCATGATTTTATTTGTTTTGTTTAATTGCTATTAGTGAAATGATTGTAGCTATGCCGCTAATTACTGCCGCTGCCATAAAAGCTGTTTGAAATCCAGTATTTACGGCATCTGTTTGACCTGCTTCAATCGAATTGGTGGTGGTACTTGTTGCAACTGCTACAGCGATGGCCAAACCAATTGCCGATCCAACTTGATAAGTGGTGTTGACAAGACCAGAAGCTATTCCAGCTTCATGAGGTTTAGCTCCGGAGACAGATGCCATTGTTCCAGGAATATATGCCAAAGACATGCCGATGGCTCCAAGTATCGATGCACCCAAAACATGCGCGAAGAAATCCCCGTCAACTGGTACTTTAGAGAACCAGATTAGGGAAACTGTAAGCACTGCTAAACCAAGTACAAGATTGTGCTTGAATCCAAATTTTGCTATTAGTTTTCCGGTTACTCCTACCATCAGAATCATAATAACAATAGTCATCGGAAGCAGCGCAAGACCAGAATTGAAGGCTGAGTAATGAAGGGTTTGCTGAAGGTACAGATTAAGGTAAAACCACAGTGGAATCCAAGCACCTGCAAGCAACAACATAATAAGATTTCCAGCTGAAAGATTTGGTGCTTTAAATATGGATAGTGGGAGCAGTGCAGATTGCGAGTTTTTTTGAATCATAATGAAAGCTATGAGTAACGCAATCCCAAGTGAAAATAATCCAAGCGTTAAGCCGGATGTCCAACCATTTTTCTCAATCATGACAAGAGTATAAACAATTAGTGTCATAGATGCGGTTATCAGTAGACCGCTTATATAACTAATTTTGCCTTTGATTTTGTTGCCTTTAATTAAGATGGCAGCTCCTGCGATCATTACAATTAGCCCAATTGGAACGTTAATAAAAAACGTCCATCGCCAGGAAGCATATTCTGTAAGTACTCCTCCAAGGAAAACACCTGCTGAACCTCCTGCCGCAGCAGAAGCCCCCCAAAATCCGAACGCTTTTCCAAGTTCTTTCGGATCAGTGAAAATGGTCATTAACAAAGTCATTGCGGATGGTGCGATTAAAGCTGCCCCCAATCCTTGAATTCCTCTTCCAATGTTCATCGAACTTTCTGACCAGGCAAATCCAGTAAACAATGATGCCACTGTCAAAATTCCGAATCCCCACAAGAAGATGTTTTTCGGCCCGAAAATATCCGAGAGTTTCCCTCCAAGTAAAAGAACTCCACCGAAGACAATTACATAGGCATTGAAAATCCACTGAAGTTCAGATGGTGTATAGTTTAGGTCTTTTTGTATGGCAGGAAGCGCGACACCTATAATGGAAGTGTCCATAATTACCATGAACTGAGCAGCACATAAAATTGCTAATGAGCCCCATTTGTTCGTCGTGTTTTTAATTTGATTCATAATTCAGTTGTCTTAAATGTTCGATACAAATTTTCAGCTTTTGCATTGATCTGCACTTATGGTTTTTAGTGAACGATTTATGATTTTTACGACTTGTTTAACTTTCTGAATTTCAATAACAAACTATTACCGACCACGCTCACAGAACTGAGTGCCATTGCGGCTCCAGCAATCATAGGATTGAGCAAAAATCCATTAATCGGATAGAGTGCTCCTGCGGCAAGGGGAATACCAATTACATTATAGATAAATGCCCAAAATAGGTTCTGTTTGATGGCTGAAACGGTTTGTTTTGACAGCTGAAATGCGATTGGGATTTTTGTCAGATCAGAAGAAATAATAACCATTCTGGCAACATCCATCGCAATATCACTTCCTTTCCCCATAGCGATGCTCACATCTGCCTGCGTGAGCGCATTACTGTCGTTAATGCCATCTCCGACCATTGCAACGATTTTTCCTTCAGACTGCAATTGTTTCACGAATGCGGATTTGTCTGCCGGAAGCACTTCTGCTTTATAATGATCGATTCCTGTTTTCTTCGCAATGGCTTTCGCCGTTTGTGTGTTATCACCTGTAAGCATATACACTTCAATTCCTGACTCCTTCAATTGTCGGATAGCCTCTACTGAAGTTTCCTTGATTTCATCGGAAATAGCTATAACTGCATATCCTTGCTGGTGATCTGCAAAGAAAATCACAGTCTTCGCTTCATTGAGCCAAACATTCGCCGTTACCAACAATTCCTTGGCTATTGTAATGTTGTTTTGTTCTAATAGTGCCTTATTACCCACAAAGTAGGTTTTTCCGTTTACTTCTGCTTTTGCACCAAATCCTGTAATACTCTCAAAGTGATGAATTGGAAGGGTATCATTTTCACGGAGGTGTTTTACTACTGACTCAGCCAATGGATGCTCAGATTGTTTTTCGATATTGTATAGTACAGATTTTAAAGCATCATCCTTGTTCAACCATTGAATCCCCGTCACTTTTGGTTTACCTTCTGTAATTGTTCCCGTTTTATCGAGTACAACCGCATTCACTTTACGTCCAAGTTCAAGGCTTTCGGCATCTTTAATCAAAATTCCGTTTTCAGCTCCCTTACCAACACCAACCATTATTGCTGTAGGCGTTGCCAAACCTAGCGCACAAGGACAAGCGATGACAAGTACTGTCACCAGTGAGAGAATACCTTGTGTCCATCCGTTTTCTCCTCCCAAGGTTACCCAAAGGATCAGTGTCAGAATCGAAATACCAAGAACAACAGGTACAAAAATTCCAGCTATTTTGTCAACCAATTTCTGAACAGGAGCTTTACTTCCCTGTGCATCCTGAACCATTTTAATGATCTGACCCAGCATTGTTGCATCACCTACTTTTTCAGTTTTGAAATGGAAACTTCCTTTCTGATTGATCGTTCCAGCATAAACTTCGGAACCTTCAGTTTTTTCCACTGCTAAAGGTTCACCACTCAACATGCTTTCGTCCACGAAAGATTTTCCTGAAATGACTTTTCCGTCCACGGCAATTTTTTCTCCCGGTTTAACCACGATGGTATCACCGATAGTTACTTTTACGATTGGAATTTCTTCCGACTCACCATTTGCATTCAAAATCGTTACTGTTTTTGGTTGTAGTCCAATCAGTTTTTTCAATGCAGAGGAGGTATTGCCTTTTGCTTTTTCTTCTAACAGTTTTCCAAGCAAAATGAACGCAATAACGACCGTGGCTGCTTCAAAATACACATGGGCGTGCAAGCCCTTGCTGTGCCAAAACTCCATGAATAAGGTGTTGAAAACACTAAAGAGGTATGCGATTCCTGTACTGAGTGCAACAAGTGTGTCCATATTTGCCGAGCGGTGTTTTGCTTGTTTCCAGGCATTGATAAAGAAGTCTTTACCTAACCAAACGATTACAGGTGTTGAAAATGCCCACATGATATAGTTTGCATAAGGCATGTGCATGAAGAACATACCAATTGCTACCACAGGTATCGACAACAAGATTGCACCGAACGTTTTCAACTTCAACTTACGGAACTTTTGACTGTGCAACTCTTCAAGCGTATCATGCACTGATTCCGTTTCATCGATCATCAAATCATACCCGATTGAACGCATTGCTTTTTGCAATTCCGTTGGATTTGTAAGGGTAGGAATGTATTCGACACTCGCCATGTTATTGGCATAGTTCACCGATACTCCTGTAACACCTCTAGAACTTTCGAGAATAGTCTGCGCACTGATAGCACACGATGCACAGGTCATGTTCAATACTGGAAAATTCTTTTTCACAGTTGTGACACCATATCCGAGGTCACGAATAGCTTTTACGGCATTCGGCAGGATATTGAAGGCTTTTGTTTCGTTGATAATCGCACGGTTGTTATTTAGTTCAACTTTATGCGTAGTAACACCTTCCAGTTCTTTCAACCCATTGTCAACGATTAGTGCGCAGTGCTCACTCTCTACTCCTTCGAGCGGGATATGCAGCAATTCACGGTCTGTTGTTTCCATAATTTTCAATTTATACTGCAAAGTTCAGTTGAAAACGATGGCTATGCGTTATGATATTTCCGGATAGAGTTATGACTTTTACAAATGATCCAAAGACTTCCGCTTAGATGCTTTTATACTTTTGAAATGACTGGGAGTCAATCCGACAACCTTTTTGAACTGTGTACTTAAATAAGCTACACTGCTATAGCCCATTTGATTGGCAATCTCACTGAGGGAAAGCTCATCGTAAACAAGCAATTCCTTCACTCGTTCCAAACGTTGGGCTATATAAAACTTTTCGATCGTCGTTCCTTCAACTTCTGAAAATAGATTACTCAAATAGTTATACTCCATTGGAATATACTGTATCAAATAATCGGACACGTTCATATTCAATTGCTCTTCCGAATGATGCACCAATTCTACTACCAGATTTTTGACACGTTCAATCAGCCGGCTCTTTTTATCATCAATCAGTTCGAAACCCAATTCAAGAAAACGAGTGTTTACACGTTCCTTCTCCTCGCTAGTCAGTTCTTCTTTCAATTCTACCTCACCAAGTTCAACCGTAAGGGGTTGAAGCCCGAGCTTTTCTAGCTCAGACTTCACCACCATCTTACAACGGTTGCATACCATGTTTTTGATATACACTTTCATTTACTTGATCGTTTCTGTTGTTTTCCCGCAAGTCAACATTGAACTTCCATAATATGGATTTTTCACGGCGTTTTCCTTACTTAGCCAATCTGCGCCCTCTCCGTCATTGTACATTGGACAATGTTGCAGGTAAACCGTTTTATCTTGCTTGAATACTTTGGTTAATGAATATACGTTTTTCGATAACATTGAAAAATGTTCCCGCTGATGTGCAATGTCTTTTGTTTCTCCGATGTGTTCAGCATGCATCAACAGATCCTTTTCTACTTTCATCCAAGCGGAATGTTCTTCTGATGACATTGCTTTCATATCAACATCTTTGATTGCCTTCACTAACGCTACTGCTTTTGAAGATGCTGAATTACCATCGTCTTTAACCAATGCATCTTTTAATGCGAAGTATTGGTCATAGACTTTTGAAAGTTGGTTGACTTTCTCTTGTTCTTTCACAATAGTATCACCTTTTGATGGCTCGCTCACGGGATTGGTAGTAACCGATACTTCTTTTTTCATTCGATCGTATTTGCAACATCCGGGAAGTTTTGCGTATACCTCATCCGGCGCTAAAAACTGTTCGTTATCGTATCCTGCGTAGGCAACTCGTTTCAAAACTTCTGATGCCGTAGTTTGCTTAGAGTCGTAAGTCAAACTCATTACTTTTTTGTCTGTGTCCCATTCAGCCGAAGAAATACCTTTCTTATTTGCAGCTGTTTCGATTGTTTTTTTACACATTTCACAATTACCTGCCACCTTATAGGTTTCGGTTTTTGCATTTTTTATCGGGGTTGCGCAACTGGTGAATGCCAACAATAATGACAATCCCAGCATGATGTGCTGTATCTTTTTCATAACATAAATTTTATTGAATAATTATTGAATAACCCTTTTAACTGGATTACAGATCAAATTTGCCTACTGGCTGAAATTCTATATTAAGAATGAATCGTTCTGTATATAGATCGGTTCTTTGTACCTACCTGGCGGTAGATTCGGAGAGTAGCTTAATGCTACTTTAGGCATTACAATAATCGTATTTCGAATGAAACCGAAATCGAACTGTTTTTCTGCTAATATCTCCGCGTTAGGACTCTTATGATCTAAAGTTGATTGTTTTAATTGCTGATTGTCAAGTTTTAAAGAAAAGCTAACCTGTTCACAGCATTTTTTCTTAAAATGAACCTTGTTCTTTGGTGCCATTGCTCCGCAAGAACATTTCATTTTTGACTCTGTACCAAATAAAGAAACATCAGCCAATTTTCCGCCGCAATAATGCGTAGATACCGTCATTCCAAGAGCTGGAAGAAGGTATAGAACCATTATTATAAGCGAAAGAATCCGTTTCATTCTCATTTTGATTGTAAGCAAATGTAAACTACCCGCTGTTTTAAAGCAACTAATTTCAACGTAAAGTTGAAAAAGCGCTCCTTAGCTTTCCTATAATTAAAGTTCTTTTTGATTTCTGTTAATTTTTCGTTATCCAATAAAGGGCTTATATTTAGCTCTGTGAAAACAATTTTGGTATATAGCCTTGCAGTATTTTATCTTCTAATAAGTGTTAGACTGACTGCTAATATCCATTATTGCGGAGGAAAAATCAAAACAGTTTCATTGGTTGGTTTCAGTACACAAAAGTCTTGTTGTGCGGGAAAACCAATGAAAAAGGGATGCTGTAAAGATGTTCAGGTTTGCCTTAAAAAGGCGAGCGAAGATCAAAAACCGACCTCTGCAATTGTATTCTTTTCATCGGTTATCGTTACCGAGCCAGCTGACATGTTTGTCATAGAGCAGGATCATGAACTTTATGTACCTAAGCATATTAAGCCTTCGGTACATGCACCACCTCCCGAACTAAAAGTTCCTATTCATTTAAAAAACTGCGTATTTATCATTTGATTTTTGAGGATCAGTATTCAGGCTATGCTTGATTTTCTCTATTAATAATCAATTCGAATAAAATGCGGAAAATTACTTTAGTTCTATCACTCGCTATGGTGGTAACATCACTTTTCACTTCTTGTAATTCAGGCAGTGAAAAGTTCAGTTCATATCAATGCCCTATGAAATGTGAAGGTTCAAAAACATACGACAAGGCAGGTACTTGTCCTGTGTGTAATATGGATCTTGAGGGTGTCCAATCAAAAAACAATAAATAATTATGAAAACTACACTTTACAAAAGTCTAGCGACGGCTTCATTTGCCATGCTAGCATTTCTTGGCTTTAGCCAAACAACAGCAATGAATTTTTCAGGTCAAGATTGCAATGGAAACAATGTAAATCTGTTTGCAGATTTGGATGCAGGAAAAGCGGTAATGCTTATTTTTTATATGCCAAACTGTGGTTCTTGTCCGCCAGTTGCATCAAAAATGCAGACTATGGCAAACAATATCAATGCTTCGAATCCAGGTCTTGTTAAGGCTTATTCATTTCCGTACCAAAACAGTACAACTTGTTCTTATTCCTCGAATTGGGTAGTGAATAACAATCTACCACTTTTTGCTCCAATGGATAGTGGCGCTGTTCAAGTTGCTTATTACGGCGGTTTCGGTATGCCAACGGTTGTGCTTTTAGGTGGTGATAATCACGACGTTTTGTTTGTGACTCAGGATTTCAACACATCAGACACAACTACCATGCGTGATTTGATCCTCAACACATTCACGGCAGGAGTAGAAGAGCAGACAACACTTCAAAACGTGAGTGCTTATCCAAATCCAGCTTCGGGAATTGTAACGGTAAATTTTGAAGCGTTACAAGGTGCTGAAATCAACATGCAGATCACTGATCTTTCAGGAAAAGCAGTCATGACTTTTGAGAAGGAAAAACTCAAAAAGGGTTTAATCGAAAAACAAATTGATATTTCCAGACTTCCAGTAGGTTCATACATTCTTACTTTAGAAATGAATGGAACTTTAGTTACCGAGAAAATCAATGTGGTTCGCTAATTTTTTCAATAAACTATATGGGCAATTGATTCTGGTGGTTGTGCTGTTTAGCGCGACTACCAGAATCAGTTATGCCCAATCTTATTTTCATTCTCCGAACGATACACTCATTTCCAATACAACTGTAAACAATTCGGTGACTATGAACATCACGCAAGTTCATCCGAATAATGATACGCTTCAATTTGTCTGGAAGAAGTTTTCTGTCTCTATGCCCAATGATTGGACAGCGACCATTTGCGATAATAACACTTGTTTTCCATCACTTATTGATAGTTCTACAACATTGCCTGTTCTTCCCGGAGACGATGGACTGATGTTGGTTCATTGCTATCCGAATACGAATGCTGGAACAGGAATTATCCGATACACCATCTATGAAATACATTCTCCCGAACAAGTAGATACTCTCAATTGGATCATAAATGCGGAATCTACTGCTGGAATTAGTGAGTCTGTTTCTACAAGCCAAGCCTACATTATCATTGGCAATCAATTTCATTTAACCGATTCCAACTCTAAATACACCAATCTAACGCTACTTGATCTAAACGGAAAGGAAGTCTTTTCGAGTAGTATTCCAACATCATTGTGTGTTGAAATGCCACTATTTCCTACTAACTTTTATTATCTGGTTCTTAGCGGAACCAACACTATTATACGTCAAAAAATATGGTACGCAACAAACTAGATTTGCTCAAAACGATGCTTGCGGTTATAGTCCTTTCTACAACAGGGACTGTTTTCGCTCAAAACGCACTCTACATACCACCTGCATTGACAGGAACAACATTTAATCTGAATGTTCAATCAGGTACAACGCAATTGTATCCTGGAAATCCAACACCAACTTACGGTATCAATGGTTCATTTCTATCGCCAACTATTATTGTGAATAAGAACGATATAGTAACGTTAAATGTCATTAACAACCTGACTGTTGCCACAACAATGCATTGGCATGGTTTACATGTTGCACCTGAAAACGATGGTGGTCCTCATCAATCCATTTCGGCAGGTTCTACATGGAGTCCGTCGTTTGAAATCTTAAACAATGCAGGAACATTTTGGTATCATCCGCATGGTGAAGGTAAAACAGAATTACATGTTGGAAAGGGACTTGCAGGTTTATTTATTATCCATGATCCCGCAGAACTTGCATTGGGCTTACCTCAAACTTATGGAGTGGACGACATTCCGCTGATTGTTCAATCAAAGGCATTCGACGTTCTACAACAAATTGCGATTGCCGATCACATGGACACAGCAGTTTTTGTGAATGGTACACCAAATGCTACTCACAACCTTCCGTCACAAGTGGTGCGATTGCGACTTTTAAATGGAAGCAGTATGCGTTCGTTTTATTTTGGATTTTCGAACAACATGACCTTTTACCAAATTGCTACTGATGGCGGTTTAGTGGAAACACCCAATGCTTTAACACGTTTGTTGATTGCTCCTGGCGAACGGTCAGAAATCCTTGTGGATTTAAGCGCTATGAATGGACAGACGATAGATTTGATGAGCTACGGATCTGAAATGCCTGATGGAATATTCGGCTCCCCGTCAGTTGGTAGTGGAGCAGACACCATGGATATGTACATGGATAATTTCCTGAACGGTGCAGATTTCAATCTGGTAGAATTTACCGTTGGCGCACAAACAGGTAGTCCAATCACAACTATTCCATCTACTTTAGTTCCTTATGTGCCTTTTGATATAGCTGATGTAGACATAAATAGAACTTTGGTTTTTGATACGATTACACTTGTTCCTGGAGACATCCCAAATCGTGCTGAAGGACCATTTGGAATCAATAACACGACGTTCCATATGGATTCCATTAATATCACTATTCCTTTGAACTCGACGGAAATCTGGACATTGAAAAACAATACATTGATTGCGCACCCATTCCACATTCACGACATTCAATTTAATGTGATTGAAAAGAATGGAACTACACCACCAGTAACGGAACAAGGTTGGAAAGATGTGGTGTTGGTGATGCCCGAAGACAGCGTGAAGTTTATTACGAAGTTCACCACTTTCACCGATGAGATGGTTCCGTATATGTATCATTGCCACTTGTTGCATCACGAAGACGACGGAATGATGGGGTCGTTTCTGGTTTACGATCCGTTTGCAGGAATAGGCGAAAATGACATTTCTTCTTTTGAAGTTTTTCCAAATCCTTCATCTGATGTATGGACGATAACAGGAAAATGGGATAATGAAAGTGTTACTATACACTTAACCGATGCTCAAGGCAAAGAAGTATTGAAAGGTGATTATTCCAATGTGTCGTCGGAAGAAGGTATTGAAATACCTGCATCTGGTTTGAATACAGGGATCTATTTCATGACGATTGTTTCTGAAAAAGGAACACAGAAATTGCAGTTGGTGAGGAATTGATATAAGAGACTGTTTAAGAGACAAATGTTCAAGATTGATCAGATTTCTGTTGTCTCGATTGACATAAGAGGTCATTATTTGGAATTCTTGGCAACTAATTGATTCCATTTATAAACTGAAAGCGTCTCGTCGTTTTTTTCTAAGTTATAGAAGTAGCTTAAATATTCATGGATATCATGCATGTTATTCTTAATATCTTCAACATATTTCTCAATAGGTTCTAAACCAAAAAGTTTCGCAGACATGTCTAACGATTCTCTTTTTAGCTGTTTCTTGAGTTCATCAGAAAAATTTTCTTTACCAAAATTAAGTTGGTAATATTCAAGAATATGATGAAGAACACAAAACATTCTAATAGAGCGATGCGGGTGATCTGATTGTCTTAAATAGAATTCCTGTTCTTTACCTCCGAATGAAAGCACATAACTAATACCAACGGCACAAGTTAGTTTAACAAGTGCACTAAATTTATCTAAATCATAAGCCCCTTTAAAATTGGTGTGAAATAAGTCTAAAATGTGGGCAGCCAAACAAAGAGAGGCATAGTTATCGGCATCTAATTCTAGTAAATGTCTTTTCTCATCATAAGGTTTCAACGAACTACTCATCTCGATAATGGAATTTTCAAGTTCATTTGATTTTTGAATGAGATGAGCTATTTCATGATAAAAACTAAAGTGAATCGAAAACTGATACATTAATCTATTCGGTTCAGTTCCTAAATAATCTTTGATTAATTCAATCTCATCAAAAATTAGAGTTCCACTTGACTCATGCTTTTGTAAAAGGTGTATTATCGTACCAGCGTTAATACCAATTACATACTTATCATTGCCTCTAGTCGCCTTTGCGTTTACAGACCAGTCATTGTGGAAATACAAATAAGCTGGAGTAATTCCATAATCAGAATTTAATTCTAAAGTCTCAGTATAAAAATCAAAAACCTTTTGAAACTCTTCCAAATAAGGTGAATACTCAAAATCGAAGATTTCAGCCTCCTTTACTATTCCTGTTTCGATTAATTCATTAATATGTATTGAATAATTAGCCATAAGTATGTTAGATTAAGTGGGGTGCTTAAATTTTATGGAGCTATTCTAGTGCATCCATGAACTCTTTAATTTCATCCAACTCTTTTATAGAAAGTCGGAACCATTCACCACGTTTGTTTTTAGCGGAATACCTTTTATGCAACTCTTTTTCTACAGATGCAGGAGCAGTCCATTGTACAATTAAATGTGTCTGCGGTTTCTCAGATTGTAGGGTTCTCTCCCTCACTTTCGGATTCTTACTTTTGCCAATTTTAATCAACCCATTGGTATCGTCAAGCATCAAGTAAATTTTGTTGACAGGATCTAAGTATGGTTTATCTACTGAATCCTCATAAAGTGTTTTCAAAAAACTTAATCGTTTATATATTCTAATAGGAATTACGGGTTGGAAAGCCAAGATCGTCCCGTCTTTAGGGACTGTTTCGGGAACAATCGTGAGATACCCCAACATTTCTAAAGCACTTTGCCTATGATACTGCAACTGGTTGTGGACATTAAAAAAATCCTTTTCTGGATTTAGGGATAATATTCCAAACGTAAACATGGTAATAACATCTTCTGCCAGTTTATTATCATCGATGGGAACCGAAACCCCTATTGCGTTAAACTCGGAAGTATATTCAGCATAGAAAAGATGTATTTCCTTACCAAAATCTCCTTCTAATGCTTGAACCCCAAATACAAAATCTTCTAGGTTATTCATAAATCGCATTAATGCCTCCGTTGGCGAATTCGATTCGTACATAACCTTTAAGTCTTCACGACTTATGTTATAGGCTTTTTCAGAATAATATTCTTTTGGGTCTATTGATGTCATACTTGAAGGAGTATAGAATTATGATTGGATATCAATATCTAAGTCCACTCTAATTTGGTTTAACACCTCATTATAAAGTTGAACCTCTTCGTTTTGACTTTCGATTGAAACAACTAAACTGTAACGAACACTATTTGAAAAGCGGTTGAGCTTTTTACGATCTTTCCACCAACCCGAGACAGGATGTATTGCAATTTTACCTCGAGTTGCTAAGTCCGCAGCACTTCCTACCCAAATGTCTTTATGAATACTTCCTTTATCTCGAATATTTCTTCCAAGAATCCAATTTTCATTCCCTTCACTAACATATCCGTCTTCTTCTTCTCGGATAACTCTACTAACTCTCGATTTAAAAGCTCTTAATGACTCATTGCTATCCATCATCTTAAATCGTAACCCATGTGATCGATAATTTGCCGATTTTGCATATCTCTTATTTCCAGGATTCGGTTCAATAAAATAGGATAAAGTAATGGTCAGCTTCACTTCTTCTTCAGCCAAATCTAGTAATGCTTCTTTCGGCCATGGAAGATCAACGATATGAAAAGTATTTGACTTAACTCGACTTTGTTCCAATCTATATGGAACCAACGATCTTTCCATAATTAATGTCAACGAATTTTCAGCACTATGTTTTGCCTTTTCAAAACTTGGTATACCAAAACCTACTTTTTGAATTAACCTCAATTTTTCTGCTGAAGTTAAATCACTTATTGATCTGTTCCCTAACATCTGATTTGACCAAATTGCAGAATGAATGGTTAACGCTCTGATAGTTTCAGGCAATAATTCTGGGTAAGAATGATAAAGTTCAGCGATAAACTTTGATGCCAACGCCGTTGATGCACTCGTGTCTCCAAACGCCGTAAATTTTGCACCAGAAACATTGCTAGGACCAATTGCTAATAATTTCAAGGAATCAACATCAAGAATACCTCCGTTATGCAATCCATCGTTTCCGCCTTCCATTACAATATCTGGCTTTCTTGCCCACTCGCTATCCCAATTAACTGAAGTTCTGTTACAAGGTGACATCTGCCCAGGTTGAGCTAAAAGTTCAGCAGATGGAAACCTTACCAAATCTATTTGATCTTTCATAGTGTAAGAACCAACGGTTATAGCATTAAAAGCTTGGGCTGGGTCTTTTATAGAATGGTCATCATTCCCTAAGGGATACTGTAAACGAATATCGTAGTCTAAATTTCCAGATGAAATTAGAGCCAACGTGGTTTCATTATTGTCATCGTGGTTTCCAAAAATGATCTTGTCAACTGCCGAAGACCACGACGATGGTTTTCCTCCATGAAACACGTCTTTTGAAGTTACAGCCAGACAGACAATACGTTTGTTGTCAGGATTTAGAACGGTAGCCGAAGCAATTGCTTCAACGGTTACTTTGCCATATAAATCGGGATCAGTTGCCTGACTTGGATGGATGATTTTAACACTCTCCAAAGTATGTAAAATCTGAGGATTGTTACTGTTTTGAAGTGTGTCGGTCAAATCGCCAAAAAGTATCAAACTCGCCATTTGAGTACCATGACCATTACGGAATCCATCAGTAGCAGACCACGAAGGATTAATCGTTTCTAAATTTCTTGTCTGAATCAGATCATTCAAAATTTGGTGACTTCGTGTAATTCCCGAATCCAGTAAACAGATAGAAACTTGCGAATCAACCAGACTAGTTCTATTATGTAAATCATCAAGAAATGTATCCTGCCAATCTGTTTCGAGGTTTGTGAAAAATTCAGCAGTTTCAAGTGGTTTTCTCAATTCCACCAAACCATCGTAGTATAAAATACTATTTTGTAATTGTTCTACTGTTCCCTTGATAAGCAAAACAAAATGTTCTGGAAAGGTTAAAAGACGATTTCCAACTTGAATTTCATTTTCATTTAAAATTGAAATCAATTCAGTATCAATATGTTCTTCAGTTGCAATACGATCAATCCATAGCTCCCACCACACTTCAGTATTTGACTGAGGATATTCATAATTACTTTCTTGCCAAAAACTTTTTAGTGTTGCATTTTTTATTTTTTCAATATTTACAATTAAATCTTGGTTTTTGGGATTGCCTTTTGCTGTAAGTTCTGTCCGATAGGCTTCAATTTTCCTCAAAAACTTCGGGATTTCGGTTTTATGCAGATAAACTACTATCTTATGAACTAACTCAACAACACCGCTTTCAGCGACTTCCTCAATAAATCTGGAACTTGTAATGCGAATAGAATCTGCTACATTTTCGAACTTCTTTATATCTAATTCGAATCCAGGTGCAGACTTAATTTCAATAAAAACGAACTCTCTATCGACCCCATTATTAAAAGACGAAATAGCCTCCCTAAACTGATTTTTAACCCGAATAGCTTGTGCTTCTTTATCAGAGATTGTTCTTTTTTGATAATTCCCTCCACCATAAGTGGAATAAGGTAAAGTTTCAGTTCTACCTGTTATTGTGATGTGGTTTAATAGTGTAGGCATTCGTTATTATTTGTTATAGTATCTATGTTTTCGATGCTCTATATTAATTAGCATTTGATTGTAAGCAGAGCCTGGATCATTATAAATGAAAATGAATTTGAGATAGTCTTCTGATATTTTTTGAATTTCAGCAAAACTCAAACCTAACGACTTTTCTGAAACCGCTTCAATTGAAAAACTTTCATCAGAATAACTAGATAATAGCCTTTTATATAGTTGTCCAATTTCTTTTTTCGTTGGTAACGGGTAAATGATTAGTTCATCAAAACGTCTAAATAATGCTTCATCAAGCACGTGCGGCATATTAGTAGCTGCAATGATTAAACTATTTGAATCGTCCTTTTCGATTTGTAGTAGAAATGAGTTTAGAACCCGTTTAATTTCACCTACTTCTGATCCGATATTTCTTGTTGATCCGATGCTGTCAAATTCATCGAACAAATACACTGCTCTAAATTGATGCATTGCGTCAAAAATGAGGCGTAATTTGGAAATAGATTCTCCCATATATCGACTAATCAATCCATCCAACCTTACGACAAACAATGGAAGCCCTAATTCTTTGGCAATTACATGAGCCGTCATAGTTTTACCACATCCTGGGGGACCAGCCAACAAAATCTTTTTTCGAGGAAATAGATTATGTTGAAGAAGCAATTCTGATTTTCGTTGTTCGTCTAAAATTCTAGTAATGGATAATTTCAAATTCTTATCCAAAACCATATCTACCAATCGGACATTCGGATGAATTAACTCCAATAAGTCATTGAGTTCTTTTTGAGCGGCATTTACGGGTAATCTCTTTATAGACTGACCTTCAATTAGATTTGATGCCTTTCCTAGCTTGGAAGTTTTAATTAGCTTCTTTAATTCTTCCGCAAGGGCCAAATTTCCTTTACGTGCTTCAGCTGCAGCAATTTGCATTGCAGTTGCATAAAAACGGTCATCGTCCCCCTCAGAGAATGATTTTATTAGTGTTTTTATTTGTTCGGAAGCCCCCATTAAGCAAATTTATAGTTTGTTTTCCTAAAACAAGTTAGGATATTTTTTTGGTTTTTTACTGAAAATCAACGGTTTGATTTATTACTCTTTCACCTCTTTAGTAGGTGTAGGAGCTAAAAGCTCCTGAACATTTACACCCAAGGCAAGTGCAATTTCTCTTAAAAATGCCAAAGTAGGTTGACCTGCATTTTTACAATAGCGATTAATGACTTGTCTCTTTTTGCCAAGACGATCAGCCAATTCAGTTTGTGAAATCTCTAATTCAAATAAGACTTCTGCAATTCGGTTTATTTTTACCTTATCATTTTCACCCATGGTGCGATAAAGATAAAAAATTTCTGACTTACGTTCAAAGCCTAAGCCCTTGTAAACATTGGGTATGTAAACTTAAAAAGATTACATGTAATAATTAAATGTTTCTTTGTAATCTAAATTAGTTTCATAAGAAACATTATTTGTTTACTTTTGAGGATGTAAAAATATTTGAGCCATGCAGAAAAAAACTCCAAAAAAGGTAATCATTCAATTGATAAAAGACGATTTAAGACACCAACACACCGTTTTAGGTTTAAACCTGTTGGGGTTTCATCACAATAATGGTATGCTGGATATTTCCCGTTCCGTGTTCTCTCTAATGGAATTGAATTTGAATGATAGGCGATTGGACCACCTAACCGACGAGTATTGCGACCGTGCCTATCATGTTACGGAAATTGCATTCAATGACAATGAATCTTTTGGGCGTTTGGCAACCGAAATTTACAACTGGCTGGCTTTGGAGCGCAAGAAGTATTTGAAGCAATTGAGTAAATCCTAAGTGTTCATAAATCTAATCATTGCATTTTTTTCTACTTGCACCACGTGTGCCGGGGCATCTGTATTTTTTTATCTGCCAAAACCACCATTTTAGGTAATAAAAATCTAGTTGCCCCACGACAGGTGGTGCATCTAACTTTTTTTGTGCTTCTAAATCGGAAAAACTATCTAAAAAATATTACTTGCCCCACTTCGAGCGGGGCATCTAACTTTTTATTATGATTCATAAAAAGCTCATCTGAATAAAATCATAACTGCCCACCAAAAGGTGGGCAACTAATTTTTTATTATCCCATTGAACCGAAAATCTACCTAAAAAAAGCTAACTGCCCACTAAAAGGTGGGCAACTAAATTTTTATTATGGGTTGAAGCCAAATTTTGACCGAATAAAATGATAACTGCCCACTAAATGGTGGGCAGTTAATTTTTTTTGATCAGTTCACTGGAATTAAGATTGCCGATTCACTTGTCAAAACATCTTTCACACCACGATAATCAATCGTTACCGAATCGGCTAGTTTTAACATGGCATTCATGGTAGATTGAAATACTGGGTTGATAGCCAGAAACGAAAGGTGAACCGCTTTTTCCATTTGATCAACTGAATCAAACTCGTGTTTTTGCTTTATTACATGTTCGCATGCTTCTTCAAGCATTGCTTTATGAATGGGGTGGACAGTTTGAATTGGTAGGTTAGTTAAAACTGATTCTAATAATTCCTTTGGATTGATTTCTGTGTTCATACGCTTTTTCTTTACAAGACAACTTGAAGAAATCCATTCTTCAACTTGACTTTTATCTATTTTTCTATACGTAACAGCTTGGTCGATAGAAAAGTAAACTTAGGCAAGTCGGATCATTAAATTCGTCAAGTCGGAAAGTTGAATTCGTCGAAATGAATTCGAGTCGGAATCGACTCAAAACAGACTAAAAGTAAGAACCGAATCCATTCGTCTATTGAAAATAAAAGCCTGTCAAGTCGAAAAGTAAGATTGGACAAGTTGGAAAGTAAGATTCGTCGAAATGAATTCGAGTCGGAATCGACTTAAAACAGAGTCAAAACACTCGATTTCCAGCAGAATTGTACAGTTTTGCGTTAATGGTGGAAAGTACACCGTCAATGGTGTAAAGTACTCTTGCAATGGTGTAACATGGTGTAAAGTTGGATTTATTTCTACCTTTTATCCTGTCATTGGAGTGAAAACTACTGAAAACATGGTGTAGAATGGTGTGACATGTGTTTTTAGTGGGTTTCCCCCAAACAACCGTCGATTCATTTTCAAAACGAATAAAAAAACGACTTGGTGTAACTTGATGCTTCACATGAAGTAAGCTGATGCAAACTTGGAGTAACCTAGCGCAACTTGGGTTTCTACTGCGTTTTAATGAATTTTCACAATCCAATGTAAGATTCGCCTAAGGAATGCGTTATAAGCTTATGGAAGCAAATCATCCACCTGAAGAACTGTTTTTAAAGGCTCATGCTCGCTTTTACCGTTCGTTGAAACAAACGTATGAAGTTCGCATTGAAAAGGCTTCTGATAAAAGCTATGCACAAAACTATTTCAGCAAAACGCTGTTTACAGAAAACTCTAGCATTCCTCGGTATTCGGTCTTCTTTCATTCGCTGATTTCCACCTTTGATCATTACCAAAAACTTGGTGAAGACAACGCTTTGGAGTTAACGCTTGAAAGCCTTTCCACAATCCGTGAAATGACTGTAAACATCATTGAACAAACCTTTATTATTCATTCTTCCATGTCGGAACGACGCTATCAATTGAACTGGTTATACCTCGAAGCAGTTGAAGAAAATAATGCTTCCGTATTAAGTCTCATTGATACAGAACGACGTTTGCTAAAGTATAGCGATACGAAGGTTGTTGTACTCCTGGCGCTGCATCAGGCAACGGAGGAACTGAAAGATGAGTTTTTAATAGTGAACGAACGTTCTGAACAATCACTTTCCAGCAGTGAACCGTTTTTAGAAGGCGAACCAAGCATTGGCAGTAAGCTTACCCGTTCACAACAGGTATTAATCGCTTACTACATTTCGCAATTGATTGGCACAAAACACAAAAAGAACGTCAGCAAATGTGCCGATGCTTTGCATTCCTTTTTAGGGATTCCGTTCACACAAATCACACATTCGGAATTGTACAAAAAACTGCTTAATCCGTTGACCTTTTCAAGTGAGAAAGCTACGCTTCAAAACCTGCTCATTGTTCGATCATTTTTCGAAAGCATCGGTTCAGTTTCTGCAACTGCTCTTATTGACTCCGATATTGAAAACGTTAAAAAGGGACTCGAATAAACTCCAATTTTGATCCTTTAAAACCCTTTTTGCACCCGAATTGTTAAAACTTAGAAAAAGTTGATTTTTTGGAGTACCCCAATATTTTTTCGTTGTTCATTTCTGTATTACACTTGTGTTAGATCTGAATCTAGTCTACATTTTGACTGGATTTAGAGATTAAAAACAAAGGAAATCAACCATTAAAAACACCTTTAATCATGGAAACAGTGGTTAAACTCGCTATAGAACGAATGAGCGAGGAAATTGAACGATTGAAACAAACTGTTGGAGAACAACAAAAACGGATTTCGGAACTTGAAAGAAACAGAAATCGTAGTACACCAGTTGAACCAAGCACACCTAAAAATGATGATGAACTGCTGAATAACGAGCAAGTGAAACGCATCTTAAAAATCGGTAAAAACTCACTTATTAAACTCGTGCGGGATGGTGTTCTTATCGCCATTCGAATCAACGAGCGAACTGTGCGATTTTCCCGAAGTGCAATCATGGATTACATCCAACGCAAACAAGCATCAGCCTTGTAGTAACCACCACAAAAAAGCGATCTCTATTCGGGATCGCTTTTTCTGTGTTTTATTTCGTTTCTTACACCAAGTTAATTGGAAAATCGTCCAGTCGGTCTTCGTTATAAATGCGGAGTATTTTCACCAGTAATGCAGCGTTATCCACCAATGAAATTTTGTTGTATTTGAAAATCTCACTGCTTCCCAATCCTTTGAAATCCGATTCAATGGCTGAATTGGTGTGTCCTGTTATTTTGCTCAATACCGTAATTGGAATATAACTCATCAGATTGGTCACAAATGATCTGCGTCCGATATGGGAGCTAATCAGTTGAAACAGCTTACTGGTAGTTAGTTCTTTCTTTCCAAAAGAGTTAGTATAGGATAGGGTAATTTCATCGTTTAACTCAACCTTTTCAGCAATTGTTCGTGCCAATGAGTTGAACTTTTGCATTGCCATTGGTTCTGCGATCCCTCCATTAGCGTCAAATGCTTCTTGTAGTGGTTTTAAAATTGGTACAACTATTTCCGTATCGGTTTTGGTGGTCAAATAACGTGCATAATTAAACGTTACGTTATTCTTAGAATAGGTGTATTCGGGTTTAATCTTATGTACATCAGAATATCTACAACCTGTAAAAAGCAGAGTAAGTAAAATGAGCTTTGCGTTAGCTAGTTCTTGCGTTGGGGGTTGATAACCGATAATCTTTTCAATTTGCGAAAATTCGAGATAAATTTTCTCTTCAGTAACAGAACGAAGTTTGTCCGTGGTTCGTAGTTCCTTTGTAGGATTGAAAACGTTTATTTTATACTTCCGTGCAATTCTGTTTAAAACAGCTTTAAACGCTTTGTAATAATGTGTAACTGAATTGATACGAGTACAACGCTCCCGAATTGTATTCATGAAACCAATATATAGTTCTTCGTTTAGGTCGCTACTATACAATTGCTTTCCGATTTTGGTTTCAAATTCACCCAATCGATTCGCTAAAACTTGATAACAGTTTTTCGTCCCCGTTTTGATTCCATTTTCCTTTAGGATTTCATTTTCAATGAAATCTACCAATCGAACACGTGTTACAATCGCTTGCTGTTCTTTCTTTTTGATTTTAACATCTAGCTCCTGTTTCAAACGTTGCGGAGTTACTGTTTCGTTTGTGATCAAATAATTAAAAACATCCGTTGCTTGCTTTTCAAGTTGGAACAACAGCGTTCGTTTTGTTTTATCCTTGGGTAACTTTTCTACGCTATCCCAATCAGATTGTTTAACTTTAACTCCTGTGTAATAACGTAGCGGTTTATATACGTATGTTTGTTTCAGAGCATCAAACTCTTTGTACCCGAAGTTCATTACTGCTAAAATTGGGATTTCTCCTGTTACCCCAGTTTTAAGTGTGAAATTGATCTTTAATTTCATGGTGTTCCGTTTATTGGTTGATCCAAACATATAAGGAATAACCCACTGAAAGGGTACTAAAAAGGGTGTGAATATTGAGAGCTTGACCCCTAATTCCCATAGATTCCGCTATGTTCCTTTACATACAACGAAACCCCTGTACCCTTTATTGTGATTGGGATACAGGGATTCTAAAGGATTTTAAAGATTTTGGGGAATGTTTCTATGTGGTTTTATACAAAACAAAAAACCCTCAGCGTTAATCACCGAGGGTTCTGTTATCTATACTCTATTTTTAAGCGTACATCTCTTCCTGCAGGTTCGCGATTTTCTCGTCTGCAAGGTAATCGTCGTACGGCATCATTTTATCAATGTATCCGTTTGGAGTGAGTTCAATGATTCGGTTTGCCACCGTTGAAACCAACTCGTGGTCATGAGAAGTGAACAAAATCGTTCCTTCGAAAGCTGTCATTCCGTTGTTCAATGCTGTAATCGATTCCAAGTCCAGGTGGTTTGTAGGCTCATCCATCATCAACAGGTTCGCTTTCGCCAACATCATTCTCGACATCATGCAACGCACTTTTTCACCCCCCGAAAGAACTGTTGCGCTCTTCAACGCTTCCTCTCCTGAGAATAACATACGTCCAAGGAATCCGCGAAGTGAAACTTCTTCTTTCTCCTCATCTGTTTGTGCATACTGACGCAACCAGTCGATCAAAGACATTTTTGTTTCGAAGAACGCTGAGTTATCGTTCGGCAAATACGCTGTTGTAATTGTGGTTCCGAAATGGAATTCTCCTTTATCTGCCTTCATATGTCCGTTCAGGATCTCGAAGAACTGCGTAATAGCGATAGAGTTTTTCGATACGATGGCAACTTTGTCACCTTTGTTCAATGTGAAAAACAAATCTTTGAAAAGGACTTCTCCTTCGTGCATTTTCGTCAAACCGCTTACAGTAAGCAACTGGTTTCCTGCCTCACGCTCCTGGTGGAACATAATTCCGGGGTAACGGCGCGAAGACGGTTGGATTTCTTCCAGATCCAGTTTATCGATCAATTTTCTACGGCTTGTTGCCTGCTTCGATTTAGAAGCATTTGCAGAGAAACGGGAAATAAATTCCTGCAACTCCTTCTTCTTGTCTTCCGCTTTCTTGTTCTTATCAGCACGCTGACGAGCTGCCAACTGTGACGACTGGTACCAGAACGTATAGTTTCCGGTGAACAGGTTGATCTTGCTGAAATCGATATCACAAACGTGGGTACAAACCGTATCAAGGAAGTGACGGTCGTGAGATACAACGATCACCGTATTTTTAAAGTCAAGTAAGAAATCCTCTAACCACGAAATGGTTTTTAAGTCCAAATCGTTGGTAGGCTCATCCAGGATCAACAGGTCCGGATTACCGAATAAAGCCTGTGCAAGCAAGATACGTACCTTGAATTCAGAAGGAACATCTTCCATTTTCATGTAGTGCTTGCTCTCGTCAATTCCAAGGTTGCTCAGCAAAGCTGCTGCATCAGTTTCAGCATTCCATCCTTCCAAATCAGCAAATTCCGCTTCCAATTCTGCCGTGCGCATTCCGTCTTCATCAGAGAAATCAGGTTTTGCATACAAAGCATCTTTTTCAACCATAATCTCGAACAAACGCTTATGCCCCATAATTACAGTTTGAAGAACTTCATATTCATCAAAAGCAAAGTGGTTCTGGCTCAAAACGGCCATACGTTTTCCCGGCTCCAACTCTACCCGACCCGATGTTGGATCTTGTTCTCCCGTCAAAATTTTCAGGAAAGTAGATTTTCCGGCACCGTTGGCACCAATTACACCATAACAGTTTCCTTCTGCGAATTTCAGGTTCACGTCATCGAACAATATTCGTTTACCAAATTGAAGGGATAAATTGTTTACTGAAAGCATTTCTTATAAAATTGAGCTAAACACGTATTTAGCGGGCACAAAGGTAGTTAATTCTTCACGATTCCGAAAAGAAAAAAAATCACAAAACCAAAATAATAAAAGCAGCTTAAACTCTTGTTTATCAAAGTGTTTTGTTTTAACTTACTTCTACTCAAATACACGCTTATGAAAAAATATCTTACTCTTTTAAGCTGCCTTTTTATTTGCCTGTCATTCAACACGGTTTTTGCTCAACCATCCAATGACGATCCATGTGCAGCTATTAACCTAACGCTGGGCAGTCCTTATCCGGGGCAACTCCTGGGTGCAACTGTTTTACCCGGAGAAGTTAGTCCGCCGAACGCGGGAGACTGCTTTACCGATTGGTGCGACGGAACACTCGATGGAACAGTTTGGTTTACATTTGTTGCTCCGCCTTCCGGAAACGTTGTGATTACAAGTTGTTCCGACTTCAACAATGCAGATACTCAATTTGCCCTTTATGAAGTTGGGGATTGCCTGAGTTTTCCAACCTTCAATCTTCTGGCCGCCAACGATGACAAGAGCGACGATTGTACGAGCGGTGGTTCACCCTTTGCTTCAGAAATTTCTTATTGCGGTTTAACCCTTGGGAACACTTATTACGTACAGGTCGATGGTTATATGGGAGATATGTCGGATTTTGAGATAACGGTAAGTGACGTTGGGACTTGTCCGAATTACTGCTACATTCAATTTGTGCACAGCAGTCCTGACCTCAGCGTAGAAACTGTTGATGTTCGCATCGATGGAGTGTTGGTAGCTGACAACCTGAGTTATGGCGAAGCAACTGGTTTCCTCCTGGTTGATAATATCATGAATCCGAACATAACGGTGAATCCATCGAACAGCGTGGACGATATGAGTGCTTATTTCGGGGTTTCCGGTACACTTGGACAACAAGTTAACTATGTGGTTGCTATTGTTGGTATTAACGATGCGGGCAATTACAATATTGATGAAACCGGAGCATATATGTCACTTACAGGAATGGAAGTTACGATGATGCCGAATAATCCGAACTTGTCACAGGTAACGTTTATCAATACGGTAACCGATGTTAGTGGTTTACGCTATTACTTTGACGGTGCGGAAGCATTTACCGGCGGTTTGTACTATGGCGAGATCAGACAGGACGAATATACCTTACCGGATTATCCGTTCGAAATTTATGACATCAACAATCCTTCACATTACGGACGCTTTAACATTCCTTTCGGCGACTATGTCGGGGAAAACATTACGATCATCACTTCAGGATTTATTGATCCAGGAATGAACAACAATGGTCCGGAATTGAGCATGTGCGTAGTACACCAGGATGGAACGGTGGATTGTTTTGAAGATCAGTTGTCTCTAAACGAAAATGATCTCAGCCTCGGAATACAACTGGCTCCGAATCCAGCGAAAGAAGAGGTAAAAGTGAAAATCAACTCGAAAGAAAATCTTGAAAACCTTTCGATCAGAATCACCGAAATTACCGGTCAAACGGTAGCGGTAAAAATACTTTCCGCACTTGAAACGGCAGAAAAAGAAGTGAAACTTGACGTGAGCGGTTTAAGTTCCGGAACATATTATATAAGCCTGATCGGCGACAATTACAGCTCAGTGCCTGAGGCATTGGTTGTAAACAAGTGATAACAACCTCGAAAAGAACCGTCGTTCGCTTATGGTGGACGGCGGTTTTTCTTCGATTATGTAGATGTTGACGACAAAGATCATCCGATTTTCTACGTTGATGAGGAGGTAAGAATCGCTGAGGGAGATGATGAAATAAAAATCCCTGCCGGTGAATATGAACTGAATATTTCTACGGGTTCGATAACATTAAACAGTAAAGTCTATAATTACAATTCGTATATTGACGTTTCGTACACGGAATAATATGGATTTTTATAAAAAGCATAAAGTAATTGGGGTAGTATTGCCCCAATTATTTCTTGGATTATTACTTTACAGCTGCGCTACTTACCATTTATCTAACGGTGAAAAATTCAGGAACTGGTTTCCTGTGAACGATGAATACGTCATAGATCAAAGTGAATTAGAGAAGAATAAATTTGACATTACTCTTTTTACTAATCCTGATTCAAGTGGACGAAAACAATATATTTTCCCGACTGATTTATACCGAATTGCTGATTCCGTGCACAAAGACCTTTTGGTCATATTCTATTTTCCCAATTGCGGCGCTGCGGATAAAGAAGTTGAGATCGCAAAATTTGCAGAAGACAATAACATTCCTGTTATTCTTATTTCTGACACTTATAGCCCGGTAAGAATGCTGGATTTGTACAAAAAACACAATCTCAGAAATAAAAATCAATACATAATTCCAACTGTGGATAAGCATGAAGATCTAAACCTGAAGAAAAAGCTACAGTTTATCAAAGACGTCAAACCGCAACTTCATGAAACACTTAAGGACGACCTTATTTTTGCATCATTAATGATCGTATCAAGGGATGGAAACGCTGAAGTAAACCCTTTATCCACAAATGGTTTCGGTACCAAACCTTTTTTGATCAATTGGATCAAAGAAAAATATAGGTTAACACAATAATTCCTTTTCCCTTATTCTATAATCAATTGATGTCAATAGAACCAACCGAAAAATCAATGACATTTCTTCAAAAGCACTGATAATTCCTCAAATCTGTATTTTCGAAATATGAAAAACCTCATCTTTCCTTTGATCTTGATGTTTGTAAGCTGTACCCAACACCCGGCTCAGCAAAAAGATAAACCTATTGAGAAAAAGGAGCTAAAAACCAAAGCATTCGAAACTGCTGGTCATAAAAACAAAGGAATTCTCCTAAGCGAAAAGGTGAAGATCTACGACAATAAACAAAACGTTCTCCGGGAAATCGAAGCTATTTACGGCGAAGTAGTAACAATTGACAGTATCTCGAAACTGAAGTTTGAACTTACCAATTCGGATGACAGATGTAACCTTCATCACTTTGTAAAGGTAAAAGGGAAAGGGTTTTCAGGTTGGATTTACGGAGATCTTCTCTTCGAAATTGAAGAAGGTGACAGAGCTGTGAAACTCGGGAGTTCAGGTGAAATTATCCCAACCAAGAATTTCAATATTGGGGTTTATGACGACGAGGAAGACATGCTATCGTTTTGCTCAGAGAATCAAAATCCGGTTCTTTTTCACAATACCATTTTCAATAAGTATGAGTACCTGCCCATTCTTCCAAAGAATGAAAATTATCCGCAAGGATACTTAACCTTTGACAATCACGATGGTTGGAAAGATGTGATCAGGAGTTTCTCTTCTGATGGAAGAACGCTGAAAATACAGATTTACAGAGAATACCAGGAAGGATCTGCAACTATTGATCTGGAAATCGAATTAAGCGAAAAACAATCGACGTGCAAAGTGGTCAAAGTGGAAAAAGAAGAAGGTTAACTATATCCGAAACAAAAAAGCCGTAATCTACACCTGGTAGACTACGACTTTAATATCGTTTAATCGAAACTTCTCTTAATTCAAATGCTTCAGGTTTCTTGAGTACATCAAAATGAAAATTCCGCTGATAATAACGTTAGTAATGGTTAACACCAAAGGATAAGATTCTGACGAAACAAAAGCATAAGGTCCGAAAGTTACAATTGCGGAATATCCCAAATACAAATGGAAACCTAATTTCTTTCCTTTTAGCATAAAGATTGCTCCTGCAATTCCCATAAGAAGAGAAATCAGAACCATCAGGTAATACAAGTAATGATTCTCATTTACCTGTACCATCATTTCATACAGTTGATTGTAGAAATTGGCTAAAAAGCCCGAACCGATTTCCTGCATCTTATCCGAAGCATCTGCCATAACGCGCTTCATCATTTCCATTTGCTCTGCACTCTGAGGACCTTGAAACAACGCTGCGATTGGTGTAAATACAGAAAGTCCTGTATAAACCAACGTCAAAATGCAAAGCACCAAAAGAAAAGTTGGCCTTTTCTTTTTCTGATTATTTTGTTCTTCGAGAACATCTTCTCCGAAATTACTTAATTCCATTTGTATCCATTTTTTACAAAGTAAGTACTTTTTTGAATGTTTGGATGCAAGTACACATCATTCTCAACAAAACTTACATTTTGACGGAAAGCGGCAACGATCTCTTCTCCAATTTTAGAGGTTTTTCCCGGACGTCTGAACTCCAGGGCCTGGGCGGCATGAAGCAGTTCAATTCCCTGGATAGTGTAGCAGTTATCAATTACGCGGTACAATTTTGTTCCGGCATTAGCTCCCATTGAAACGTGATCTTCCTGGCCATTACTTGAATCTATGGTATCAACACTTGCCGGAGTACACAATTGTTTATTCTGGCTCACAATAGAAGCACAAGTGTATTGCGTGATCATGAAACCGGAGTTCAATCCCGGGTTTGCAACCAGGAAAGCAGGTAATCCTCGTGTTCCCGAAATGCTTTTGTAAACTCTTCTCTCCGAAATACTTCCCAGTTCTGCCAGGGCAATTGCAAGGAAATCCATAATCAATGCCAACGGCTGACCATGAAAATTTCCGGCAGAAACCACCAAATCTTCATCAGGGAAAACTGTAGGGTTATCCGTTACGGCATTTACCTCGCGCTCCACAACAGTTGCACAATGTTCTATTGTATCATAAGAAGCTCCGTGAACCTGCGGAATACAACGGAATGAATACGGATCCTGAACATGCGTTTTCTCTTGTTTGATCAGTTCGCTGGTTTCAAGAATCTCTCTGAATAGTTCTGCCGTTTTGATCTGTCCAACCTGGTTACGGATCTCATTCACGGATTTACCGAAAGGTTCAGGACGACCATCATAAGCATCAAGGCTAATTGTTGCAATTTCGTTGAATTGTTTCCACAAACGGCGTGCATTCGAGATGGCATAACTTCCGTAAGCCGACATGAACTGTGTTCCATTCAACAATGCCAAACCTTCTTTAGAACGCAATACAATTGGCTCCAAACCGAAACGTTTGTTCATTTCTTCGGAAGAGATTTCTACTCCTTCTACCATTACGGTACCTTCACCCAAAAGCGGCAGACATAAATGGGCCAACGGAGCCAAATCACCTGAAGCGCCCAGGCTTCCCTGCTGGAAAACAACCGGAAGAATGTCGTTGTTGAACATGAAAATAAGGCGTTCAACAGTTTCAACCTGAACACCTGAAGCTCCATGAGAAAGTCCTAGCACTTTCAAAAGCAACATACGTTTTACAATAAGATCAGCAGCACGCTCCCCTGCCCCACAAGCATGAGAAAGCACCAGATTGCGTTGCAATAGCGACAAATCTTCAGTTGAAATTGCAGTATCGCACAAACTACCGAAACCTGTGTTAACACCATAAATCAGTTTGTCTGAACGACCTACTTTTCCATCCAGGAATTCTCTGCAATCCGCAATTGCTTTCCTTGCTTCTTCGCTAAGCGCAATCTTTGTATTTGAATCCAGGATCTCGTCGATCTTCTCTAGTGAGATCCATTCATTGTTAACTATATACATATCTTAATTTCTTAGGGAATTCATCAATTCTGTAGCAGTCACTGCCACTTGCTCACCGGATTCCATATTCTTTACCTGGATCGTCTTGTTGGCCAATTCCGTTTCACCAATAATGGCAACAAATTTCGCTTTACGAGAATCAGCGTACTTGAACTGTTTCTGCATTTTGGCAGAAGTCGGGTAAACTTCACAATCAATTCCATTACTACGCAATTCCTTACACAACTTCATACAGTATTGCGATTCTTTCTCGCCAAAATTCGCAAACAATACAGTTAAACCGGCATCCGTTCCTTCCGGATAAAGGTTCAACTCGTTGAGCACGTCATAAATTCTATCGGCACCAAAAGAGATTCCTACTCCCGACATCCCGGAAAGTCCGAACAAACCTGTAAGATCATCGTAACGTCCACCGCCACAAATCGACCCCATTTTCACATCGTCCACTTTCACTTCGAAAATAGCTCCGGTGTAATAGTTCAATCCGCGTGCGAGGGTAACATCAAATTCCACTTCGGCTCTTTCCAAGCCAAGTGCCTTTGTATTCTCCAAAACGAATTCAAGTTCCTCTATTCCTTTCAAACCAACTTCCGAAGAGGAAAGGAAAGATTTCATTTGGTTCAGGCGTTCTTCATTACTTCCTGCCACTTTGAACAACGGAGAAATAATGGAAATCGCTTTTTCAGAAACTCCTTTTTCCACCAATTCCTTGATCACGCCTTCTTCACCGATCTTATCCAGTTTATCAATGGCAACCGTTATGTCAATAAGCTTATCACTTTCGCCTGAAACTTCAGCAATACCTGAAAGGATCTTGCGGTTATTGATCTTAATTGTGAATCCCGGAATTCCCAGTTTTGTCAATACCTGGTCGAAGATCTGCATGAAATCAACTTCAAAAAGCAGCGAATCAGAACCAACAACATCGGCGTCGCACTGGTAAAATTCCTGGTAACGACCGTGCTGTGGACGATCTGCGCGCCAAACCGGCTGAATCTGGTAACGCTTGAACGGAAACGATAATTCGTTTTGATGCTGTACCACAAAACGTGCAAAGGGAACTGTTAAGTCGTATCGAAGGGCTTTTTCAGCCAAAGAGTTCGCGAAACGTGGAAGATTATCAGCCTGAAGAGCCTCAATATCCGCCTTTTTCATTTTTTCTCCTGAATTCAGAATGCGAAAGATCAAACGATCTCCTTCTTCTCCGTATTTCCCCAACAAAGTGGAAGACAACTCAAAAGAAGGTGTTTCAATTGGAGCAAAACCATAGGTTTTAAAAACCGACTTAATGGTATCGAAAATGTAGGTTCTACGAGCTACATCCTGAGGTAAAAAATCACGTGTTCCTTTAGGAATTGCTGGTTTTTGCGCCATTGAATTAAAAATTTTGAGACAAAGTTAATACTAAAGGGGAAAGAGGAAAACAAAAAGAAATTTTATCTCCCACAGAAGATCACGGATGTACACGGAAGATTAAACCTGATAATTTACAAGTGAAATAACACGACAACTTCTGGGGTCTTCTGTGCACGTCCGTGGGAGAATATTATTTCAGGTATTTAGATAAAAACCTTACCTCATCGGTTTCTATAATATCCGGGTGATAACTCACCGCTATTTTATTCTCCTTTTTGCTCTGCGTATCCCAGGTGATTACTTTCTTTCCGAGGTTATGGGCTTCTTTCACTTTTTCTTTAGAAAGCTGTTTATAGGAAATGGTGATACCATCATAATTATTAGCTAAAACCACCTGCATTCCATCTTCAAACGTAGTTCCGGGATAATAGTACAATTCTATCTCAGGCATAGCCAAGCGGATATCGTTCAGGAAAACGGAATTTGAGGATTCTACCAGGCATCTGTCTTGTAGATTATATGTCGTAATCAGGTTCAATAACTGAGCTTCATAATTTGCCAGGTATTGTTCATTTACACCTGAAGGATAGAGTTTGATATCGAAAGAAAACACTTTTCCTTCTGTTTCCGCCATATCAAAAAGATCAGTCAGTCTCAAAATCTCGAAGATTGGGCAAAACAGTATAACGGGCTTCTTTTAGTTCTTCCCAGGTATAAGCATTTATTTTTCCTTCGAAATCGGTTTTTGCGTCCATTTCCTCATCATGGAAAGCTACGAGGACATTGTCTTTTGTAAGCTGGATGTCTAATTCAGTTCCATCCATATCATAATTCAGGCATTGGATCAGCGATTCGCGTGTGTTCATTGGGTACGTGCTCCCAAAGCCCATTCCACCATGACCCATTTTCCAGATCTCACCGTTATTGAGATTATCGATCTCACCCCTGTATTTGGAACAGGCGAACAAACCGAGGATCAGAACAAATATGTAAGCGCTAGTCCTCCCCATGCTCTCCAAGGTTTTTGTGGTTCATTCAACAAATAGGCCGTCAGGTTTCCTGTAAAATGTTCTTTCATTAAAAAACGGAAAGAAACAGATTCAAAACCAGCGGTGCTCCAATCCATTTTAAGATCGTTTCCAACATATCGTTGAATTCCCGAAAAGGTAAGTCCGGCACCAACACTCAAGCGTTTTACTCCGGGAATTGTATAGGCCAGACCGAATGGAACAATCACATCTGGCCGGAATCCTCCTTCTATGCCAAACAGACGATATGTTGAATAGCCCAGACGTATTTCTGCCGAACTTTTGGGTAATTGAACTGTGCAAACGTAATTCACCGAATAATACCCGGTTGGTCCGCCAAGTTCAAGCATAACGCCACCCTGAGCATTTGAAACGAATGCGGTTAAACAAAAAACCAATATCACTCCTATCCTTCTCACTAATGGCGTTTAATGTATCCTTTCTGGTTTTTCTGCAGATCGAAAATCCACGTGTAATATCCGATAAAATGCGAATCAAAAAAACCTTTTCTCGAATAAAATTCCCTTGGGATAAACACACGTTTGGAATAAGGAAGATTTTTTGCGCCATGCTGCGGAGCTACACCATCCTGCAAACAAGGGGCATCGGGATACTTGCCGTCAAGATTACTTCCGTACTGCCAGATCTCGTTCCATTCTTTCACGTTCACTTTTCCTGCTCCCGCATTTTCAGGGGCAATGATGATGTAAGATCCGAAATTGATATTTCCCCTGAGCTCTTCAATTATTCCAAGCGAATAAGCATAGCCCATGGAATGCGCAACAATATACAAGGTGTCGTTGTTTGAAGAATTCGGAAGTTCATTTAATACGGCGAGCAGGTTTCTTCCGGCAACTTTACCGTTTTCATAACGCCTGCTGAAACCACTTCTATTGGAACGATAGTTAATGATTTTGAGGCTCTTTTTCCTTTGCACTCCGAACAGCTTGCTTTTCATTGTACTCGTATAGAAACAACGATGGGGTTTCCCTTTTTTGCAACGTTTTGGGAAAGCACCTGACGCACTGCTGAAATTCAAAATACTTCGATAGTTTGACGTACTCACAGAGAAATGCCCGTCAGCATAATACGTTTCTGTTGGACTGAAAACATTAACAAAACGTTGATCAATATTGTTCCACGGCTGCCAGTACTGGTAACGATCGAAATTATATAAACGATTGTAGGAATCCGGGAATTCCAATCCGTTTTTCTTTACGTCGTAAACGTGCTGTTCGAAACTCGATCCCAAACTCGTAGGACGATAGCCATTCACAAAAACAAGGATTCGACGAACCGGATCTTTCTCCTTTAAACTCGCTGTAATGTTAATCCCGAGGAAATTGTACACTTCTTCTTTCAACTTTTCTCCGTCGTCATTTACATAATTGATCACGAAATAGTGATTCTTCGCTTTTACCGGTTTCGGAAGATGGGTCGTTGTGAGTTCATTCGTTGCATCTGTGCAGCGAAGCTTTTCTATTTCATGTTTCTTATTGATCGTTGCTTCGAAATACAGAACAGATGGACGCTGGCGGAGTTCGATCTCATTTTTCGTTTCTACCAGGATCTCGGAAGAAAGTTGTTTCTCTTCTATCTTGCGTGGATGCAGGTTTGAACGCAGTTTGACCTCCAACGCATTCAGCGACATTCCATGAAGTTCTTCAATTTGTCCTGAATTTACTTCGTACAAAGAATAAGCTGTAGAAACCAGTAGGTACATCAGCACATTCGCTGCTACCATTATGCAAAAGATAAGTGGTAAGCTGGTCAAACGGAACAATCTCGGGAATCGCCATTTCGCTTTGATCCAGCGTCGAAGTTTAATTCCACCATAAACACTTCCCCAGGAAACGAGGATAATTCCGAGCAGATGCAGTAAATTGAACGGATACGATTTTATAGAAAAGATCGTCCACATCCAGAAATGATCCAGCTGAAGGTGGTAAGAAAATGTGTTTCTTTTATACGGACGTTTTATAAGTGAAAGGGCAGATTTCGTTCCTTTTTCGGGGATAATAATATTTCCGAGAGCGTCTTCCTTCCAGAAATAGTAAGCCACAATTCCCGTTGCAGCAGGAATATCTTCATACTCATCGAAATAAGCGTAAACAATCTCTTCCTTATTGATATTCTTCCAGTATTCATGCGGAATAAAAAAGCCTGATTCTTCATTTTTAAAACCCGATTCCCGGCTTCGCAGCAATTCATCAAAAACATTCCTGATGAGGTCAATAGAATTACCACCGGGCACGAAGTAGAGTGTTTTGTCAAGAACCGAAAAACCGTTAATTTTCTCATTGTTGAATCCGGGAATCACAAAAACCAGGTGCTGACCTTTGAGTTGCGGATGTTTTTTCAGGTACGCATCCCGAACGTAGCGCATTTCTGTAGTGAATCGTTCACGCGCCTCACTCGGATTGCGAAAAAGCCGGGTTTCGGGAAAGTTCTGAAGAGCGAATTTTTTCTCAATCGTTACGTTGTAATTCTTTCCAGTAGCCTGCATTAAAAGGTTTAGCCCTTTTTGTAAGGAATCCCTATCAATCTTTATATCGAACAAAGGAACTATGGTAATAATCTCAGTCTTTCTCCGGATCGGGGAAAGTTGCATTGCATACAGCAATTGTTTTTTATGGTAAACCAATAACAATTCGTCATTTACGATCGATGCATGCTGAAGAGTGATCTTATCTCCGGTTCTTTGGTGATTGTAGTAAACCCCTGAGTTTTTAGAAACGAAAACAAGCGAATCTTTGTAAAGGAAAGCGGTGTCGATACGAAGAAAAAGCTGGAAAGCCTTATTAAAAGGAACCGAGGCATAAGCTTTTTCGGACCTTCCGCTTAACGAATCTACATATGTGAATTCACTTTTTTTCTTCCCTTTCGAATACGTCTCAACTGAATATTTCCCCCGTGAACTTGAATAGAGTTCAAGACCTCCGGAATTTCCCTGGGTAAAACCATGGATTGTAAAGAAAAATGTGAACAGAAGAAGAAACCTCATATCACAAATTTAGAAAAACCCTTCTGTTAGGAATTACATCGCGGAAAGAGAATCAATTATATGCTCGTTTTACCCAACCAGGCCAACACATTTTTGCTCCAGATATCAGCAGCTTCCTGTTTTGTGAGAATATTGTTTTCAACTGCAAAATCAATTACGCGTCCAGGGTAAGAATTTGCTACACCTTCCATTTCACCAAGGGGATAAGGATCATCCAGTCCGGCGACAATTTGAGGAGTGCCAACGCGCGTTTTCAAGAGTTGAAGCGTGTAAGAATCATGCACCAATGTGTCGAAGAAAAGATTGGGATGCCCTAACGAACTTCGCGGATCTTTCGCTTCAGGAAAAAGATCAGGACGACCGTCAAATCCCTGTAAACGTCGGCCATAATTCGCCTGACCAAGCATACAACCGTGGGCAAAACAGGTTCTGATATCCGGAAAACGGTTAACGAAGTCCTTCAACGCATATAAATGCAACGTATCAGCGGTTTGGGCCATCATCCAAACCAAATGGAAACGCCAGTAAATGTCTTTCAACGCCACCATCTTTTCACCGTCATACGGGTGAATTTCGATGGCCAGCTTGTATTTATTCGCCAATTCGAAGATCGGAAGAACAGAATCATCCGCTACGGAAAGCCATTCGTTGTTGTGATCAAGGAAGTGCGTAGGCAGACAAAGAACACTCATCCCCAATTTCTCCACGCAACGTTCTATTTCTTTAAGAGAATCATCAGTAAACTTAGGCTGAACAACAAAACCGGCGGTAAATTTATCCGGGCGGCGTTCCTGCAAACTTGAATTGAAATCGTTTTGCCATGCAATTGCATCACGTGTATCCTGTTGTTCCCAACCGTTACAATAGATCTGCGAAAGATTCAGCATCACGGCATGATCAATACCATATTGTTCCATCCATTCCAGCTTCTCTTTAAAAAAGAAACTAGGATCTGTAATTGGTCTTGACCAGTTTTCCTGACGCATAAATTTCTTGTCATCGTCAATGGAAAACAGTTTTTTCTCTTTCATGAAAGCAGGAATCTCATGAGGTTCCGGTAAAAGATGTCCGTGAGCGTTTATTTTCATATTCAAATCAAAGTTAGGTAATCCCATGGGCTCAAGGAAGGAAGATACTAAAAGTGTTGAAATTTACACAGTTTCGTCCATAAAAAAAGCTATCACAACAAACTGTGATAGCTTTTTCAATTTAAGTTAATAATTATCTATTAAGGACAATTGATTCTGATGAAACACCTTGTTCTGTTTTCACTCGTACAGTGTAAACTCCGGTTGCAAACTGAGACAAATCAACTTCTACAGAAGAAGTGTTATCCACAGTCTGAACTTTCACCAGGCGTCCGATCTTGTCAAATACTTCAACATTTTGAATTGCCGTATTTCCTGAAATGAATACTATTCCTGAACTTGGATTAGGATACAATTGAAGCGTAATTCCGCTTTCTTCAATTCCTAAACAGTCGTCCACAAGAATATCGCTTGTTGCTGTATTCGTACATCCGTTTCCATCGGTTACGGTATAAGTTACAGTTGATGTTCCTAACCCGGCAGCACCAGGATCAAACATTCCGCCGCTTACCCCGTTCCCCGAATATGTTCCCCCTGAAGGCGAACCTCCGGTAAGCGTAATTGCAGCATTGTAATCACACATATCTGCAAAGCTTCCCAAAGAAACTGTTGGCAGTGGATTCACTGTTACTACCTGGCTTGCAGCCGGAGAAGTACAGCCATTTGCCGTGACCGTCAAGGTTATGGTATTTGAACTGGAAACTGTAATTGTTTGACTTGTTTCAGAAGTACTCCATGTATTTCCAGTTGCCGAAGACGAAGTCAGATTGACAGAACCTTCTTCACAGAAAGTAGTTGGTCCGTTCGGTGTGATTACAGGAGTCGGAGGAGTTGCGTTAACTGTCACCACAGTAGCAGCTGAAGTCGCAGAACATCCGTTTACATCAGAAATAGTAACGGAATAAGAACCACTCGCCGTTGCAGTAATTGTTTGTGTAATTGCTCCACCAGGCGACCATAAATAGCCCGTTGCCGCTGAGGATGTCAAATCAACAGAACCACCGGTACAGAAAGTTGTCGGTCCGTTTGGTGTAATTACAGGTGTAGCTGGATTTGAGTTCACTGTTACAGTTATTGGAGCTGAAGTTGCAGTACAACCCGAAGCATTTGAAACTGTTACCGTATGCGAACCGCCTGTTGTAATATTTATTGTTTGTGTTACTTCTCCTCCTGGCGCCCACAAGTAACTTGTAGAAGCCGGTGCAGATAAAGTCACCGATCCACCCGAACAGAACGTTGTTGGTCCATTTGGTGTAATTACCGGTGTTGCAGGAGCGGCATTTACCGTTACAGTAACCGGAGACGATGTTGCAGTACAACCTGAAGCATTTGAAACCGTTACGGAGTAAGAACCGCTCGCAGTAACATTTATCGTTTGAGTAATTTCATTACCAGGTGCCCATAAATATCCTGTAGAAGCCGGAGCTGACAATGTTACCGAACCTCCGGAACAGAAAGTTGTTGGTCCGCTCGGAGTAATTGTTGGTGTTGCAGGGTTCGAATTCACAGTTACAGTTGTTGCAGCAGAAGTTGCTGAACAACCTGATGCATTTGAAACTGTTACCGAATAAGAACCACTACCTGTTACATTTATTGTTTGCGTTACTTCTCCTCCAGGTGACCACAAATAACCAGTTGAAGCCGGAGCTGACAATGTAACTGAACCACCGGTACAGAACGTTGTTGGTCCGCTCGGCGTAATTGTTGGCGTAGCAGGAGCATTGTTTACAGTAATTGAACCTGTTGCAGTAGCTGTTCCACACCCACCTGTCAATGTAATCGTATAGTTAAATGTTCCTGAAGCCGTTGGGGTTCCCGTAATTGTAGCAACATTCGCTGCCCATGAACCTGTTACACCAGCAGGTAAACCACTGAATGTGGCACCAGTAGCGCCAGTTGTTGAATAAGTAATATTCGTTATTGGTGTGTTTACACAAAGAGATTGTGCGTTAGTACCAGCCGCTGAAGACAACGTAATCGAATTAGACACCACGACATTTATTGATCCTGTTGCGGTAACTGTTCCACAACCACCAGTCAACGTTACGGTATAATTAAACGTTCCGGATGCTGTTGGTGTTCCGGTGATGGTTGCAACGTTTCCAGCCCATGAACCAGACACTCCCGCCGGTAAGCCGCTGAATGTAGCTCCCGTTGCACCGGTTGTTGCATACGTAATATTCGTAATTGGTGTGCCTACACAAAGCGATTGAGCATTTGTACCCACAGCAGAACTTAACGTAACGGTATTGGCCGGGTTCACAGTGATCGTTCCTGTAGCAGTTGCTCCGGGACAACCTCCTGTTGTTGTCACTGTGTAGTTAAACGTTCCCGAAACAGTTGGTGTTCCGCTGATCGTTACTGTATTTGCAGCCCAGGAACCCGTTACACCTGCGGGTAATCCGCTAAATGTAGCTCCCGTTGCACCTGTTGTTGCCAATGTAATCGTTGTAATTGCACTATTGATACAAGTTGTACGGTTAACTCCCGCAGCAATTGTATTTGCCGGCGTAACAGTGATTGTTCCTGTTGCAGTAGCCGGTGGACAACCACCTGTTGTAGTAACTGTATAGTTAAATGTTCCTGAAGCAGTTGGTGTTCCACTGATCGTTGCAACGTTTCCTGCCCATGAACCTGTTACACCAGCAGGTAATCCACTGAATGTAGCGCCAGTTGCCCCGGTTGTTGCCAACGTGATCGTTGTAATTGCACTATTGATACAAACCGTTTGACTCGTTCCCGCAGCAATGGTATTTGCAGGGCTCACAGTGATTGTTCCTGTAGCTGTAGCTCCCGGACAACCTCCTGTTGTTGTAACCGTGTAGTTAAACGTTCCGGAAGCCGTTGGCGTTCCACTGATCGTTACCGTATTCGCTGCCCATGAACCTGTAACACCTGCAGGTAATCCGCTGAATGTTGCACCAGTTGCACCGGTAGTCGTCATTGTAATATTTGTGATCGCGCTATTAATACAAGTTGTGCGGTTCGCACCTGCTGTAATTGTATTTCCAGGATTTACTGTAAGTGTCCCGGTTGCTGTTGCAGGAGGACAACCACCTGTTGTTGTAACTGTATAGTTGAACGTTCCTGTAGCAGTTGGAGTTCCACTAATCGTAGCCACGTTAGCCGCCCATGAGCCGGTTACACCCGCAGGCAAACCACTAAATGTTGCTCCGGTTGCTCCGGTTGTTGTCAGGTTAATTGGCGTCATTGCACCGTTACTGCATAGTGTTTGGTTTACTCCCGCGGTAATCGTATTCGCAGGGTTCACAGTGATTGTTCCCGTAGCTGTTGCAGGCGGACATCCTCCTGTTGTTGTAACCGTGTAGTTAAATGTTCCGGATGCAGTTGGCGTTCCGCTGATCGTTGCAACGTTTCCAGCCCATGAACCAGTAACACCGGCAGGTAATCCGCTGAAAGTTGCACCTGTTGCGCCTGTTGTTGCCAACGTAATATTGGTAATCGCACTATTGATACAGGTTGTTCGGTTAACCCCGGCAGCAATTGTATTTGCCGCGTTTACAGTGATTGTTCCTGTAGCGGTTGCTCCGGGACAACCACCTGTTGTAGTAACAGTATAGTTAAATGTTCCTGAAGCGGTTGGTGTTCCACTGATCGTAGCTACGTTTCCTGCCCATGAACCTGTTACACCAGCTGGTAATCCGCTGAATGTGGCTCCGGTGGCTCCGGTTGTTGCCAATGTAATTGTTGTAATCGCACTGTTGATACAAGTTGTACGGTTAACTCCCGCTGCAATGGTATTTGCCGGAGTAACAGTGATTGTTCCTGTAGCAGTTGCCGGTGGACAACCTCCTGTAGTTGTGACTGTATAGTTAAATGTTCCGGAAGCTGTTGGTGTTCCACTGATTGTAGCTACGTTTCCAGCCCATGAACCTGTTACACCAGCTGGTAATCCGCTGAATGTAGCGCCCGTTGCCCCGGTTGTTGCAAGTGTAATCGATGTAATCGCACTATTGATACAAACCGTTTGACTGGTTCCCGCAGCAATTGTGTTTGCCGGAGTTACAGTAATTGTTCCGGTTGCGGTTGCCCCAGGACATCCGCCTGTAGTTGTAACTGTATAGTTAAATGTTCCGGAAACCGTTGGAGTTCCGCTGATCGTTACTGTATTCGCTGCCCATGAACCTGTTACACCAGCTGGTAATCCGCTAAATGTTGCACCGGTAGCACCTGTTGTCGCCAACGTGATAGTTGTAATTGCAGTATTGATACATGTTGTACGGTTAACTCCCGCTGCAATTGTATTCGCAGGATTTATGGTAACCGTCTGGTTCGAAGTCGGACCAGTTCCATTGATCTGTAAGGAAACACTCTTTGCTCCTGATGAAGAATAAGTAACGTTATGAGGCCCAACCGTACTGGCAGTAGCCGGTGTTGCTCCCGCTCCAAAGTTCCAGTTGTAAGACGTTGCTCCGGTAGAAGTACTTGTAAATGTTACCACATCACCAATACAAGCCGGGTTCGGTGTAGCCGTAAAGTTTGCCGTCGCAGTAATCGATCCTGTTACGTTGATGTTGTCAACATAAAGCCTGTTTCCGTAACCGGATAAATTCTTAAATGCGATCATCAATCCGGTTTGTCCTACGTACGGAGTCAAACTTACTGTTTCGTTTCTCCATTGTGTAGCAGTTGGCGTGAACACTCCGGCAGCCGCAGCTACAGTTGCCAATGTAGCACCTGATTTAGAATAAACAGATGTAAACGTAACCCCACAATCAGATGAAACAAGAACTTCAAGGCCATCAAGGTTTGTTGGATAACCACTATCAACTCTCCAGGCAACATCAAATGTTAGCTGAGATGCCGTATATCCGGATAAATCCAATTTCGGTAAACGTGCCTCGTCATCGGTCGGATCGTTATAATTATAGTTATCGAAGAACATTGCATTTCCGGCAGTTGGAGTTATTCCGGCAGCAGTGGTTCTTGCCCAGGTTAATGTTCCGGCGTTAGGGTCAACGATGGTTATTCCATTATAAGGGAATGCTGCGGTTGAAGTAAATCCTTCCGTATAAGGCAACGCCTGGCCAGCAGATGAAACTACAGTTATGTATGCCGTTTTTGTTTCAACGTCGGAACCAAATGCATTCGTTGCAGTAAGCGTGATTGTTTGTGTTCCGGCAGTATTAAATGTTACTGTAGGATTGGTTGCCGTACTCGTTGAAGGAGTTGCTCCAGCCCCAAAGTTCCATGAATAACTTACTGCGTTAGTGGACAAATTCGTAAACGTTACCGAACTACCCTGACAAATTGTGAGAGGAGTTGCCGAGAAATCAGCAACAGGAGGTGTAACAGTTGCTACACCATTGATTTGGAAATTATAGGTTCCTTCATCACAATCGTTTGTTCCGAAAGAAACAGTTCCTGTAAAGTTGCCCCCGGTAGCCGGCGCAAAAGTTAAGGTGAAGGTTGTTGTTCCACCCGCAGCCACGGTTGTTGTTCCAAAAGTAGTTCCCAATGAGAAACCTGTTCCTGTTACGGTAATCGGGCC
>Ga0307408_100000161_pt1 | contig 74314 bp, 69 predicted proteins | sample 322Cmetagenome_FD_202116 | JGI IMG/M metagenome (GOLD analysis project Ga0307408, IMG submission 202116) | Maize rhizosphere microbial communities from greenhouse at UC Davis, California, United States - 322HYB-C-3 | ecosystem: Host-associated > Plants > Roots > Rhizosphere > Soil | place... | reverse complement strand
ATGTGATGGTGCTATTGTCCGGCTTGATGCCCACAATCTGCACATTGGTGAATTGGCCACCTAATCCAGGTGCTTCTCCCGCGCTCAACCCGGTTAACTCAAAACTTCCAGTATTGGTTCCGTCCGCAGCAACATAGAAATAAGTCCCGGTTGTGGTTCCGTTATATCCCGTCTGGATATAGGCAGGGTTTGGCGCAACAGAATAAATACTGATATTTGAAATGGCAGTACCGCCCGTATCCTTAGCGGTAACAATAAAGTCAGTCGAAGTCAGGTTGCTGTTGTTATCCGTCCAGCCCGACGAAAATGTTTTGGTTCCACTCGACGCCACTAATACGCGGGAAAAATCCTTCAAGGATTTTTCTGAAAACGCGAGAGCCGTTTCAATATTCCCGCGTTTAACTTCCAAATCCCAGTCGCCTTGCAACTCGGAATTACCGGTTAAATTATTAGATGCCGCCACATCCAAACCGGTTTTATTGCTGATGATATCCAGCAACTCTTCACCAGCTTTATTAGCCGCGAGGTCACAACCGTAAAATAATAAGTCACCGCCTTCACGCACAGCACCATTCAAAGCAGCGAAAGCCTGAACTTCGCGCTGGATATTTTCAGCGGTAATACGCGAATTACCGAGCAAAATAGCGCCGGCTTCGGCGTGGGAAATAATATGGATTGCCGCAAGATTTTTATGCCCTTCCAGCGCTGCAATCAATTGCGGCAAACCCGCTGCGGCAGAACTGATATGCACCATTTCCACACCTGGCTTTAACGCGCGACGCAACACGGCTTTATCCGTTTCCGCGACCCCGTCATCCACAATCACCAATTCACGCACAGCGTGCGCAACTTGAATATCCAGTTGATCACCGGACAAATCAACCAAGTCACGCGGCAATGCACTAGCGTGCGACAAATCTGCCGTTGATGCATTGATTGATGCACTTAAATAAGTCCGCTGATAGCTCGCCCCGGCTGTTGGCCCTGCATAGGCCCCCATGGGTAACAACAGCGAAGAAAGCCCACTGAATAAAAGATTTCTCATGATGATAAATTCCCGTTTAGAGGCGCACCTGTCGCCGCTGGTTTCTTACTCGCGATAATATTGGCGGAAGTTCCCGCCTGATCCTGCCAAAAATCCATTTCCTGATATTTCACAAATAAATCCGGTGGCAAAATACTGCGCCGACTTTTGAACTCCACCTTTTTCTTCACACTGTGCAAACCTTTTACTCCCAGATTTTGGTCGAATTCGTTTTCTGAGTAGTCCACATTATTAAAATCGTGATCGAATTGCGGCTCATCAATAAAGCGATAAATTAATTCCAGCGTGCGTGCCGGATGCTGGGTAAGTAGGTCGTAATCCACCAGCAACAAACGCTCGGAAAACTCACCGTAATAAGCTTCTTTTAATGCAGTCCATGCAGATCCCACCGCACCACCAGCATTGATTAATGACTCACAGCGGCTGTAAACCGTCTGACGTGACCCAGCATTAAACATGCGGCTGTAGTCGAAGGGATTTTTTCGGTAAATCATTTCAAAACTGTCCATAATCCACGCGGGATTACGCACACAGCAAATCACTTTAAAGTCATCCACTAATTCAATTAATTGATGCAGCCGCGCCGTCCAATGACGGTTGGTATCAAAAATTACCGGTTGGTCTTTATCGGCATAATAGGCATCGAGGAGCGCCTTACAAATACGCTTGCGTTTTTGTTCATCAAAAAACGAATAGGATTCACTGCCCGCGCCCATCTGCTCAAGCGCGCCATTTACCAAGCCAGCCACAGGGCTGCTCATAGCGGCATGGAAGCGCGGATTTTGTCGTAGTATTCCTGCCAGGAGAGTTGATCCTGAGCGAGGCAATCCGGAAATAAAATGCAATTTAGTTGGCATTGATGTTTTACTTGATTCAAAAAATATTGAGTGAAAAAGGTATTGGGTTAAAACTTTATGAAAAAATCCCGGCAGTTACGCCGGGAATACACTTATCAATTGCGCGTAGGAAAAACACCAGCCAGCGCAATGCAATAATTTAATGCCAAAAACGGCTGACGATTTTCATGGGCCTGCCCACCACCATTTACACCTATGGTTTGTGGCGCCATAGTCGTATTGGTTGTTCCGGGAGTCAGCATGTAGTTTATTGTCCCACCGCTACCACCACGCACATCTTTTGCCAGATAAGCATCTGCTGCCGGTGTTGATGCATTACCCGGATTGTTCATGGCAGTGATCAAATGATTATGGGCGGGAATTTCAGTCGTGAGTAAGGTCACCCCATTCTCACCCTGCTGCTCTCCCCAACTCCAAGGGCTCAATCCCGGTCCTTGGCCTACACCAGCAACTACTTGGCCTTGCAAATTAGGCAACTGGAAATTGGTGGTGCCGTTACCGCCATAGGTGGTACCAATGATGGAGAACAGCGCCGTATTGGATTGGATTGGTAGTATTTGGCCATTGCATAACGCCCAATTTTTGGGAGCAAAGCTAAATGGCAACAAACGGATTTCACCGATAAAAGGTTCCATAGTTCACTCCTTAATTGCGCGATGGGAAAATGCCAGAGACACACATGATGTAGTTAATCGCAGTGGTCGGCATGATGTTATTGTGCGGCTGGGTGCCTCCAGCAGCTTGCACAGTGGCAGCGTTCAACGTCTCTGGCACTGGCCCAGTTGGAGATGAAACATAAATTTTATCGGTATCACTGTGGGCAAATACCATTCCCGCCGGGCTGGGAGAAGTAGACGGTGCGGTAGTACTCGCATTAAACGTATGGTTGTGCGCAGGGATTTGCGTGGTTAGCAGGGTGACCGACTCAACACCAAACTGTTGGCCGATAACCCGCGGCGTCAACCCCGCTCCATTTCCTTGGCCAACTGGAAGCCGACCGCGCAAATCAGGAACGCCAAACGTACTCACACCATCGCCGCCAAAGGTGGTTCCGACAATTGCAAATAACGCATCATTTTCGCTGATGGCGAGCAAACGACCATCGCACAGCACCCAGCCAGCTGGTGCAAAACTACCCGCAAAAAGGCGGATATCACCGAGATATGGATCCATTGTGATTCTCCTTATGTGAGTCAGTTACGTGAAGGGTAAATGCCTTGGGTGGCAATGCAATAATTGAGTACCAACGAAGGCTGGCAATTTTCGTGAGGCTGGCTGCCGCCGGTATTGGATACCGATGCCGGATTCAATGGTTGAAGGCTGTTTGGAGCTTCATACAAATTAACGTCGCCCGCATTACCCTTACCGCCCGCAATATAATTGTTGGCAAAAGCCAGGTTATCGCCTTGGCTAGTACTAGCAGACACGCCGTGGTTGTGTGCGGGCAAGTTAGCAGTAGTGAGTGTTACATTTTCCACACCCGCTTTGCTGCCTTGGGGCAGACCCGCATTTACATTTGGGTGAACCGGTACGCGGCCACGCAAATCAGGCAATGCAAAGGTAGTGACTCCATCACCACCATAAGTAGTGCCCAGAAGTGAAAAAAGGGCTTGGTTGGAATTGATTGGCAGTAATTGCCCGGCACACAAAGTCCAATACTTGGGTGCCCAGTTGTAAGGGAGAAGCTTAATTTCTCCGAGGAAAAAATCAGACATCAATAACTCCTTGATTCAGAAAACCTGTCCTTAAAGGTCAGGGTTGATTATGAAATGTAATCCTTGAATGATTAAGCGCAGACTCACGCGCCATAACACACTGCTAACAACAGCCATTCTTTCCTGAATAAAAGATCATTCTCCGTGGACACGCCAACTCCAAATTGAAGAGTAAGGTATAGCAGAACTAATTCACATTACGAGCCATAACACAGTTATTTGCACTCCATCACCTCATGCGTGGCAGTTAATTGACAAACATTAAAACCAATTCGGGTGTAAAGCCGTTTTGCCGCAATATTTTGACGCTCAACTTGCAAGCTCAGGCCTAAGGATTGCGCGCTCGCATAGCGCTTTACTGCATTCAATACCGCGGAACCTATACCCCGGCTGCGCCAACTAAATGCGATAACAAAATCAACAATGTGTATAAAATTTACCAGTTCAGCCAGCATGATCTTGCCAACGACTTGTGACTCACACTCAATAATCCAATTTCTGGCGGTGGGATATTGATTGGCATAACCGCGCTGCTGTAATTGGTATTGCTGAGCCAATAAGGTTTCCACCTGTGCAGGGGGGAGCGGTAAATAGGCTAATTCAGGTCGCGCCTCGCAAAACAGTGAAAATAAAAATGCATCATCTGTAGCATCCGCTAAACGCACACAAATCCCGGCAGGCAAAAAGATATTTTTTTCCATTACAACTCCTTAATAACCCTCTGGCTCAGCCAAGCAGGTGGCCGCTTCACGCAGCAGCTCATAAGTAACGAACAACTGTTGCTCTATATAGTGTTTATCCGCGGCAGAAAATATTGATTGTTTACTCAGTGAATCCTGTTTGAACAATACGCCGGGGGTTTTTGAGTGAATACCGAGTCGCTGCATCACCGCTGTCTGTTCTTCCCCTGTTAGCGTCAAGTCAAAATAGCGAAAAATGGTATTTATGCCCGAATATTTCAATTGGCTGTAATCCATACACAAAATAGAATTTTGTGTCTGAATACTGTGCATTTTTTGCTGCAAGCTCCGCAATACATCAGTGCGATACTGCAACAGCGAAAGATGATTAGTCGCCCTTGAAAACACGCTATTAAATTGTGCTAACCCTGGTTCACCCGCCATATGCCGCCCCGCTAGCTTCTGATGGGAAGCCAAAATCTCTACCGGGTTGCGCACTACAAAAACCACTGGTACTTGCGGATAAATTGCGCGAATTAAATCCCAACAAAAAATATCCCAGGCGTTCCATTTAATAATCACCTGTGGGCGATTGGGAAACACTGCTGCTTGCAAGTTAATAAAAGCACGCAGTAAATTTTTCTGCTCGTTCACTGACAGGTTTTTATCCAACAATAATTCTGTCAACAAAGGCGATTCGGAAAAAACACAAGTGGAATCCAGTTCAGATAAACAACCCGAAATTAACGTAGAACCGCAGCGCGACAAATGAAAAATAAAACCCGCAGGCTGTGCATCGGCAAGCGCTATTGCCTGTTGTTGCGCAACCGCCAAAGTGCTACAAGGCTGGATTATTTGATTAATCAATTGCTGACGGTAGCGGGAAATAGTTTCATCCTGAAATGGCTCGGTGGCATGATCAAAGGGTAAGAGCCAGTACACGCGCTGTTGCCCAGGGCGATAGCGATAAGGCAACCAATTCTTTGCAAACTGGGCCTGATTTTCAGTTATGGGAAATTGATTGAGTTGCGCGATATCACCCAGCAACTGGTTATCGCTACGCTCGGGGCAATGCCATAGATTTTTGATAATCGCCAACAAATTCTGCAGCGAATGTGCTCTTTTGCATTGCTCAAGCTGTTCACTGGAGCTAATTAACGCGCAGTATTCCGTATAAAACTCAGGCATTTGGCACACCAGTCGCAATAGCGTTAAATAGCCAGTTGTTAGCCACACAATCGATTACCAAATTAATCCGGTCTTCGCTGCCGTAATTGTAAACTTCGTGAGTTTGATCGGCGTTGAAATACCACAACTCACCCGCGTTCATGGGAACAATTTTATTGTCGACAATAAAACTTACATCCGCACTGGTGTAAATTGGCACATGTAACCGCGCCTCGCCATACGCAATACTCAACCCTTGATCGCGATGGGGTTTTATTTCTGCGCCGGCTTTTAAACGCATTAAACGCGCCGCTTTGATGGGGCATTGCAGCTGATTAAAAATGGCGGCAATTGCCGGGCACTGATCCAATACAGGCAAGTTTTCCCAGTCATCGCCATCGGCTATGGCAAAACCTTGTAGAATCGGATGAGCATTTACATGTTGTCGCTGACAGCGCAAGGGCAATACATCCCAACCACCGCGATAATCGTTTTTATTGACGTGATCAACCCAGGTCTCAGCTACTTGCGAAAGGTGCAGTAGTGATTCAACTTCCGCCTGTAAAGCAGTCAACCGAATTACACAGGCGAGCCGCGCAAAAGAAACCTCAGGTGAAGAAACAGCAACAGGATTTTCCATTCGCAGCTCTCTTATTAACTGAATAAAATCCCTTTCATATTTTGTTAGAAAATGGCTATAAAAAGACAAATCAAAGCATAGTTACAAAATTGCTATAAGCAAAAACGGCAAGCCGATAAATGCAATTAAGGTTGACACCAACACCATGGCGGCAATCTCTTCCGGTTTTTGGTTGTAACGCAACGCCAATAGATAGTTGAACACTGCCACAGGCATGGCAGATTGCAATAACACGACATTACGCGATATGCCTGTCAGCCCCATTAATTCGCACACAATAAAACCAAATAGCAACCCACCACCCACACGAAGTAGGCTAAAAAACAAACTGCGCTTCCAGAAATGAATTTTTAGCGTCGCGAGGGAAACACCGAGTGCGATGGTCATTAGCGGGATGGCGATGCCGCCGAGGAGATCGAGTGTGTTGCTGATCCAGCGCGGCAACTCTGTACCCGTCACCAGCAATAACACAGCGATTGCCATGGCATAAATCACCGGTTGTTTAGCAATGGCTTCCAGGCGTTTAAAGATCCCACCTTCGCTGCTGGTCACAAGTAATAAGCCCACCGTAAAAGTCGCAATCATCATCACCATAAATGAGCCCAACGCGAGCGCGAGGCCGGTTTGCCCATAGGCAAATAAACACAGCGGCAACCCCATGTTGCCGTTGTTGGGGAAGATAAGTGGCGGGAGATAAGTGCTAATTTCCAGTTTCATCCAGCGCAATAATGCCCAGCCGAATAATCCCATAGCGGTCATGACGATTGCCGTGGCAAGCGCGACCTGCCCCATCACGGATGGTTGCACATCCACTTTCGCCATCACGCTGATAATCAAACAAGGCGTGCCGATGTTCATCACTATGCGTGAAATAAAATCCGCGGGGAAATCAGTGCCGGTTTTTCCCCAAATAAAGCCGGCACCGACAGAAATCATAATAGGGGCAAGAATGGCGAGTAGTTCGCTGAGCATGATGGTTACTTTTACATCAGAAGAAAATAAAAAATTGAGCGTGAATTGTAGCAGGCGTGGTTGTTTGGAGGGTGCATGGGATGCTTTTTTGACTGAAAGAATAATGTCACAAAGGCTTGTTAGGCTTGCTTGACTTATTGACTACCTCTTTATGCTGTTAAAAAGCAACTGAATAACCAACGCTATGCGGATACCCCCTATGCAATTCAAGCAGCCTTTCAACCGTTTATTTTCACTTGGCCTGTTGTTGCCTCTCAGCCTGACAATCAGTTTGGTCGGTTGTGATTTATTAAGTGATGGCGAGTTTCCACAAGGCACTAGCGCCACCAAAGCAAAAGATTTACCGAACATTGAACTCGCGGCGCGGACGCCCGTATCCAATGAAGTCATTACCAATTTGGAAGCCCCCATTCCTGCGCAGTGTTATACCAAAACTGAAAATCGCCACAACCCCTGCTACACCTGCCATCAAATGTATGACCGTAGCGCGGGCGAGTTTCGCATGAATGAGTTGGATGATGGCGGCCTGCAAGGCGCTTATATTTTTTCAGAAGACGGCTTGAGTAATCACTGGAAAAATTTATTTGTTGATCGCCGCGAATGGCTAGATGCGGTAAGCGAAGAAACGATTCAACACTATGTAAATAGTGACAACTACAGCGCACTGGCCGAGTCGCTCAAAGCACGCGATTGGAAAGGCTTTATTCCCGACTTGGCAAATTATCAGCGCGCGGCGGCTGCCTTTGATGCGCAGGGTTTTGCCAAAGACGGCAGCCACTGGGTAGCGTTTAATTACAAACCCTTCCCCGGTACTTTTTGGCCAACCAATGGTTCCACTGACGATGTCATCATTCGCCTGCCAGCCGCCCTGCGTGAATTAAATGGGCAATATAATCGCGCGGTGTATTTACTGAATTTGTCGCTGGTGGAACTGAATATCAAACAGCTCGCTGCGATCAGTATTCCTGCACAGGACGAAAACCTGCTGGGTATCGATTTGGATGGCGATGGCACACTCGGCATTGCACAGCAATTGGTAAAACGGGAAAGCTACCTGGGTGATGCCAGCAATATGCCCGTCACCGCACAACAATACCCACTGGATAGCGAATTAATGCACACCGTGCGCTATGTGGGCACAAAATCAGAAGGCGATATTTTTGTGCCTGAGCGCATGAAAGAATTACGTTACATGAAAAAAATTCGTGTGTTGGAACAATATGACGTTGCCAGCCGTTATGCGCGCGAACGTAAAGAAAAAAACCTTGAACTGCTACCCAACTTTAATGATCACGGCGAGCTGGGTATGGAAAACGGTTTTGGCTGGTTATTGCAAGGTTTTATCGAGGATTACGCAGGTGCCCTGCGCCCACAAACCCATGAAGAAACCTTGTTCTGCATGGGTTGCCACGCCGCCGTTGGCGCCACCATAGACCACACCTTTGCACTGGCACGCAAGGTTACCGGCGCCGAGGGCTGGGGTTACATTAACCTCAAAGGCATGAAAGATGCGCCCAGTGTGAGCGAAAGTGGCGGCGAGATTTTGCATTATTTACAGCGCGCAGGCGGCGGTAGTGAATTTCGTGAAAATCCTGAAATGCTTACACGCTGGTTCAAAGATAATGGCATGGTGGATGAAGAAAAAGTGAGCGCTGCAAATGTTTATGAGTTAATTACACCTTCACATCAACGTGCCCTGCAATTAAATAAAGCCTACGCCCATATTGTGCGCACCCAGAGTTTTATTTACGGCCGTGATGCAACTTGGTTACCCGCAAAAAATGTTTTTGATGTAATCAATGACGAGCTGCCACCACTCCCACCCGAACATCGCTTTTACAATTGGGACATCCGCCTGGATTGGTCACAGAACACTCAATAACCCTCAAAAATATTTTACTTCCGCACGTAACGTAATCACTGAAAATATTTTTTGTCGTGCCCGCGCATGCGGGTATCGACTTAAAACTATCGCGAATTTCTTGTAAAAAAAGCTTCACTGAATTGCCACATTTCCGTTGCGAAACATTCATAAAACTTGCTTAGGCTACAGACTCCGTAGCAAGACCTTCCTAACAATTAATTCTGTACTGTTTACAAGCAACCTTGGGATTTAACATGAATATAACGTTCAACAAAAAATTATTAGCCGTTTTAATTTCATCCACCCTGTTGCTCACCGCCTGTGGTGGTGACGATGGTAAAGACGGTGCAACCGGCCCCGCAGGCTCTGACGGTGTTGCTGGCCCTGCAGGAAACAATGGCGCACCGGGGCAAAATGGTGCCAATGGTCAGGACGGCACTGACGGCGAAGACGGTGTTGATGCAACCGCACCCGCTAAATTAATTCGCTTGGCAACCACGCCCATGGGCTCCGAATTAACCGGTATGTTTAAAACCGATAACGGTGAATTATTTTTTAATATTCAACATCCATCAGACACTCTACCCGGCGATGAAAGCAAAGCGGCGGTGGGCGTTTGGAACGGTGTTGACCTGGACATGCTTGACCCTAAAATTACACCCGTCGCAGTACCCGTAAAAGGCTCTCCTGAATCACAAACCACCCGAGTTGCTGTGGGCAGCTATCAAGCGCTGGGCCGCGAAGGTGATATTTTTGCCGGTGCACTGCCCTTTGGTTTTGGCAATATCACTACCCCTGATGGCAGTGTTAGCGTCAAACAATCCAACAACCCGGACTTTAACGCTTACATTCCAGACAATATCAGCGGTAGCGAAGGTTACTTGTTTAGCGCGTGGGAAGATCGTCCCGGTGGTGTAAGCCGTTTGAGCATCGCGAAACAAAACGATGGCACCTGGCGTGTGAACGATGCGATGAACGTAAATTTTGGCAACGTAAAAGGCACCATGATTAACTGCTTCGGTACCGTTTCACCCTGGGGCACGCCACTCACCTCGGAAGAAAACTACGAAGCCGAAAACACCGTGCGTTGGAACGATGCCACCTACTCCACTGGCTACCCCAATTACGCAGACGTGCTGAAGATTAAGGATTACCTGGGCGGCACTTTCCCCAACCCTTACGACTACGGCTACATTGTTGAAATCACCCAACCTAAAACCGCTGCGCCGGTTCCGGTAAAACATTTCACCATGGGCCGTTATGCGCATGAAAACCCGGTGATTATGCCCGACCACAAAACTGTGTATTTAACGGATGACGGCTCTAACAAAGGCTTTTATAAATTTGTTGCCGATGTTGCAGGTGACATGAGCGCGGGCACACTCTACGCCGCCAAAGTAATGCAAGACGCCACAGTAGATACCGCCAAAGCCGGTTTTGATATTGAATGGATTGAGTTGGCCCATGCCACCAATGCTGACATTGAAAGCTGGGTGCGCTCTTACGATGGTATTGATGAAAGTGATTACGTTGAAGGGGCTACCAGTTACATTTCTGATGCCGAAGTAGCTGATTGGGCTGCAGGTAACGCCGCAGATGATCGCGTCGCATTCCTGGAAACCTTGCGCGCCGCCGAAGCCAAAGGTGCCACGGTTGAGTTCAACAAAATGGAAGGGATCAACATTAATTACGACGGAGCCAAAGACCGCAGCGTACCCTTTATGTACGTAGCGATGGCTGAAGTGCGCGGCGCCATGGCCGACACCACAGGTGACATCCAGGTAACTGAAAACCGCTGTGGCGCGGTGTATCGTTTTGGTTTCGATGAAAGCTACAACGTAAATCGCATGCAACCTGTTGTAGTGGGCGGCGCTTATAACGGCACCAGCACTACCGACAAATGTGACGTTAACGGCATAGCGCAGCCAGACAACATCGAAGTATTGGATGATGGTCGCGTATTAATCGGCGAAGACAGCAGCAACCATGTCAACAACATGCTGTGGGTTTACAACCCGAACGGGATCTAAGTCAGGGCTGTCATCACCCTGTCACCTTGACCGCATATCATAAAAACCGAGAGAGTAAGGAAACAGAAACAGCAGGGAAGCAGACAGGAAGTCAGGTAAGAAATCGAAGGGGCCTTGGCCCCTTTTTTTATGCGCGAAAAACGTGAATTAACTGCTTAGAACAGGCTTTTTGCCACCATGCGAATTTCCTGCACATTGGTCATTACCAAGGTCAGGCCGCCCGCTACAACAGAGTTTTCCGGTGCATCCAATTTTTTATAGGCGGTTAATTCAGTAATGGGAGGCAAATTGTTTTTTGCCTGGCTTAATTTCACTGAGTGATACAAACCCAAATTGATAATATCGCTCAAATTAATTGGCCCGGGACTATCCCCTGACCAGTTACCAATATCCTGGATAACTTTCAGGTATTGGCTATCCACCTGCCATTTTTTCAGCGTAATCACACCCAGTGATTTTGCATACTCGCGGCAAAGCCCTACATAAACCGCCAACTCTGGTGTTTGCTCACTCTTTTTAAAAGCGGACAACACTGCCAGGGTTCCCACTTCACTTAACAGCGCAGCCATTAATACCTGATCCGGTACAACCTTACCTACATGTTTGGCAATGAAAGTACTGAGGCTAGCCTTTAATGCCATGCGGCGCCATGCCTCCACAAACAGGCGCTTATGTTTAACCGAATGCACAGAAAATAAGCTTTTAATGGAATGCACCATGGTAATTCGCTCTACCTGATTCATCCCTAACAGGCGCACCACATCCAGCAGGGTTTGCGGCGGGTTTTGGCTCCCTACCAGAGGGCTTGAGGCATATTTCAGCAAAATGGCGGACAGCGAAGGATCTTTAGCGAGCAACTTACTTAACTCAGCCATCGACAAATCCGATTGCTCCAACGCATTGCGAATTTCAAAGGTAATAGCAGGCAGACTGGGCAACTGCTCATTGCCTGCAAGTAATTCGCTAACCAAGCTGCGATAGACTGAATAGTCTGGTTGACCGGATTGCACGTTCAATTCCATAGGCTTTGATATTTGGCTGATCTTGATGGCGGCAAGCCTAGCAGATTTAAACGCCTTAGTAGTAGCGGCCGCCACTTGAGCACCCACAAAAAGACCGACACAACACTCATGATTTGGAGCAAAGAACAATAACTGCTCAAAAAAAAACCTGCTCAAAAAGCCGGGGTTAAACGCGTCAGCTGGCAGCAAAATACAGCCCATAGCGACAACAACCTGACAGGCCACTTTGATAACCATGCGACCACCCCAATCACTCGTCGCTTGACGAGGGGTTACCCCTAACCCGGTAGCTCAACACAGGGCTCACACAAGTAGAAATAAAGATTTAAACGACACAAATATTTTCACCTGTAAATGTCTTTTTAAGAAATCAAAAACGCCAAATTAAAATCACCAAGACATAATATTTTTTAAGAGCAACTATTTAAAAATTTTTAATTGATTTTTAACTTTTTAAAAATCAATTAAACATCTGTTTTAACTCATATTTTGAGGTTTTATAAATTCTAGAAATCACTTTTTTACAACAAATAAAGCCATTTTTTTCCGAAACAAAAAACAAAACACAAAAACTTAATTATTGTTTTTTCATTTTTTTTAAACTACTGTGGCTAAAAATAACCTCCTGATTATTTGTTAAATAATAAAAATAAAACATCATTTTTCACCTTGAAAATTTTAAGTTACAAAAAATTTATCAACCAAAAAGACAATTTAAGCGCCACCACTCCGACTTGCCTGATTGAACAGAAAGGTGAATTTATGCCGGATACTATCGTGATCCAGCCTGCAGAATTTAATAGTGCCCCGCACTGTGCAGAGTATTTTTATTTCATAAGTGATATTTTTCGCGGCACAAAAATGACAGCGCTGTCCTTTTTGAATTTATGTTTAACACATACTGGGTAGAACGCCCGATAAATAAAAATAACCCTAGAAAATACAAAGTGTTACAGAGAAAAAATAATTCAAACCAAGGCAGATAGTCTCGGCCGTTAACAAATTGTCAGGATTGGCACCGATTCATCAACACGTGAACCGGCCTACACCGGGAAGTTTAGAAAGTAGAAGTTCCGAGGGTAGAAGTACGAGGTAAAAATCCACCTGCAGTTCATTTTGGAAAACAAACCGGAATGAGAGGTGAGTTACAAAAAAGGCGTACCACGTCTTTCAACATCACGTTCAAGGATAAACATAATGAAAACATCACTACGCAAAACGCTCGGGATAGCCTCGCTGCTAAGCCTGAGCATGGTCGTCGCGAGCCAAACGCACGCAGCGGTCTGCTCTTACACACTCAACAATGAATGGAATACCGGCTTTCAAGGTACTGTCAGTATCACCAACAATGGCACTACCGCCATTAACGGTTGGACGGTGGGCTGGGCTTACACCAACAACCGCATCACCAATTCCTGGAATGCCACCCTCAGTGGCAACAATCCCTACACCGCCAGTGGATTGAACTGGAACAGCACAATTCAACCGGGGCAATCCGTGAGCTTCGGGGTGCAGGGCAACAAGAATGGCGCTACTGCTGAAATCCCGACTATCACCGGTAATGTTTGTGGCACTGCAACAAGCAGCTCAGCACCCAGCAGCACTCCGCCGGCAAGCTCTTCATCCAGCACCGTTTCTATTTCCTCCAGCAGTGTGGCATCACAGTGCGCGGCAGTGTCGCAATGCAATTGGTACGGTACGCTTTACCCCACTTGCACCACTACCGTCAGTGGTTGGGGTTATGAAAATGGCAAGAGTTGTATCTCTACAGCGACCTGTACCAGCCAACCTTCACCTTTTGGGGTAGTGGCCGGCTGCGGTGTAACTTCAAGCTCGTCAACCACTAGCTCATCAACTACCAGCTCTTCTTCGTCAGTAGTGTCGTCCAGTTCTGTCGCCACTACGCCGTCGTCGGCCAGTGTTTCATCAAGCAGCAGCTTGGTACCACCCAGCTCTAGTTCGGTTAGCTCCAGCAGTTCGTCTGTGATTAGCAGCTCCGTGGCAAGCAGTTCAGCCGTCAGTGTTAGCAGCTCCAGTGCAGCCAGCGCTGGCCCACGTTTGGATAACCCCTTCGTTGGCGCCCAGTGGTACGTAGATCCAATATGGTCAGCCAAAGCCATGGCAGAAACCGGTGGCTCCAAAGTGGCCAATTACAACACCGCGGTGTGGATGGATCGTATCGGTGCGATTGCCCCAACCGATGGTAGCTGGGGTCTGCGCGACCATTTGGATGCAGCTCTGGATCAAAACGCCAATGTAATCCAGGTGGTGGTCTATGACCTACCTAACCGCGATTGCCACGCGTTAGCGTCTAATGGTGAGTTGAACCAAGGCGTTGAAGGCACTACCCGCTATCGCACCGAATATATCGATGTGTTGGCATCCATCTTCGCTGATCCTAAATACCGCGAACTGCGCATTATTGCGATCATCGAGCCTGACTCATTACCTAACCTGGTCACCAACCTGAGCACACCGGCGTGTCAACAAGCAGCCGATGCGACCCATGGTTATGTCCCTAACACCCGTTACACCCTGAGCAAGTTCTACCCGATTACCAACGTTTATTCTTACGTTGATATCGGCCACTCAGGCTGGTTGGGCTGGACGGACAATTTCGGCAAGGCGGTTACCCTGATTGGCGATGCGATCAAAGGGGCGACTGGCGGGGTGAATTCCGTAGCCGGCTTTGTATCCAACACCTCAGGTTACACCCCACTGTACGAACCATTCCTGGATTCATTGGCTAACAGCGCCTTCCCGGGCAGTGGTGGCGGCACACAAACCCGTCAAGCCAAGTTCTACGAATGGAACCCGCACTTCAGTGAAGTTTCTTTTGTGACCGCCTGGCGCAATGCCATGATCTCTGCCGGCTTCCCATCCAACATCGGCATGTTAGTGGATACCTCACGCAACGGCTGGGGTGGTGTTAACCGTCCAACTGCGCAATCAACCAGCACGGTACTGGATACCTTTGTTGACCAATCGCGCATTGACCGTCGTGCCCATCGCGGTAACTGGTGTAACCAACGCGGTGGCGTGGGCGAACGGCCACAAGTAGCACCGGTTGCAGGTATCGATGCTTATGTATGGGTGAAACCGCCAGGTGAATCAGATGGTGCAGCCTCACTGGAACTCTCTTACGACCCACAAGATCCAGCCAAAGGCTTTGACCGCAACTGTGACCCTACCTTTACCAATGCTGCAGGCACCACCACTGGCGCTATGCCCAATGCGCCAGTTGCAGGCCGCTGGTTCTCGGAAGGGTTCAAGCAACTGGTGGATAACGCTTACCCACCACTGCAATAAGCAGATCAGTACAGCCGGATTTCCGGTGGACTCAAGTCAAAACAGGAGTTGCGACTTGGCTTAGGGATGAGCCGGTACCTTTTATACCGGAGGTGGTGGATTTCAGGACAAGGCCATCACTCCCGCCCCGGTATAAAACCCCTTAATCAATGCAATTATTTACCGGCCTGTTTCGCAGGCCGGTTTTTTTAACGCTGATTACAGCTCCTCTTTTATTTCACGCGAGATATTTCCGATGAAAAAATCCGTCCAGAATAATGATCAAGAATTTGCGCGCGAACTATCCGCCAAACGCACACCGCTGTACCAATTGATTGGTACAGGGCTGCTCGCCCTGTCGGCATTCAATGCCCAGGCCGAGATAGGCAACCCACGGGTAAACCAACTTGGCTACCTGCCCACCGGCGCCAAAACCGCGACCTACAAAACCACCCAAACCAGCGCCCAAACCTGGCAGCTGCGGCAAAACGGCACAGTGGTCGCGAGCGGCCAAACACTGCCAAGTGGCTCCGATGCGGCCAGCGGCGACAACCTGCATCAGATTGATTTGTCGGCCGTGAGTGCAACCGGAAGCGGTTTTACCCTGACGGTCGGTGGCGACACCAGTTACAGCTTTGCGATTTCCAATACCGCCCTCAAAGGCGCACTCTACGACTCGCTCAAATATTTCTACCATAACCGCAGTGGCATCGCGATTGAGACCCAGTACACCGGTGGCGGCAATGGCTCCTTTGCCAGCAATAGCAAATGGTCGCGCCCGGCGGGTCACTTGAACATCGGTGCCAACAAAGGCGACATCAATGTGCCCTGCTGGAGTGGCACCTGTAACTATTCGCTGAATGTCAGCAAAGGCTGGTATGACGCCGGTGATCACGGCAAATACGTGGTAAATGGCGGCATTTCAGCCTGGACATTGTTAAACCTTTACGAGCGCGACCTTTACCTGAGCGACAATGGCAGCTTGGTGGGCGACGGCAAACTGAATATTCCCGAAAGTGCCAATGGTATTTCTGATGTGCTGGACGAAGCGCGCTGGCAAATGGAGTTTTTGTTGGCGATGCAAGTGCCCGTCGGCCAGGCCAAAGCCGGTATGGCGCACCACAAAATGCACGATGTAGGCTGGACCGGATTCCCTCTTGCACCCCATGAAGATCCACAGCAGCGTGCACTGGTTCCACCCTCTACCGCTGCCACCCTGAATTTGGCGGCCACCGCTGCCCAGTGTGCACGGATTTGGCAAGACATCGATTCCGGTTTTGCCGCCACCTGCCTGAGCGCTGCAACCCGCGCCTGGGATGCCGCCCAAGCCAACCCCAATGATATTTACAGCGGCAATTACGACAATGGCGGCGGCGGTTATGGCGATGCCAACGTCAGCGATGAGTTTTACTGGGCCGCTGCCGAGTTGTACATCACCACTGGCAATAGCCGATACCTAAGCACATTGAATAACTTTGCTATTACCCGCAACGATTTCGGGTGGGCTGATACCGAACTGGCGGGCTTGATTTCATTGGCGATGGTTCCCACCACTCACACGGCCAGTTTGCGTTCGAGTGCGCGCCAGAAAATTATCAGTATCGCCGACAATAATATCGCCACCCAAAATGCATCTGGCTATCCCGCACCGCTTTCAACCCTTGAGTACTATTGGGGTTCCAACGGCGCCGTGGCGAATAAACTGATCCTGATGGGGCTTGCCTATGATTTCACGGGCAATGAAAACTACGCCAAAGGGGTGGGGAAAGGACTGAACTATTTCTTCGGTCAAAACACCCTGTCCACCTCATTCGTGACGGGTGCGGGCACCAAAACGGCCACCCAACCACATCACCGTTTCTGGGCAAATGCGATCAATGCCAACTACCCTGCCCCACCACCCGGCGCACTCTCTGGCGGCCCCAATGCCGGTCTTGAGGACAGCACCTCAGCTTCATTGTTGGGTGGTTGCAAGTCCAGACCTGCCACTTGTTGGGCTGATAACATCAATGCTTATGCGGTTAATGAAATTACCATTAACTGGAACGCTCCCTTGGCTTGGAACCTCGCGTTTTACAACGACTACGCACAGGGCAATGGCGGTGGGCAAAGCTCATCCAGTCTGAGCTCATCGAGCCTCGCTGTCAGTTCATCAAGCCAGGCGATCAGTTCATCGGTTCCAGCCAGTTCTTCCAGCTTGGCAACAACCTCAAGCTCATCCTCTATCGCACCCAGCAGCTCGTCGTCAGTCGCGTCAAGTGTCAGTACTGCGCAGCAATGTAATTGGTATGGCACGCTTTATCCGCTGTGCGCCGTTACCAGTTCCGGTTGGGGGTATGAGAACAACAGAAGCTGTATTTCAGCCAGTACCTGCAGTGCCCAACCCGCGCCTTTTGGCATAGTAGGCGGCGGTACAAGTAGCACTCCAGCCAGTAGCAGGCCCGCAAGCAGCACGCCTGCAAGTAGTACCCCAAGCAGCACGGCGCCCTCTTCCGTTGCCAGCTCGACACCACCGGCAAGTTCATCCAGTTCGGTAGCCAGTGTAGGGGGTGGTAACTGTCAGTATCTGGTGAGCAACGAGTGGAATAATGGTTTTACGGCTACTCTGCGCATTACCAACACCAGCAGCAGCCCTATCAATGGCTGGACGGTAAATTGGTCCTACAGCGATGGTAGCCGTATCACCAACAGCTGGAATGCCGTGTTTAGTGGAAACAATCCCTACAGTGCGAGCAACCTGAATTGGAACGGCACTATTCCGCCAGGGCAGTCGGTGGAGATAGGTTTCCAAGGTAATAAGGGCAGTAGCGCAACAGCGCAAGTTCCGGTGGTAAATGGCAACGTTTGCAATTAACCAAACTGCTGGACAATAGCTTTACAAGCCCCCGGCAAGGACGCCGGGATGGCAACATGCATCGAGCCCAGCCCCACTGAGCGCGACAGTATTGATAGCCATGCAAAATGGGCTTGGCACTAATCACTTATCGGCAGGAGCACTAATACTTCGTTTCACCGCGTACATTGCTTTATCCGCCTGCTCCAATAGCAGGTCCTGATCAAAACCATCATCCGGTGCTAACGCGTAACCAATACTGGTACTGAGGGATATGGAAATACCCTTGTGCAAAAAAGGTTGGGCAATTTCATCCTGTAGGCGTTGCACACTTCGCTCAAGTGCGGCGCGGCTTTCAATTGGATGCAATAGTAAACCGAACTCATCACCCCCCAAACGCGCCACAGTATCCGTCACACGCACCATATTTTTAAGCCGCTGCGCCAGCTCGCAAATGGCTGCGTCACCTACGGTATGCCCGTGGGTATCGTTGATTTTTTTGAGATTATCCATATCCGCAATCAAGACGGCCAAATAACAGTCGTCGCGACGGGATTGTCCAAGCAAGTTGCGTAAGCGATCAAAAAATAAAGCCCGGTTAGCCACTCCGGTCATCTCATCATGAGTAGCGCGATAAAAAAGTTCATCCTGGGCATATTTGGCCGCAAAAAACATTTCCGCGCCCAGCACCTCGGAGAGCATGTTTAATAACGTCTGATCTGCCGAACCAAAAGCAGCGGGTTTCGCGGAAACCACTTTTAATACCCCAATACAGTTATTGCGATATTTAAGTGGTATTACCACCATGGAGCGAAGGTTGACCGAGCGGCATGCTGCGCGATTAACGCGCGCATCCACGTCGGAGTCATCGCAGCGCTGGGGCATTCCAGTTTGAATACAGAGACCAGAGAGGCTCTGGGTGACTTGTAAACGTAGACCTATTTGTTGCGCGGCTATGCCTGAGGCGGCGCAATACACCAACTCATTTTCCCCCTCGACCAGCTCAATAACCGCACCGTCGCCACCAACGAGCTGTTGCGCACGCTCAACCACCAGTGCCATCACACCACCAAGATCAAGGCCAACCTTGGCGATTTCCGTTTGAATAGCAATGATCGCAAGCAACTGCTCGCGAGTAATAAGCGACGGATCAAATGGAGAAGTTGAAAGCACTGGGGTCTGGCTCATGGATAAGCCTCATCGGTGATGGGCATATCTAATAGTTTAGCCGAAACACAGAACTTTACGCGCCAACTAAATCATTTTATGCATCTAAAGAGGCGCCCTTTAGCACCTCCAGATTGACGAGAGTCGCCACTTACAACAGTGGTTTTGAAGTCAGGATTTGCAGCAGGTTTTGTAAATGCACCGTGGATTCATAACCCAAGGGGGTTAAATAACCACCATCGGGCAAGGTGATTAATTGTTTTTCGTGCAGGCGTTTGGTGGCGGCGATCAACTCAGGTGCTGCATCTGAATGAACTTTGAGTCCGGTCTGGCTGGTTGTCGCGTCAAACAGGCGCAGCACTTGCAGTTCAGCAACTAATTCCGGGGACATTGGCATCTTGGACTCCACTATTATTGTCGGTGTAGGTATGGTTGGTAGCCATTTATAAATAGCATAGCCACCGCAGATCACAACTATTTACGCGAACAATCAACCCGCTTCGCGATAAACACGGCGCACTTCATCGGCAATAATCGCCGCACCGCGCGCAACTGTTTCCGGCTCCTGACAATAGGTCACGCGGATACATTCATGGCGATGCGGCCAATCCTCCGCCAAACCGGGGAAAAAATGATGTCCGGATACCACCAATACTCCACGCGTTTTTAAACGCTGGTATAACAACTCACTACTGATCGGCAAATCCTTAAACCACAACCACAAAAAAATCGCGCCTTCAGGCTTGTGGATTAAACAAGGCAAATCGCCCAGTGCCGATTTAAACCTCGCCACCGCCATTTCCATTCGTGTGCGATAAAACGGCGCAACTACTTCGCGACTTAATCGCAATATTTTTCCGTCGCGCAATAAATGTCGTGCCACTGCCGGGCCAAAATTGCCCGTCGCTAAACTGAGAATAGTATTGGCTTTGGCAAGAGCTTGAATGATGGCAGGGTCGGCGATAACGATGCCAGTGCGCGCACCGGGCAAACCAAGTTTGGATAGACTCAATACCAGAATCGTATTGCTATTCCAGTGGGGTTGCGCATCCACAAACAAAATATTGGGAAAGGGGGTGCCATAAGCGCCATCTACAATAAAAGGAACTTGATGCGCACGTGCAAGCGCATCGAGCTTAGTCAGCTCCTCATCGCTAATCACATTGCCAGTGGGATTGGTGGGGCGCGATACACAGAGCGCGCCCGTTTCGCTAGTGATTTTCAGCTCATCAAAATCCACATGGTATTTAAAAAAACCATCGTCCAATAATTCAATACTGGGGCGTGTCGCGGTAAAAAAATCCTCGCTAATGCCCAGGTCGCTGTAACCCAAATATTCCGGTGTGAGCGGCAACTGGATCTTCTTATTGCTGCCATCGGCATAGTCGCCAGCAAATAAATTAAACAGTACAAAAAACGCCGCCTGACTGCCGTTGGAAAGCGCAATATTATCGCGCGCTATCGCCCAACCGTATTCGTGATTAAGCAAATCGGCAATGGCGTCCAGCAATTGTGCATCACCCTGTGGTGGCTGATATAAGCCAAGCAACTCATGCGCATCGCGCGGGTTGGCGAGTGTTGCATCCAGCGCGCTGGCAAACGCTTGTTCCATAGCCGGGATTCGCGCCGGATTACCGCCACCCATAAAAATCATCTCGGGATTTACCCGCAGCGCCTCGCCCAAATCATCCATCAAGGTGACTATGCCGGCATCGGTACATAATTTTTGCCCGAAACGCGAAAGTTTTAACGATGAAACACTCATTGATAACTACCCATAACAGCAGGAGTACACCCCCTGAAAAGCAAACACCCGTTGATTGATACCGCAAACCAGCGGGCAATCTAACGGGTGCCAAAGAAAAACTCTACCGCAGGAAAACCTGGCAGAAAAGCGTAACTAGATAAGACCAAATTTGCGTAAGGTTTCAGCCAACTTTTCAGGGTTAACCGGTTTATAAATAAAGTCCATAGCACCTAACTGCGTCACACGCGCTTGGGCGTTAGGCTGAATATCACCCGAGATCACTATTACCATAGCGTCCAGCCCTTCGGCTTTAATGGCCTCTAACACTTGATAGCCATCCATTTCCGGCATGGTCAGGTCTAAAAAGACCATTTCACCCTTGCCATCGCGAATAGCCTGCAACCCCTCAGCGCCGTTGGTGGCAAAGGTAATATCGACATCCCAATCGGCAGGTAGGGAGCGCGCCACCTGCTTGCGCGCCATCATCGAATCATCACAAATCAATAGAGGTGTAGCCATGGAGTTGCTGTATCTGTCAGTGGGAAAGTTGTTAGGAGTATAGCCAGTGAATTGGACGTCAGTCACTTTTTTAGCCAAGTTTATCGCACACAAATAACCATTAAGCCTCTCCGTGTTGGCTCAGTTTTGGAGACATAGCGAGTTGCTCGGCTGGTGCAGGACTGTCAAAAAGCACGCCCAGTTTGATCGCAAACAGCGAATTTATTTGCTGCTCCGCCTCGGTAAGTAATTCCAGGCCAGCATCCCCCCAAGGCAACTGGCGCAAGCTGTCTTTCTCGGCTGGCAGCTGCCGCGGCAACTCAAGAATATCTGCCAACTGCTGCAAGCTAAGTAAATGAAGGTTCTGACTGAGTAAATAATCGCCCTGATAGTTAGCCGTAATCACATGATGCCGCACCAATGCTTCGCAGATGCGCTGCCATTGATCAGCTGCCAAACCCTGCCGTAACAAAACCCGCTCGGGCACACTGGCACCCTCTTTGGCGGCATCATAACAACGCCACAGCACCAGTAATGCGGCAATCAGGTCGGGATACTTGCGATGACGCAAACCAATTTGATGGGCATTGATAGTGTGCACAAAGACCGCACCACCCAGCACTACAGTCCAAATCAGGTTTACCCACAACAAAAACAACGGCAGCGCTGCAAATGCGCCATACACCAAGGAAAAAGAAGAGTGACTGACTATCCAACTAAATGCTGCTTTTAAACCCTGGAAACCCAGCGTAGTGAAAAAACCGCCCACCAGGGCATGACGCACTGGCACCTTACAGTTGGGTACCGCCACAAATAGCAAAGTAAAGGCAGCCCAAGTGAGCACCCAGGGCGCAAATTGCAGTACCCACTCCACCAGGCCCAAATTATCGTAAGTGCCAACCAGTAATCGGAACGAGGCCAAATAAGTGCTCATCGCCAAGGCAGCACCGAGCAGCAAGGGGCCAAGGCTCAATATCGCCCAATAGAGTAAAAAATTAGCAACCCCGCGACGGCCACGGGCAACACCCCAAATGGCATTAAAGTTTTGCTCGATATTTTTCAACATCAGATACGCTGACACTAACAAAAACACAAAACCGAATGCCGTCAGCTGACGCGCCTGCTGGGAAAACTCCTGCAGATATTTGCCTAAATCCTGCTCACTGTTAGGCAAAAAGTGCTGGAACAACAAGGTTTGCAATTCTTCGCCCAAATCCTGAAATGCAGGAATCAACGAAAACATCGAGAAAGTCACCGTGAGCATAGGCACGGTGGCAAAGAGGGTAACGTAAGTCAGGGAAGCTGCACTTTTCTGGCAGGCTTTGATGCGATACTGGTGCACCATTAACCCGAAAAATCCCATTAGCCAGTGATAATTTTCAATCGCAAGGCGACGCAGGGTTTGCAACAACGGCATAAGGTTAAATCCTTAAAACAAGTCAGGGCTCAGCCGCTATAATCGCCGCACGGCTGTTCCCGGTGGATAGACGTTTAACAAAAAATTACTGTGGACTGATTTGGTATTGGACTGATTAATGAAACATAACACGCTGATTGCACTCTACCACAACCCGCGCTGCTCCAAATCGCGCGAGGCATTGAACTTATTGCGCGAGCAAGGTGTTGAACCGGAAGTTATTCTTTACCTGGAAACGCCACCCAATGCCAAGACGTTGAAATCACTGCTTGCACAACTGGGCATAAGTGCACGCGCACTGTTACGTAAAAGTGAAGATGCCTACAAAGAATTAGGCTTGGCCGATCCCACACTGAGTGAGACAGCCTTGATTAATGCGATGGTTGAAAACCCCAAGTTAATCGAGCGCCCGATTGCTATAAAAGACGGCAAAGCCGTGATCGGCCGACCACCAGAAAACGTTTTACAGTTATTGACCCCCTAATTATTAATCGCCCCCGAAGGCTAATTTATGACCGCTTATGTACTCGTGCTTTACTACAGTCGCCAAGGTTCCACCCTGGAAATGGCCAAACACATCGCGCGTGGGGTTGAACAAGTGGCGGGCATAGAAGCACGCCTGCGCACTGTCCCCGCTGTATCACCGGTTACTGAAGCCAGCGCACCCGCAATACCCGAAACTGGCGCTGTCTATTGCAGCGAAGACGATTTAAAACACTGCTCCGGATTAATTCTTGGCAGCCCTACCCGTTTTGGTAATATGGCCGCGCCCATGAAATATTTTTTGGATGGCACCAGCAGCCAATGGTTAAACGGCGATTTAATCAATAAACCGGCCGCTGTTTTTACCTCAACCTCTACCCTACACGGTGGGCAGGAATCCACACTGCTAACCATGATGTTGCCACTCCTGCATCAAGGTATGATTATCGCCGGAATTCCCTACAGCGAAGCGGGCTTATCAACTACCCGCACCGGCGGCACTCCCTACGGCGCATCCCATCTCGCCAGTGGCGATACCCCCAATAAACTCAGTAGTGATGAAATCGCCCTGTGCCAGGCACTGGGGAAACGCATCGCCACCTTAGCGCTTCAATTAAAAGGTTAAACCATGACTCAGGATTCACAGGACAATTCAGCACAGCAGCCCGCAGCCCATGAAAAGCCCAAAAAAATACTCGTGATTACCGATGCCGATGCAGTGGTGCTGGAAAAAAAATTACGCCGCGGCCAGCTCATCTGCAACGCTAGCTACGTTGCCCTATTATTGATGCTGACAATTAATTATTTACTTAGCGATGACATGAAATTTGTTCATTGGTTGGTAGCCATACTGCCACTCGCGATTTTTATTCCAGGTCTACTCAAACCGCAACATCGCACCTACAGCTGGCTGTGTTTTGTATTGCTAATGTACTTTTTATTTTTGGTACCGCTATTGATGAGCTATTGGTCGCTGACCTACTGGTTAATGACTATTTTAGTGACGGTACTTTTTGTTGCCGCGATGATGACCAGTCGCTGGCTGCAATATTGGAACTATTACCTCTCGACCAAACAATGATTAACCATTCAAATTTTCACCGCTAAATTTCATTTTCCCCAAGGAATATTATTGTGTCTGTGAATTATTACGAACCGCCCTCGGCGCCACAGCCTGCAGCGCAGGCAGCGCCACAACCCACGAATCAACCCACATCGCAAGCGCCCGGCAATGGTGGTTACACTCCAAAGCCTAAACCATCGAATCGCTTGCGCCGTATTTTTGGTGGCATGGGCGCAGCGGTCACCACCCTGCGCAATACTCTCGCCAATATTATTTTTCTTATTATCCTGCTGCTGATTATTGCTGCCATCAGCGGTAAAGCTACGCTGCCATTGCCCGATAGCTTTGCACTGCGCATAGCTCCCAGCGGTATTTTAGTAGATCAGCGCAGCTATATAGACCCAACCAGTTTGTTACTGTCCGATGAAAATCCGCAGGAAAGTGAAACGCTGGTCAGTGACATAGTTGCGGCGATTAATTACGCCGAAAAGGACAAACGTGTCACTTTGTTGGTGCTGGAGCCAGGCCGTTTGCTCGGCGGCGGTATCAGCAAGCTCAATGAAATCGGCCAAGCGCTGGAAAGTTTTAAAGCAAGCGGCAAAAAAATTATCGCTGTGAGCGATAACTACTCCCAAGACCAATATTATCTTGCCAGCTTTGCCGATGAAATTTATTTGCATGAAATGGGCGTAGTAGAAATTACCGGCTATGGCCGCTACATGAACTACTACAAAAGTGCACTGGACAAACTCGGTGTAACTATTCACGCCTTCCGTTCCGGAAAATACAAAGACTATCTGGAACCCTATCTGCGCGACGACATGTCAGCCGAATCGCGCGAACACAACGCCCAGTGGATTAATGAACTCTGGGCTGGTTATACCGGTAATGTAGAGCGCCTGCGTCGTTTACCACCGGGCAGCATCAATGATTATGTCAACAATCTTGATGCACATATGGCGCTTACCGAAGGCGACAGCGCCAAACTCGCACTTGAAAAAGCCTTGGTTGATAAAATTGCACCGCGCCGTGAATTAATCTCAACCCTGATCGCAGAGGCGGGCAAAAATAAAGAAGGCGATAATTACAACGGTATAGATGTTAATTTTTATCTCGGCGACATGCGCAAAAAAGCGATCACTGAATCCGATAAAGTCGGCGTCATAGTCGCTGCCGGATCAATCCTTGATGGCCATCAACCCGATGGCAGCATTGGCAGCGAAAGCATGCTTGAATTACTGCGCCAAGTGCAGGACGACAAGAATATCAAAGCACTGGTGATTCGTATCGATTCCGGCGGGGGCAGCGCTTTTGCATCCGAAATTATTCGCAGTGAAATTATTGCGCTGCGCGACAAAAAAATTCCCATCTATATTTCCATGGGTTCAGTTGCCGCCTCCGGCGGTTATTGGATTGCCACCGCCGCCGATAAAATTTGGGCACAACCAACTACCATCACCGGCTCTATTGGTGTATTCGGCGCATTTCCTACACTGGAAAAATCGCTGGAAAAAATCGGTGTATATACCGACGGCGTAGGCACCACTGAACTGGCAGGCACCATGCGCCTGGATCGCCCGCTATCAGAAAAAGCGGGCAAAGTGGTACAACAAAGTGTCGATAATATTTATCAGCGTTTTATTACCTTGGTTGCCGATGCGCGTGAGCAAGAAAAAGATGCTATCAATGAAATCGCACAAGGCCATGTCTGGACCGGAACCAAAGCCAAAGAAATCGGCTTAGTGGATGAACTCGGAACACTAAAAGATGTGATCAGAGCAATCGCACAGGAAGCAAAACTGGATACTTACAAAGTTGAATTTGTACAGCGCCCACTTTCACCAAAAGAAGAATTTTTACGCTCATTAACACAGGGGCAAGCGGGCGTACTACTCCCGAAATCACTGGTCAACAATTTTGTATCACTGAGCATTCTGAATGACATAAGCCCGGTATTAAAACCACTGCAAGATTTGAAAAACATGAACGATCCGCAAGGTATTTATGTGCAATGCCTGGATTGTGTTGCACCCTAACCGATCAAAATTGATGTTTCACAAGGGGAAAAGATTCATGCCAAAGTACGGATTATTATTTGTGTTGTGCCTGCTGGTAGCATGTACGGGCATGCCCGAGAACATCAAACCAGTCGATAACTTTGATGCAAACCGCTACTTGGGTCAGTGGTATGAAATTGCTCGCCTTGATCATTCGTTTGAACGCGGATTAAGCCACATTAGCGCCACCTACAGCCTGCGTGAAGACGGCGGCATTAATGTACTTAACAAAGGATATTCTGCAGAGGAAAAGGCATGGCAATCTGCCCAGGGCAAAGCGTACTTTGTGGATAAAAAAGACCAAGGCTATTTAAAGGTTTCTTTTTTTGGCCCCTTCTATGGTTCTTATGTGGTATTTGAGTTGGACAAACAAGATTATCAATACTCACTGGTGAGTGGCCCGGACAAAAGTTATTTCTGGCTGCTGGCACGCACACCGGTTATTGATAAAGATCTGCAAACTGAATTAATTGCCAAAGCAAAAGCCTTGGGTTTTGCGACAGAACAATTAATTTTTGTGGATCATGACCCCACAAAAGTTCCCGCCGAAAATTAACTCTAAACAGCAATTGGCGCAATAAAAAAATCGGCAACACAGAACCAATAAAGCAGCGCCAATAACATTAATGTAGTAATTTCCAGTCAAAAAAATAGCGCCACAATGGGCGCTATTTTTTTACACGCGAATGAATTATTCCGGGCGCATATGTGGGAACAACAATACATCGCGAATGGACGGCGCATTGGCAAACAGCATAATCAAACGATCAATACCAATACCTTCACCCGCCGTTGGTGGCAAACCGTACTCCAACGCGCGCACAAAGTCAGCATCGTAGTGCATGGCTTCATCATCACCGGCATCTTTTTCACGCACTTGTTGCATGAAACGCTCAGCTTGGTCTTCCGCATCATTCAACTCAGAGAAACCGTTGGCCAATTCACGCCCACCGATAAAAAACTCAAAGCGATCGGTCACCGCCGGGTTGTGATCACTGCGACGTGCAAGCGGTGATATTTCAATCGGATATTCCGTAATGAAAGTTGGCTGATCCAGTTTATGCTCAACCGTTTCTTCAAAAATTTCGGTTTGGATTTTGCCGAGCGCAGTGCCGGGTTTAATTTTTAGCCCCAAGGCTTCTGCCGCTTTGGTGGCACTTTCAACACTGCTTAATTGCTCCGCCGTGATCTGCGGATTGTAGTGCAACACCGAATCAAACATAGACAAACGCACAAATGGCTTACCAAAATCGTATTCGCTGGTTTGGTATTTCAGGGTGGTTCCGCCAGTCACCTCGATGCACAGCTTGCGCAGCAAGTCTTCGGTCAGATCCATCAAGTCTTTGTAATCCGCATAGGCTTGATAGAATTCCATCATGGTGAATTCTGGATTGTGACGAGTAGAAACACCTTCGTTGCGGAAGTTGCGGTTAATTTCAAATACGCGCTCAAATCCACCAACCACCAAACGCTTCAAATACAACTCGGGTGCAATACGCAGGAACATTTCCATGTCGAGTGCATTGTGATGGGTAATAAACGGCTTGGCGGATGCGCCACCGGGAATCACATGCAGCATGGGTGTTTCCACTTCCATAAAACCGCAGCCGCTCATGTAATTGCGGATAAAACTAATGCACTGTGAACGCAACCGGAAAGTGTCACGCACTTCCGGGTTCACAATCAAATCGACATAGCGTTGACGGTAACGAATTTCCTGATCGCTCAGGCCATGGTATTTATCCGGCAGTGGACGCAAGGACTTGGTGAGTAATTGATACTCTTCCAAATTCACATACAAATCGCCTTTGCCCGATTTATGCAGCGCGCCTTTTACACCGACTATATCGCCAATGTCCCACAAACCCCATTTATCTTTAATCACTTCTTGCGCAGCTTTATCCGCATACAATTGGATTGAGCCATCACCGTCTTGTAACACCATAAACGGGCCGCGTTTGGCCATCACACGACCGGCAACACTGACTACATGATTCAGCGCTTCCAATTCTTCTTTGGTCTTTTCACCAAACTGTGCTTGCAAATCAATGCTCTTGTCGCCACGACGGAAATCGTTAGGAAATGCATTGCCCTTTTCGCGAATAGCATCAAGCTTACTGCGGCGTTCAGCGATCAGTTTGTTTTCGTCATGTGCATGCGCATCGGTTTGCGCTGATTGGGTTTCGTTGCTCATAGTCTTCACTGATGTTGAATTAAAAATAGTGGAGTGGGTCTGCAAAAAATTACAGGCCAGCCTTTAAACTTTCGACAATAAATTGATCCAGGTCGCCATCCAGTACCGCTTGGGTATTGGAGGTTTGGGCGCCGGTGCGCAAATCTTTAATGCGCGAGTCGTCCAGCACATAAGAGCGGATCTGACTGCCCCAGCCGATGTCTGACTTGTTGTCTTCCATCGCTTGTTTTTCAGCGTTGCGCTTTTGCATTTCCTGTTCATACATTTTTGCACGCAACATTTTATAGGCCTTGTCGCGGTTCGCATGTTGCGAACGCTCGTTCTGACACTGCACCACAATATTGGTAGGTATATGGGTGATACGCACCGCCGAGTCAGTTTTGTTAATGTGTTGACCGCCGGCACCGCTGGCGCGGTAAGTATCGATCCGCAAATCGGCCGGATTGATTTCAATTTCGATATTGTCATCAATTTCCGGCGAAACAAATACTGAACAAAATGAAGTGTGACGGCGATTGCCCGAATCAAACGGAGATTTACGCACCAAGCGGTGAACACCCGTCTCCGTGCGCAGCCAACCAAACGCATACTCACCTTCAAAATAAATGGTCGCACTTTTAATGCCAGCCACATCACCGGCAGAAACTTCTTCCAACGTGACCTTAAACCCTTTGGCTTCGCCCCAGCGCAAATACATGCGCAGTACTATCTCAGCCCAATCCTGAGCCTCAGTACCGCCAGAGCCGGATTGAATATCCAAGTAAGCATTGTTGGGGTCAGTTTCGCCGGAGAACATGCGGCGAAATTCAAGCTCAGCCAACTGCTTGTCCAAACGATCCAGCTCCGTTTGAACCTCGGCAACCATGGATTCGTCATCCTCTTCCACGGCCATATCCAGCAACTCACGGGAATCACGCACACCCACATCAAGGTCATCGATGGTTTTGACTACCATCTCAAGCGCTGAACGCTCGCGCCCTAACGCCTGAGCACGTTCGGGGTTATCCCACACACTCGGCTCACCAAGATCAAGTTCGACTTCCGCTAAGCGTTCTTTCTTAAGGTCATAGTCAAAGATACCCCCTAAGCACATTGGTGCGCTCAGTAAGGTCTTTAAGGGCATTTAATAAGGGATTAATTTCCATGATAGTGCGCAGTTTGATCCGGGTTTAGGCCTGAACAGGCAGAAAAAGCGAGGCGCGCATTCTACATGAGATGCCACTTCAGGCCAAATTCCACTCCCTCCTTTTTCATGGAATAAACAAAACAGCTCAGGTTCAAAAACGAGTGTTTACTTACCTACCCCCTTGATGACCTGAAACCAGTAATTTTTTAGCAATCCCCCATTTATGACTACCTGTATTTTTTTTAGCTAGGTATACTTAAAATAGTAACCGGTTACATTAAATCAACTGTAAACCGCTTTTTTACAAATAATCATAAGAATCCGGAGAACCCATGAAGCCCTTAGCCCAACTCCCTCTATCGCTCGTTTTGTTATCTATTGCATTTGTATTAACCGCTTGTGGTGGTGGCGGTGGAGGTAGCGGATCAACACCTTCATCCGCCGCAGCTAGCGTAAATCCTAGCTCTATCGCTACAAGCTCCATCGCGCCCAGCTCTACGCCTGTATCTAGCAGCTCGTCAGTTCAGCCACCATCATCATCTCCACAACAAATTAGTTCATCAAGCACAGCGACCATAGCTAAGTGCACTGTCGATGGAAAACAATGGGATATTTGTGTAACCGATAACAACGAATGGGGTTTTGAAGGGGGAAATTACTGTATCGCCCACAGTTTCTGCCCAGCCAATCGCACCAGCTTTCCTAGCTTGGAAGCACGTGACACGCCGGTTGATGATGCGGCCTCCGCCAAGACCAAGGCTATCTATAGCTACCTGAAAAGTATTTGGGGTGAAAAGACACTGGCAGGCCAGCAAGACCTGACCTGGAAAGACGATATTGATATGGCGCAGCGGGTGTACAACGACACCGGCAAATACCCGGCACTCATGGGTTATGACTTTATGAACTATGGCATGACCGCAAACTGGGTAGAGGGCTTGGAGCAAACTGAAGAAGCTATTGCCTATGCAAACAAGGGGGGATTGATCACCTTTTCCTGGCACTGGCGCGACCCAGCGCTGCTCAACACTAACAACGTCAATAACGCGAACTTTTATGCGCGCGAATCTGATGGCAGCAAAAACACCAATTTCACCATTCCCGTGGTTAACGGTGCACTCGACACCAGTAGCCCAGCCTACAATCAACTCAACGCCGGGATTGACCTGATTGCCGAAGAACTGAAAAAACTCGCTGATGCTGATGTACCCGTGCTCTGGCGTCCGCTGCACGAAGCATCGGGCTACAACGGCGACGGCTGGTTTTGGTGGGGCCGCACACGCACCGATGATGTACCCCAATCGCTGGCGCAGATTTTATTATGGCGCCACATGTATGACCGACTAGTAAATCACCACGATATTCACAACTTGTTGTGGGTATGGAATGGCCAGAATGCCGCTTGGTACCCTGGGGATGATTATGTCGATATTGTCAGCCATGATATTTATGACAACAGCGACAACAAAACTTATAAATCGCAAATTGCCACCTACAATCAAGCGCGCAAATATCCAGTGGAAACCAAAATGGTTGCGCTGAGCGAGAACAGCTACATTCCCGACCCGGATAACATCACAGCTGATAGCGCGTGGTGGTTGTGGTTTATGACGTGGAACGATGGCAACTTTAATCAGACCACCTTGGTATCCGATACCCACGCCGACAATTTCTGGAGCGGTGAGTATTACAACACCAACGCGCACAAAACCAAGGTTTACACCCATAACAATGTGATTACGCTTGATGAATTACCTGATTTTAATCACGCGGATTAATTGCAATCCAGAACAATAATTCCGCTTAAAAGTAACTCACAATAAAGACCTGCCACAAAAAAATGCCCGCTAACAACGGGCATTTACTTTTACCTGACAGATCTGAATTAATAACGATTAGTCATCACTAAATTCTATTGGCGGCAAATCACCACCACTTTCCTGCTGCTGTGCCACGATCACTAACAGTTTGCGTGCAATTTCACGATAGCGATGACTGATTGCTGAATTTGGATCTGCCGCAACTGATGGTTTTCCCGCATCTGCCTGAGTGCAAATAGATAGATCCAGCGGCAGTGAACCCAGCAACTGCGTTTGATAGGCACGTGCGATTCGCTCACCACCACCTTCACCAAAAATATGCTCGGCGTGACCACAATTGGAACAAATATGAACGGCCATATTTTCCACTACACCCAACACCGGCACATTGACTTTGCGGAACATCTCTATGCCTTTTTTAGCATCCAGCAACGCAATATCCTGCGGTGTTGTCACAATAACAGCACCAGTTACCGGCACTTTTTGCGCGAGGGTGATTTGAATATCCCCTGTGCCTGGCGGCATATCGATTATTAAATAATCGAGATTATCCCATGCGGTTTGCATGAGTAGCTGCTGCAAAGCACCGGTCGCCATTGGCCCACGCCACAACATAGGGGTTTCCTCTGTGACCAGATAACCCATGGAAATAGATTGAATGCCATGCGCTTCAATCGGCACCATTTTTTGCTGGCCTTGCTCGCCTATAATTTTTGGGCGCTGCTGACCCACTCCAAGCATTTGTGGTTGACTCGGGCCATAGATATCAGCATCCAAAATACCCACGCGCGCGCCCTCCGCGGCAAGCGCCAATGCAAGGTTCACAGCAGTAGTCGACTTGCCTACCCCGCCTTTGCCAGACGCTACGGCAATAATGTTTTTTACACCGGGAATCGATTGATTGTGACTAGCCATGAAATGCCTCCAAAAATAAACAGCCCGACATTAAAAATCGGCACACCCTAACAAAAAAGGGTGCCATGTGGCACCCTTTTTTGGAGCGGGAACTACCACTTGAATCAAGTGGTTTGCACCAACTCATCCAATTGCTCGTGGTCATGCTGGTGATCTTTCGCCAGCAGCATATACACCGAGGGCAATACAAATAACGTAAAGAATGTACCTATCGCCATACCCAGCACCAGAACAATACCAATCGCGTTACGCGCTTCTGCACCTGCACCGGAAGCAAAAATCAACGGTGTATGCCCCGCAATAGTTGCCACGCTGGTCATCATCACCGGGCGCAAACGCAGTGACGAGGCCTCACGGACCGCCTCCAACTTGGCCATACCCTGCTCTTGCAACTTATTGGCAAATTCCACAACCAAAATACCATTACGTGCAATCAACCCCATCAGCGTCACCAGACCCACTTGAGAATAAATATTCAACGTGGTGGTAAAACCGTCGGTGAAAAATGGAATCGGCATGGGAATCTTCCAAAACGTAAACAACAGCGCACCAAACATCGCCAGCGGTACTGATCCCGCCAAAATAACCAATGGATCGCGGAAACTGTTGTATTGCGCAGACAACACCAAAAAGATCATCACAATTGCCATTAAGAATGCAGGCAAAAATGTATTGCCCTCACGCTTTAACTGACGCGACTCACCGGTGTAATCAATGGTGTAACTCTTGGGCAGAATTTTGCGCACTTCTGTCTCGAGGAAAGCCAGCGCCTCACCCAATGGCACACCGGGGACACCACTGATTTTGACAGCATTTAATTGCTGCATACGGTTGATAGTCCGTGGCTCGGTAGAGTGAGTAATTGTGGCAACCTGATCCAGACGAATAAGATTCCCATCTGGCCCGGTTACATAAAGATTTGCCAGATCATCAGGAGTCAAACGTTCAGCGCGCTTAACTTGTGGAATCACTTTGTAGCTCTGCCCCGCCATATTGAAGCGATTTACATAACCTCCGCCCAGCAAAGTGCCTACGTCGTTAGTTACTGTTTGCAAATCCAAACCAAGATCTGCCACTTTTTCACGATCAATATTCAATTTGTAATCAGGCTGATCCACTTTTACATCCAGTGTTTGGAAATAAAACTTGCCAGATTTCTGCATTATTTCCTGCACTTTTAGTGCGTAATCATAAATTTCTTTAATATCTGCGGTTGAAGCCAATACAAATTCAACCGGGAATTGGCCACCGCCGGGCAATGCAGGTGGAGTGATAGGTAGAATTCTTACACCGGAGATTTCTGCCAGCTTTTTTTGCACTTCCGGCATGATTTGAAACACATCGCGATCACGCTCTTCCCAAGGCTTAGTCACCATGCCAGAAAAACCGCCAGTGGGCATGGTCAGCTGGAAGGTAAAATCTGTCTCGGGAACACTCATAAACGCTTCATTCACTTGCTTCCCATAATGCGACGATTGGTCAACCGTTGAATTGGCTTGCGCATCCACAATGCCAAAAATAACACCTTGATCCTCAACGGGCGCCAGCTCTTTTGCCGACATCATGTACAGCGGGAAACACAGCAGCGTAATACCAATCCAAAAAATATAGACACCAGTACGATTTTCCAGACTCACTTTAAGTTTTTCTACATACCAAGCGCGGAAACGCTCAAAGGGCTTCTCCAGCGGTGCATTTAAACCCGTGTGAGGTTTTAACATACGCGAACCCAACATAGGGGACAGCGTGATTGCAACAACCGCCGAGATAGTCACCGCGCCTGCCAGGGTGATGGCAAATTCGCGGAACAATGAGCCTATCAAACCACCTTGCAAACCGATTGGAATATAAACCGAAGCGAGCGTTACGGTCATGGCCAAAATTGGCCCTGCCAATTCACGTGCGGCGGTAATAGCTGCAGGAAAAGGTTTCATCCCTTCCTGGATATGACGCTCAATATTTTCCACCATAACGATGGCATCATCGACCACCAAGCCCACACACAATACGATGGACAGCAAGGTCAATAAATTAAGCGAGAAGCCGCACACCTGCATAATAAATAAGGCGCCGACAAGCGAGAGCGGAATCGCTAGAACCGGAATAATTACCGAGCGGCTAAATCCAAGGAAAAGAAAAATTACCACCACAATAATTAATAGCGTTTCCGTGAGGGTTTTAATAACCTCATTAATCGCTGCATCAATATATTCGGTAGAGTCGTAAGCCACAGTACCGCTCAAGCCAGTTGGCAACTCGGATTTAATGGCCTCCATTTCTTTGTTAACAGCCTTCATCACATCCAACGCGTTAGCGTTGGGAGCGACCCATACCCCCATAAATACTGCGGTATCGCCTGAGAAATTTACTACTGTGTCATAATTTTCTGCACCCAAAGCGACGTCGGCAATATCGCTTAAGCGGATAATCCCATCGGCAGAATTGCGAATAATTAATCGTTTAAATTCATCAACACTTTTCAGGTCGGTGTCTGCCCGCAGGTTTACCTGAGTGTAAGAACCGCGAGTTTGACCAACAGCGGCTTGCACATTATTGGCGGCAAGCGCAGCGCGAACCTGAACCGGTGTTACATTTAACGCCGCCATCCGCTCGGATTTTAGCCAAATACGCATTGCAAAGGTTCTACCACCTAATACATCCGCTTTTTGCACACCATTAATCGCAGTTAAACGCGGCTGAATAGAGCGAGTTAAGAAATCCGTAATTTGGTTTTGCTCAAGAATTTCCGAACTGAAACTCAAATAGGCAGCAGCAAATTGCGAATCGGCTGCTTCAATACGAATTGCAGGCACTTCGGCTTCTGGCGGTAAATCGCCACGCACCTGATTTACCTTGGCGGAAATTTCCGTCATGGCCTTGAGGGGATCGTAATTCAAACGCAAGTGGGCAGTCACGGTGGACATGCCCATTGCACTTTGCGACTCAATGTAATCAATACCGCCCGCTGAAGCGATGGCGCGCTCAATAGGTGTGGTAATAAAACCACGTACCAATTCAGCATTGGCGCCCACATAAACGGTATTAATAATAATTACAGAGATGTCACTGCGAGGATATTGGCGCACAGTCAAATTTGACCCGGCTTGAATCCCTAAAATTAAAATAAGCAGGCTCACCACTATGGCGAGAACCGGGCGCTTAATAAATACATCAGTAAATTTCATAACTTAGGCCCATTGGCGTTGAGGCTTGTGGAGTTGATAAACCATCTAATCACCGATGTGATTAACTATCTGCCGGCGTTGGCTCCAACTTGTATTCCGGTGTGGGTAAATTGCCCACGGTTACTGCTTGGCCATTCAACAATTTGAATGCGCCAGCGCTCGCCACTACTTCACCCGGTTTCAAACCGTCGACGATTTCGACAAAATCGCCTCGGGATTTACCTAAACGAACAAATTGTTGCCGCGCTTTAAAACTGCCCGCCGCTTCGCCTGGCTCAATTACAAATACGGTGTCGCCAAAAGGAGCATAAATAACTGCTGTAGATGGCACCGCGAGCACCTCTTGTGGGTCAGATAAGGTCACTTTGGTTTCCACCGCCATACCCGGAATCAACAAGCTGTTTTCGTTTTGCAAATAAGACTGCACTATGGCGTTGCGAGTAAGCGTGCTTATTTCTGCACCTATTGCGGTAATTTCACCTTTGATAGTTGCATCAGAACCATCGCCAACATTCACCTCAACTGGCAGGCCACGTGTCATTTGCACCAACCAAAATTGCGGTACCGGGAAATTTACCCGCACAGTGTTAGTCGCCTGCAGGGAAACCAATTCCCCACCCACCTGCAAATCCTGACCGAGATCCACTTTCCGGATACCCAGGCGGCCATCAAAAGGAGCACGCACTACTTTTTTCTCAAGGGTGGTTTTCAAATCGTTCACATCGCCTTGCGCTGACTCCATTTGCTGCAAGGCAGCATCTAACTCACTTTGCGATACGGTATTGCGCTTGCGCAATTCCAGCAAACGCTCATGGTTGGATTTAGCCAAACGCAAGCGCGCTTCCGCTGCACTTAATTGTGCTTGTTCGTTGCCGGATTCCTGCACCAGTAGCACTGTTCCTTTTTTAACTTGCTCGCCCGAATTAAAGCGAATTTCTTTTACCTTACCTGCCACTTCGGCGGCAATAACAATACCCTCGGAAGCCTCAACGGTTCCCATGGCGGTATAACTGTTGGGCCAGCGCTGCAGCTCTGCGGTAAACGTACTGACTGTTTCCGTTACTGGTGGTGTATTTTCTCCGGCAGAAACCATTGCCATGATTTGACCGAACTTAACGCCAGCAACAATGAGGAAAATCCCTACAAGACTTGCGGCCGCAATGCCGATTGATTTCGCATTGTTCATAGATGAAGAACCATTAAAAGAAGAGGAGAAAAACGATTTGGAAACGAGCAACATAGGAAGGGAGGTAAATTAACGGCATCCCGACCATCGCTTCACGCATTCATGCGGAAGAATTGTTACACAGTCACCGGTAAAACCAAACTTGGGAGTTGTCAAAAAATGTAGCGCACAACAACCAAAACCGGTCACAAAAAGAATCATCCGACCATCTGGTCGGTGGGCGAATAATATTCCCTTTTGCCTGATTCTCCAATGCGTTGTTAATGATTATCACAAACTAATGACATTCATCACCCACCCCATAACGCACCAAAGAGCCAACTGGATCACTCATAAAAATGAGTTATCTGATTGCCTGGATGACATTGCTTCTTTACTCTTCCCGCTCAATTATTCTCAATTAAGGATTGGTTATGACTTGGGCACCTCATGTAACTGTCGCGACGATTATCGAGCAAGACAATCGCTACCTTATGGTTTATGAGGAAGCGGATGGAAAAAAAGTTTACAACCAACCTGCTGGTCACCTTGACCCTAACGAGACGCTTAAAGAGGCCGCGATTCGCGAGACACTCGAAGAAACAGGCTGGAGCATTGAATTGACGGGCGTAGTTGGCGTTAACCTTTATACCGCGCCCAGCAACGGCATTACTTATTTCCGTACCACATTTATCGCCAAAGCACTCAGTCACGACACCCAGCGACCACTGGACACCGGCATAATCGAGGCAGTCTGGTTGACCTACGAAGAGCTGGTCGCCCGCAAAGATCAGCTGCGCAGCCCCATGACCCTGCAAATTATTGAGGAATATCGCGCCGGCCGCCGTTTTCCGCTCCAGGTTGTTGGCTAAGAGGGGCAAAAGGCGGGTAAAATGCCCGCCTCTTTTTCAACCGCTGTAATTTCCGCTTATGACCCAGTTTTCCAAGCCCTCTATTGCCCCCGGTGCCCGCGTTATTGTGGGAATGTCGGGCGGTGTCGACTCGTCTGTCTCTGCCCTACTGCTAAAACAGCAAGGCTATCAAGTCGAGGGATTGTTTATGAAAAACTGGGATGAAGATGACGGCACCGAATACTGCACCGCCAAAGCAGATTTGGCCGATGCAGAGCGCGTCTGTGAGCGTATTGGCATCAAGCTGCACACCGCCAACTTTGCAGCAGAATACTGGGATAACGTCTTTGAACACTTCCTTGAAGAGTACAAAGCGGGCCGCACGCCCAATCCGGACATCCTCTGCAACCGCGAGATCAAATTCAAAGTCTTTATGGAATATGCGCGCATGCTCGGCGGCGAACTCATCGCCACCGGCCACTATGTGCGCCGCGCCGACCGCGATGGCCATACTTATCTACTCAAAGGGTTAGATCCCAACAAGGATCAAAGCTACTTTTTGCACGCTGTTGGCGAAGCCGAATTCGCCCACTCACTCTTCCCTGTAGGGGAGCTGGAAAAGCCGGAGGTACGTCGTATCGCCGAAGAGCATGGGTTAATCACTCACAACAAAAAGGACAGCACAGGCATCTGTTTTATCGGCGAGCGCCGCTTTAAAGACTTCTTACAACAATACTTACCCGCACAACCGGGTGAAATTCAAACCCCGGATGGAAAAGTCATTGGCGAGCACATGGGCTTGATGTATCACACCATTGGCCAACGTCAGGGCTTGGGTATAGGCGGTGTTAAGGGTGCCAACGAAGAGCCCTGGTTCGTCGCGCAAAAAGATTTAACCCGCAACGTGCTGGTGGTGGTTCAGGGCACAGATCATCCATTATTGTTTACCAATCATTTAATCGCACAACAGGCGCACTGGATCAACAGTACACCACCGGCGGCCGAGTTTGGCTGCAGTGCCAAAACCCGCTACCGCCAAGCCGATCAGGACTGTGTGGTCAAGGTGATGAGCGACGGCACGCTCGATGTACACTTCGATCAACCGCAACGCGCGGTAACACCCGGACAATCAGTGGTTTTCTATCAAGACGACATCTGTCTGGGTGGTGCCGTTATCGAGTCAACCGACAATCGTTAATGAATGTTTTACCTCAACCCAAGTAACAGCATTCAGGCGATTAATAGCCTTCCAACCGATTGATAGTGAGAGAATTCGCGTGAGCAAAAACTGGCAAGACATTACCCTCGCCCTCGCTGGCGTATTTCAAGCCACCGCACTGGTTGATCAAGTTGCCAAAACCGGGCATGTACCTACCGATGCGTTTAAGTGCAGCATGGAATCCATTCTCGACTTGAATCCTGCCAGCACGCTGGATGTCTACGGCGGCAGTATTGAAAACCTGCGTACCGGCCTTGAGGTTATGCGGGAATTACTGCGTCCAAACTCGCAGCAACATCGCGAAGTGCTGCGCTATGGCTTGGGTGTATTACATTTGCAAAAGAAACTCGCCGGCCGCCGCGACATGTTAAATGTCATCGGCAGCCGCATTGAACAAGCCAGCCAACAGGCACAGCATTTTTCATCCACACACGACAATGTGGTCGCCAATTTGGGCACCCTTTATACCGAAACCCTGAGCACCTTCCGTTTTCGCATTCAAGTAAATGGCGACTACAATTATCTGCAACAACAACGCATCGCCAACCAAATTCGCGCCTTGCTGCTCGCTGCGGTGCGATCTGCCATTTTATGGCGTCAGGTAGGTGGCAATCGCTGGCAACTGCTGCTCAATCGCAAGGATATCGCGCGGCAGGTTGATGATTTATTGCGCCGGATTTAACGGCCCCATAACTCGCCTTATCCCAAACGAATAGTTTTATAAAAATTCTGCTTTATCTTCTTTTTATTTTTAATTTCAAACGAGAAACGCAATGGACAATACATTCAACACTCTCACCGCGCTGAACGCCGTGTCTCCGGTAGACGGCCGTTACGGTAGCAAAACTATCGCACTGCGCAATATTTTCAGTGAATTCGGCTTGATTCGCTTTCGTGTAGAAGTGGAAGTGCGCTGGCTGCAGCAATTGAGTCGGATGGCCGGCGTGCCCGAGGTACCTGCCTTTAGCGCGGCGACTAACGCGTTTCTCGACAGCATTGTCACCAACTTTAACAGTGAAGATGCCCAAGCCGTTAAAGATATAGAACGCACCACTAATCACGATGTAAAAGCCGTTGAGTATTTTCTCAAGAATAAATTCGCGGGCAACGCGGAATTAGAAGCCGTCCTGGAATTCGTACACTTTGCTTGTACATCTGAAGATATTAACAACCTGTCGCATGCGCTGATGCTGCGCGAAGGCCGCAAGGTATTTTTGCAGGATGCTGAAGCCATTATTGATGGTATCGCCAAACTCGCACACGACTACGCCGAAGACTCCATGCTCTCACGCACGCACGGCCAAACGGCATCACCTACCACCGTCGGTAAAGAAATGGCCAACGTCGCCGCGCGTTTGCGTCGCCAACTAAAAACCGTTAAAGAAGTAGAATTGCTCGGCAAAATCAATGGCGCCGTGGGCAACTACAATGCGCATTTGTCGGCCTACCCGGATGTTGACTGGCAAGCAAACGCCAAAGAATTTGTCGAAAGTTTAGGCCTGACCTGGAACCCCTACACTACTCAAATTGAACCGCACGACTACATCGCCGAATTGTTTGATGCTATCGCCCGTTTCAACACTATCGTTATCGATTTTGACCGCGATGTATGGGGCTATATTTCACTCGGCTACTTCAAACAAAAAACCATCGCTGGTGAAGTGGGTTCGTCCACCATGCCGCACAAGGTTAACCCGATTGACTTTGAAAACTCCGAAGGCAACTTGGGAATCGCCAATGCCATTTTTACCCACCTCGCACAAAAACTGCCTATTTCCCGCTGGCAGCGCGACCTGACCGACTCAACTGTATTGCGCAATATGGGCGTTGGTTTTGGTTACGGCATGATTGCCTATGCCTCCACCTTAAAAGGTATGGGCAAGCTTGAGATCAATCGCGCACGCCTCGCAGAAGATTTAAATAATTCGTGGGAAGTATTGGCCGAACCAATCCAAACCATTATGCGCCGCTACAACGTCGCCGAACCCTATGAGAAATTAAAAGCGCTGACTCGCGGCCAAACTATCAACCGCGAAGTGTTGGCAGCATTTGTAGAGACGCTGGATATTCCCGAACACGCCAAACAGACCATGCGTGACTTAACGCCCGCCAATTACATTGGTAATGCGGTAGATCAAGCCAAGGCGATCTAAACCGTGAAAAATAAAGGGCTCTACGGAGCCCTTTATTATTTTAATTCCCATTTTATTTTCAGGTATTAAAGATGACCACACCCCTCACCCATCTTGGCGATATGCCGATTGAAGAATTCTTACGCGATTACTGGCAAAAAAAACCACTGTTAATTCGCAACGCGTTTCCCGGTTTTGAATCACCCATTTCGCCCGACGAACTTGCCGGTCTCGCGTTGGAAGAAGAAGTTGAGTCGCGCATTGTGCTGGAGCAAGGCGAAACGCCCTGGGAATTGCGCAATGGCCCATTCGATGAAAAAACGTTTGCAACCTTGCCAGAAAAACGCTGGACTTTATTGGTGCAAGCCGTTGATCAATTTGTACCAGAAGTAAATCAACTGCTGGACTATTTCCGTTTTATCCCCAGCTGGCGCCTGGACGATGTAATGATCAGCTACGCGCCGGATCAAGGCGGTGTTGGCCCGCACTTTGATTACTACGATGTATTTTTGTTGCAGGGCTTGGGCAAACGCCATTGGAAACTCGGGCAAATGTGCGACAACAATTCACCGCGTGTTGAAGGCACTCGCTTGAAAATCCTCAGTGAATTCCACACTACCGACGAGTGGGTGCTGGAGCCGGGCGACATGCTTTATATCCCACCGGGCATCGCACACTGGGGCAATGCCCAGGGCGATGATTGTATGACCTACTCGATTGGTTTTCGCGCACCCAGCCATGCCGATATTATCGCCGAGGCTGGGCAAGAAATTGCACTCTCGATTGTCGATGACTTGCGCTACTCCGACCCGGACTTGGCTTTGCAAGACAACCCGGGCGAAATTAACAACAAAGCCATCGAACAAGTGCGCAATATTATTTTGCAGCATCTGACCAACGAAAATATCGCCCATTGGTTCGGTAAATTTATGACTGAACGCAAATATATTGAACAGACCGATGAAGAGCCGCTCGATATAGACGCCAGTGAATGGCAATCTGCACTCGCCGACGGCGAATTACTCTGGCGTCATCCCGCTGCGCGCCTCGCCTTCCACAGCGATGAAAAAGGCACTATGTTATTTGCCGATGGCGAAGTGATTTGCTGCTCGCGCGAGCTGGCCGAACTGGTGTGCAAAGAAGTGGAGATCAGCTGGCGCGAACTCAAAACCTTAGTGCAAGATCCGCAAGACCGCGCCGCCATAACCCAGCTAATTAATCTGGAAACGCTGCTAGTCGACGAATAATTTTCAAACCTGGAATGGGTAGAGCCCACGCACTACCCATCTATTTTTCGACGGAAAAATCATGAGCCGCACAATAATAATTACCGATTGGCGCACCCACAAAACCGAGCTAAGTAATATTCGCACCCGGGTTTTTATCGAAGAACAGGCAGTACCAGAAGCTGATGAATGGGACGAATACGACAGTGACGCCATTCATTTTTTAGTGCAGGAGAGCAATGTTAATGCAATAGGTTGTGCACGGTTGCTCACAGAATCCAATCCACAAGGTGGTTATCTTTACCATATTGGCCGAGTTGCCGTCTTACGCGAATTCCGCGCTCAAGGTATTGGCCATCAGCTCATGCTATTTATTATTAACTATTGCCTAAGCACGGAGCCCGACAGGAAGATTTATTTGCATGCCCAAACCACGCGCCGCAGTTTCTACGAACAGCTAGGGTTTTGCGCCAGGGGTAGTGAATTTATGGATGCAGGTATTCCTCATATCAGTATGTGGTTTGAAGCCGGGGAGTTGCAAAATGGCTGAACAATCCGCTGTCAGTACCGAACTCTGGTTACTTGATGGCCTCGAAGACTTTCGCCATTACAGCCTTGAACTTTTACAGCAGAGCAACCGGCAGATTGCTATTCTCAGTCGCGACCTGGATGAGCCAGTGTACGGCACTAACCACTATGTGCAGGCGCTGTCAGACTTTGCACGTTCAAGCCGGCACTGCCAGGTCCAAATCCTGATAAAAGACACCAAGCGAGCTATAGAGTCGGGCCATCCATTGGTTCGCCTTGCGCAACGACTCTCTTCTAAAATTGAAGTGCGAAAAATGACGCAGGAGCCTAACAATAAAGAAATGGGCTTCATGTTGGGTGATACCACAAAAGTCCTCTACAAAAACGACGACAACACTTACCGCGGTTTCTATAACAGTGCGGCATCACGCGAAGTGAAACAACTGCGCGAGGAATTCAATTACTTGTGGCAATACGCCGAACCGGAACCTGAGTTTCAACAGCTGTATTTGTAATAGTATCCGCTCCTTAGCGATGAATTAACTCGTTAAAACCAAGGCAAAAAGTCACACGCCGTAAAAAAAGCCCTTTTTGCGCTTAATCCACAGTATTTTTTGTTGCCGATTCGTTTTCAATCCTATATATATAGCGTCAATCCGTATTGAGGCGCCATAGAGCCTATAAATACAGGGGTTTTTGTTACACGCGTAATCAAAAAACATCGACTCAACCCAAGGTTGATCACATTTACACAAGGAAAAAAATATGGCCGTTAAGAAACCTGCAGCCGCAAAAGCTGCTCCAGCAAAAAAAGCGCCAGCTGCTAAAGCAGCTCCAAAAGCTGCCCCTAAAGCAGTTGCCAAAAAAGCGCCTGCTGCCAAACCTGCAGCTAAAAAAGCGCCAGTAGCTAAAGCAGCACCTGCTGTTGTTAAGCCAATCGCTGAGCGTCAAAACAAAACCCAAATGCTGCAACAAATTGCCGATGCAACCGAACTGAGCAAAAAGCAAGTACAGGCAGTGTTGGACGAATTGACCAATGTTATTGAAGGTCACATCAAGAAAAAAGGCGTAGGCGAATTTGTTCTGCCTGGCCTGCTGAAAATTACTACCGTGAAAAAGCCTGCCACTAAAGCGCGTAAAGGCATCAACCCCTTCACGAAAGAAGAAGTAACTTTCAAAGCAAAACCAGCGAGCATTTCCGTAAAAGTGCGTCCGCTGAAAAAACTGAAAGAATTCGCTGTTTAATAGACGCGATTACTTTTTATAAAAAAACCCGCTTCAGCGGGTTTTTTTATGGCTGCAATCTAGCCATTAACAGTTAACAAACCGTGAACCCTTCGCCGATCAGCGCATTTTGTAAGCGCTTGATTCGCTCGGCAAAATCTACCTCACTGTACTCTTTAGCCGGCAGTTTTCCCCAAATAGGCTGGGGCCAGGCTGCATCGTCGGTAAAGCGTGCAATATGGTGAATATGCAGCTGGCGCACCACATTGCCCAGTGCGGCCACATTCATCTTGTCGGCGTCAAACACACTCGTCATGACTTCTGAGAGGCGACAAGATTCGCGGATTAACTGCAGCTGCTCCTCCTCACTCAAATGGTGAATTTCGTAAACCTCTTCGCGCTTGGGAACCAAAATACACCAAGGGTAATTTGCGTCGCGACTCAAGAGCAGCAGAGACAAATCAAATTCACCAATCACAACGGAATCTTGTGCAAGACGGGGGTGAAGTTCAAACATAAGTTGTTATCCTTTTATAAGCTAAAGCAATCATCACTGTGGGCGGTAGTGAAGCGCCACAGGGCGCTATACCAATGCCATCAACCACCGTAGAATAGGCAGCTTTGAAACCCATTATAGCCATCAAGAAGCCTTAACTATGCGTTCCAGTCGATTTTTAATTGCCACTCTTAAAGAAACCCCTTCAGATGCAGAAGTCATCAGCCATAAATTGATGTTGCGTGCCGGTATGATCCGCAAGTCCGCATCAGGTTTGTACAACTGGTTGCCGATGGGCCTGCGAGTGCTGCGCAAGGTTGAAAAAATCGTCCGCGAAGAAATGAATAAATCCGGCGCTATGGAAGTTTTGATGCCAGTAGTACAACCTGCGGAACTGTGGGAAGAATCAGGTCGTTGGCAGCAGTATGGCCCCGAGTTGCTGCGCATGAACGATCGTCACGACCGCCCCTTTTGCCTCGGCCCGACCCATGAAGAGGTCATCACTGATTTAATTCGCAATGAAGTAAAAAGTTACAAACAGTTGCCTGCTAATTTCTATCAAATTCAAACCAAATTCCGCGATGAAATTCGCCCGCGTTTTGGCGTGATGCGCTCGCGTGAATTTATTATGAAAGATGCCTACTCTTTCCATAATAGTTTTGAATCACTGCAACAAACCTACGATGTGATGCATGCAACCTACTGCAGCATTTTCACGCGCTTGGGTTTGCAATTCCGCCCCGTATTAGCCGATACCGGCTCTATTGGCGGTGCCTTTTCCCACGAATTCCATGTGCTGGCCGACAGCGGTGAAGACGATATCGCCTTCAGCAATGCCAGCGACTACGCTGCCAACATTGAAAAAGCGGAAGCCCTACCGCCAGCCGGTACACGCCCTGCTCCGCAACATCTGCTGCAGGAAGTTGCGACTCCCGGCAAACACAGCATCGAAGAAGTGTGTGCATTCTTGAAGGTCAGCCCCGAGCAAACCGTAAAAACGCTCATTGTATTAGGCGAAATACGCGCCGATAAAACCCAGCCATTGGTAGCACTGGTATTGCGCGGTGACCATGAACTCAATGAGATCAAAGCAGAGAAATTAACCGGTATCGCGGCCCCACTAACGCTGGCACCGGAAAGTCGCATTAAAGAAGAACTGGGTGTGGGTATTGGCTCAATCGGACCGGTAGGTTTACAAATCCCAGTAATTGTTGACCACGCTGCTGCCCACCTTGCCGATTTTGTTTGTGGCGCAAATAAAGACGGTGTCCACCTCACCGGCGTAAACTGGGAGCGCGATGAAAAAGCGCCATTGGTTGCTGATATTCGCAACGTAGTCACAGGTGACCCGAGCCCTTGCGGCAAGGGCACACTGGAAATTAAGCGCGGCATTGAAGTGGGCCACATATTCCAACTCGGCACTAAATATTCCGAAGCGATGAAAGCCAAAGTACTGGATGAAAATGGCAAAGAGCAAACCATGATTATGGGATGTTACGGTATTGGTGTAACTCGTGTGGTTGCAGCTGCCATCGAACAAAACTTCGATGACAATGGGATCATTTGGTCAGATGCAATTGCACCTTTCCATATTGCCATAGTGCCCATCAATATCAGCAAATCCGCAGCAGTCGCCAACAAGAGTGAAGCGCTGTACGCCGAGTTAACTAACGCTGGTTTTGATGTATTGTTAATGGACGACGAAAAAGCGCGTCTGGGCGGGATGCTGGCAGATACCGACTTGATGGGTATTCCCCATCGCATTGTGATTGGCGACCGCGGTTTGGAAGCGGGCAATATCGAATACAAAGGCCGTCGCGACGCAGAAAAACAAGAAATTCCAGCAACAGACATTGTTGAGTTCTTGAAAGCAAAAATCCAACTGTAATTTTTTGCTGGAACTTTCTCCGTTAAAAAAAGCCGCTGCTGCAGCAATGCACCAGCGGCTTTTTTTGGTGTCGCAACTCTATTTGGTCAGCGTGAATGCCTCTGGCGGTAATGCTGCTGGTGTAATTTTCACCCAGGCAATATCACCATTAAACCAATGCACTTGATTCATGCGCGCACCGATAGAGGTTTTAGCATGCGCAGCAATGGGTAAATATTCCACCTGCCCGGTTAGCTCACGCACTCCATTTACGTAAGACACAAATTCGCCATTTTTATAAGTCACTGCAGCATGAGCCCACTGCCCTATTGGATGAACCTTATTTGGGTCTATCAAGGTAAACTGGGAAGTTTCAGATTTAATATAGGCATCCAAATACCACTGTTTTTTATCATTCAAACGCAACTCGATGGTAATGCGACGATTCGGATTATCCTCCGCTTCGATGTGAAAAAAACGCGGCTCCAGATTATTGGGATAAGCATCGGCGGGGTTAAAAAAAATCTCAATGGTAAATTCCTGTGCGTCACCCAATGGATTGGCATCCACCAATAAACGATCACCATCGCCATCAAAACGCACCACCTGATCCTGCCCGCTTTTCACTAACTCAGGATCACCAGAAATACTTACTTTTGCGCCGGCGATAGTTTCTAGCGAATTCACTTGCCACAAGGCAACATTATTATTGGGTGTAATTGACGGTACTGTACTTGTGCAGGCAAATAAAAAAGCAACACAGGGAATTGTTAATAATAAAGAAAATTTCATAGCAATCTGCAGCAATACCATTGCCGCTCCTCATGGTAGGGAGTTGACAAAAAGGGTTAACGAAATTGCCGAAAATAAATCATTTTTATAGTGAGGTGGATACTAACGAATAAGGGCGATACTGACCAGTCAATATCGCCCTTATCGCCTGACGCAATAACTATTTAATCGTCTTCGCCACTGTAATGCGCCTGATCCTGAACTAGCTGACGAGCTACATCACCGGGTGACCCCGTATTGCGCGCAAGCAAGCTGTAAGCCACAGGCACCAAAAACAAAGTCAAAACAGTGGCAACTATTACCCCCGCGATCACCACCGTGCCGATCACAAAACGCGTTTCTGCACCGGCTCCCGATGAAATAACCAAAGGAATTGCACCGGCAACTGCAGTTAAGCTGGTCATTAGGATCGGACGCAAACGGGCTGATGATGCTTCGAGCAGTGCATCATGAAATTCAACGCCACGGTCGCGCAACTGATTGACGAACTCAACGATTAAAATACCGTTTTTAGCAGCGAGCCCCACGAGCATTAACAATCCGATTTGTGAATAGAGATTAAGACTGGAGCCAGTAACATACAGCCCCAACATGCCACCAAAAATAGCCAACGGCACCGTCAGCATAATTACAAAAGGATGCACATAACTTTCAAACTGGGCAGCCAGCACCAGGAAGGTAATTAAAATACCGAGCAGGAAAATAAACATTACCGAGCTGCCTGCAGTTTGAAAATCGCGCGATAAACCTTTGTAATCCACCACCGCAGTTGCCGGTAGATGCTCACGCACCAAACCATTCAAATGAGCCAAGGCATCACCCAACGCGAGATTGTCAGCCAGATTCGCCTCTATTGTTAATGAGCGCATGCGGTTATAACGATTCAAACGGCTGGCATCGGCAACTTCTTTTAGCGTGACCAAATTTGCCAAGGGAATTAATTCCCCGCTGCGTTCAGAGCGCACATACATATTTTGCAAACTGGTAGTGGTGCGCTGCTCATGGCGTTCACCTTGCATAATTACATCGTACTCTTCGCCATCATCGATGTAGGTTGTCGCTCGGCGCGAGCCCAACATCGCCTCCAGTGTACGCCCGATATTATTGACACTAACTCCCAAATCCGCTGCACGATTCGTATCAATCAATACTTCTATTTGTGGTTTGGTTTCTTTGTAGTCCCAATCGATTGCGGTTAAGCCGGGGTTATTTTCCTCTAACTTCTCCAGCAAAATATCGCGCCACTGAGCCAACTCGGTATAAGTACCACCACCCAGCACGAACTGAACCGGTTTTTGCGCTTGCGAGCCAAACCCCTGTCGCATTACCGGCGCCGCGGTCACGCCCGGTAAATCTGCCAACTTTTGCCGGATTTCCTCCATTACCACAAATGCACCGCGCCGCTCGCTCCAATCATTCATAACGGCAATGATCATGCCGGAGTTAAAACTTTCTACGGCACCAAAGCCCCGTGGTGCACGAACCATCAAGCGGTTGATTTCACCGGCCTCCACATATTTCATCATGCGGTTCTCAATCTCCGTCATGTACTCTTCCATGTAGGCATAACTGGCACCTTCCGGGCCATTCACCATGACAAAAAAAGTTCCCCTGTCTTCGCGCGGCGCATATTCAGATGGCAAAGTTTTAATTACATAAAACATCGCCAAAATGAGCAGTGCAAAAATAACGATAACTGGTTTGGTATGACGCAAACAAAAACGGATGGAATCCTGATAGCGCAACCGCAAACGCAACATTCCCTGATTAATTTTCTCAACCAGATTATTTTTGTTTTCATTGCGGGTGAGTACCTTGGACGCCATCATCGGCGATAAAGTAAGTGCGATCAGCGATGAGAAGGCAACTGCGGCGGCCATGGTGATGGCAAACTCGGAAAACAATCGCCCTATATCGCCCTTGAGAAAAATAATAGGCACAAAAATGGCAATCAACACCAGTGTGGTAGCGATTACCGCAAAACCCACCTCACGTGTTCCATCAACCGCTGCGAGCAGAGGTGTTTTACCTTTCTCTTCAATATGCCGGACTATATTTTCCAGTACCACAATCGCATCATCTACCACTAATCCAATTGCTAAAACCAATGCAAGCAGCGTGAACATATTGACTGAAAAATCCAAGGCAGCAAGCACGGTAAAGGTGGCAATAATAGATACAGGTACAGCAACCGCAGGCACTAACATGGCACGCACACTGCCTAAAAATAAATAGATAACCAACACCACCAAACCAATCGCAATGGCAAGTGTGATGTACACCTCGTGAATAGCGCGCTCTACAAATACCGAGCTGTCATAACTGTCTTCCAGACTCATGCCTTTGGGTAAAATTGCATTAATTTTGTCGCGCTCGAGTTTTGCACCGCGCGCCACATCAATGGTATTTGCAGTGGATTGTTTAACAATACCGATCCCGACCTGGGTTACACCGTTGCCGCGAAATAAATTGCGATCTTCTTCGGTGCCCTTTTCTACTTTGGCAATATCCCCCAAACGAGTCAGGTGACCATCTTCACCGCGTCGCACCACAAGGCGACTGAATTCATCGACGGTGCGATAGGAGCGAGCCATGCGCACCGTAAATTGTCGTTCCAGGGATTCAATACTACCCGCCGGCAATTCGACGTTTTCAGCGCGTAGCGCGGCCTCCACGTCATTGACGGTAAGATTGCGCGCCGCCAATTCACGGCGATCCAACCAAATGCGCATGGCGTAGCGCTGCTCACCACCAATACGCACACGCGCCACACCATCAATTACCGAAAAGCGATCGACCAAATAGCGCTGGGCGTAATCAGAAAGCTCCGGCATAGTCATATTTTCACCGGCAAAATTAAACCAGAGAATAACGTCTTCATCCGAGCTGACTTTTTGCACTTCGGGTGGGTCGGCCTCATCGGGCAAATTACCCAACGCACGGGCTACACGATCGCGAATATCATTCGCGGCGGCATCCATGTTATGGCCCGTATCAAACTGAACCACAATATTCGAAACACCATTTTCACTGGAGGATTCTATGTAGCGAATTCCTTCCACACCGGAAATACGATCCTCAATAACCTTGGTTACTCTGGTTTCAACAATATTGGCAGCAGCACCGGGGTAATTAGTGCGAATGGAAACAACAGGGGGATCGATATTGGGATACTCGCGCAAGGTCAGCCGCTCAAAGGCAACTATGCCGAACGCGATTAATAAAATTGACAGCACCGAGGCAAATACCGGGCGCTTGATAGCAATATCCGAGAGCATCATGATGGTGGCCCTCAGTTATTTTTGGATTTAATTAAGTCAGACAGGTGTAATGCCTCACCCGTCTGTTCCGCAAAAGGTTTTTCTTCGGCAAGAACTTGCACTTTCTGTCCCGGACGAATTTTTTGTAAACCATGCGTCACAATTTTTTCGCCCGGATTTAATCCACTCAGCACTTCCACAGAGCCAGGCAAGCGTTCACCAATGGTAATTTGGCGACGCTCCACCACCGGGCCATTTTCTGCATCCTGCAACACAAATACAAAATTGTTGCTGGCCAAAGGCACCAAAGCGGATTCAGAAATAATCAATGCTGTACGCGATGCCGCTTTTAAATCCACCAGCATTAACATGCCTTGTTTCAATTCATGATTTTTATTGTCCAACAGTGCACGCACTTTGATGGCGCGAGTCACTTCATCAATCTGGTTATCAATACTGACTACCTCACCTTGAAATTCCTTGTTACCCAAATCACGACTCTTCGCCACAATGGGTAGCCCGGTGGCCAAACTGCGCAGGTAAATAGCTGGCACAGTGAAATCCAATTTCATTTTAGAGTCATCGTTCAGGGTGGTAATAATATTACCTGGCGACACAAGCGCACCGACACTGACTTGTCGCAAGCCCACCACACCAGAAAACGGCGCAAGCAAAACGAGATCTTTTAAGCGCGATTCAGTTGCGTTGTAACGTGCACGCGCTGCTTCAAATTCGCGGATGCGCTGATCAAGCTCTGACTGCGAAGCAGCACCACGCTTGGCTAATTCGCGCACACGATCAAGTTGCTTCTTGGCTTCATCGGTATTGAAGCGTGCTTCTTCAAGCAGCGCTGACTCTTCGCGGCTGGTCATTTCAACCAAAATCTGCCCTTTCTCGACACGCTGACCATCATCAAAATTAATACGGGTGATTTTTTTGGTTTCATTGGAGGTGAGAGTAATTGTTTCATTCGCACGCAAATCGCCTAGCGCTTCAATTGTGGTCGTGAGCTGCGCTGTACTTGCTGCTTGCACAATCACTTCCGTCGCAGCGCTCGCCGCTGGTTGGGCGTTAGCAGTGAGCACAAAAGCACTCCACACAACGCAGGTCATTGACATGCACAGTGAAGTTAAAAAAGCACCGCGAGTCCTGCACGGCATAAGGATTCTCATAGATTTCTCCCCGGAAAAAGGTATCGCAGAAGTTTAATTAGTATGGTCGCGACACCCAGTAAAGTAAGTGTTTGAATGCAATGTGACATGCCGATACGTAGCAAGATGAACAAAGGATGTGAAGCGCACAAGGTGAACAGACAAATTTAACATTTGTTTACAAAATCAGACGCTTAGAGACGATTAATCAACAAAATCCAAGGTGTGGAAGAAAAAACATAGCCAGTGCCGGGCGGCACTGGCAATAAATTACGCTGCGCTGGGCACAAAAAAAATCGACGCAGAATTAATGCAGTAACGCAAGCCGGTGGGTGCAGGCCCATCGGTAAATACATGCCCCAAATGACAATCGCAATGACGGCAAACCACTTCAGTGCGATGCATACCGTGACTGGTATCCAAGTATTCACGAATCGCCACCTTGTTGACCGGTGCGTAAAAACTGGGCCAGCCGCAACCGGCGTCAAACTTGGTGCCTGCATCAAACAGCAATTCCCCGCAGCAGCGGCAGCGATAATCGCCCGCGCTGAATTCCTGCCAATACTCACCGGTAAAGGGGCGCTCGGTGCCCTTTTCACGGCAAATGCGATACTGCTCCGGCGTTAATTTTTCACGCCAATGGTCGTCGTTGTATTTTTCGTTATCAGCCATAAGGATTTCCTTGACAGATCAACTAGTTAAGGTCGATTATTTGGGTGTTTTTCCACCGCAATCACGCACGACCGCATCCAAGGCATCTTACTGCAAATGAACCCGATTAAGAAATCCGACAAACTCAATGGAGTTTGTTATGACATTCGCGGCCCCGTACTGGAGCACGCTTACCGCCTTGAAGAAGAAGGCCACCGCATTCTTAAACTGAATATTGGCAACCCCGCCCCCTTTGGTTTCGCGGCGCCCGACGAAATTATTCAGGACGTTATTTATAACCTGCCCAACGCCGAGGGCTACACCGCCTCCAAAGGCCTGTTCGCCGCACGCAAAGCGATTATGCAAGAGTGCCAGCGCATTCAAGTGCCGGGCGTGGAAATTGAAGATATTTTCCTCGGCAATGGCGCAAGTGAATTAATTGTGATGGCCATGCAGGCATTGCTTAACAACGGCGATGAAATTCTGGTGCCCGCGCCCGACTACCCCCTCTGGACTGCCGCCGTAAATCTTGCGGGCGGCAAAGCACGTCACTACTTGTGCGATGAACAATCCGACTGGTTCCCCGACCTCGCTGATATCGAGAGCAAAATTACCGATAAAACCCGCGGTATTGTGGTGATTAACCCCAACAACCCCACCGGCTCGGTCTATAGCCAAGCGGTGCTGGAAGCGATTGTAGAACTGGCGCGCCGCCACAACCTGATTATTTTTGCCGACGAAATTTACAGCAAAATTCTTTACGATGATGCCGAGTTTATTCCTATGGGCAGGCTGGCGCAGGACGTACTCTGCGTCACCTTTAACGGCCTGTCCAAAGCCTATCGCCTGGCCGGTTTCCGCTCCGGCTGGATGGTGATCAGCGGTGCCAAACACCGTGCGCGCAGTTATATAGAAGGTTTGGAAATGCTGGCATCCATGCGCTTGTGCGCTAACGTGCCGGCTATGTACGCTGTGCAAACCGCGCTGGGCGGCTATCAAAGCATCAATGAATTAATTGTGCCCGGCGGTCGTTTGCGCGATCAGCGCGATGCAGCGATGAATGCGCTGGCCGATATTCCCGGCGTATCTTGCGTAAAACCACGCGGCGCCATGTACCTCTTTCCAAAAATTGATTTGGATATGTACAAAATCAAAGACGACCAACAGATGGTGTTGGACTTTTTGATTCAGGAAAAAGTATTACTCGTACAAGGCACGGCCTTTAACTGGCCCAATCGCGATCACTTCCGCATAGTGTTCCTGCCACGTGAAGATGACCTGACCAAAGCCATCCATCGTTTTGGCGATTTCCTGTCGCGCTACTCGCAATAATTGACAGTAAAATCGCAGCCATAAAAAAACCAGCTGCGCGCTGGTTTTTTTATGGCTGCAGTTTACGCAGTGGGAATTTTATAAATCAGTAGTTTCAGTTGCTGCTCTGGGTCAACATCGGGGAAATCTGCATGGGGCTGTAACCGCTCAATAAATACCGCCTGTGGGCACTGCTCATTAAACTGCTGCTTTAAAAACCCCTCACTCAACTCCGGCGCATTTAAACAAGCCAGTACCAAACCACCTTCAGGCATTAATTCCGGCAAGCGGCGAATCACCTTGGCGTAATCTTTTTCCGCTATAAAACTACCTTTTTGGTAAGAGGGCGGATCAATAATCACCAAATCATAAGGCCCAGGCTTTTTAACCCGACTCCAGGATTTAAGAATATTTTCCGCCACAAACTCACTTTTATTTTTTGCCAAGCCATTTAACTGGTGGTTGGCGCGCCCCAAATTTAATGCCGGGCTGCTCATATCCACATTCACGACTTTTTCTGCACCCGCCGCAATAGCCACTACAGAAAAGGTACAGGTATAGGCAAACAAATTCAGTACACGTCGGTTGCTGGCGTATTGCTCCAGCCACAACCTGCCCGGCTCCATATCCAGAAAAAAACCGCTGTTTTGTTGTTGCGCCAAATGCAAATTAAATAGCGAACCACGGCGACGCGCATAAATCACCTCGGGTAACTCACCCGATATAAGTTCACTGGGCGCTTGTGGCAAATAGCGATGCTGGACCAGCAGCACCGTGTGTTTACTATTAAAGAGCGGCTGTATTTGAAGAATGAATTGCTCCAACCAGGCGGCAGGCGGCGCAACAAATAAAGTTATTAAAATAACAGGTTGAAAATAATCCACTGTGACAAATTCCAACCCGGCATAACAGCGGCCACGGCCATGAAATACGCGATGGCTATCTATATCTGTTGCGGTGCGAATTTTTTCCGCAAGCAGTGCAAGGCGATCCACAATAATTTGCATTAACCTGCACCTTCTGTTGTATAACCCACTGGGTAGATAATCGTATCGCGATAACCGGTAATCACGGGCCAATAACCTACCAGCTGTTTATCCAACTGCGGATCATTGGTATCTACTAACAAGGGGCGACCATCGAGCGCCAGAATTTTTCCACGCGCGGCAATAATGTAAATATTGTCTTTGCCGATGCGCCGCACAATCGCCGGCGTAAATTGCTGGTTGCCACGTCCGAGAATATGCCCCTGACCACCAATCGCGGTAATAATTATTTTTACCTGGCCGGTAAAGTTGTCGAGCTGCTGCACTATTTGTGGTGCGCTGACATCCAGCGCAATTAATTTATTATTAAGTAATAAATCTACCCCCAGCAAACTACCCTCAAGCCCCAGCTCCTGCAAAAATAAATGGGTAGTTGAGCCTGGGCCAACCAAATACAGGGTATCTGTCTGCAATTGATCGATCATTTCCTGAGCCACATCCAGCTGCGCCAATTCATCGCGCTCGGTGCCGGCATTTTTTACTTGCTGTAGATTCTGTGAATCCTCCGGCACCAACAAAGTGCCGTAAAAACGCGCGCGCACCTGGCCGTTGCGAAACGCTTCCTCGTCTATATCTTTTACATCGCGCTCGGCAATGTTGACCAGCTTGCCGGTCAACAATTGTTTAAGAATTTCCCCCGCGGCTTCAGGCGAAATTGCATAGACGCCTGAGTGCATTTTTACCCCGGAGGGAACCCCTAATACTGGCTGGGCTGTCCCCACCACATCGGCAATTAAACGTGCGGTACCATCGCCACCGGCAAACAAAATCAAATCTGCCTGTTCATTCATCAGCGCCTGCGCAGCGGCGCAAGTATCTTCCGCTTCACTTGGGTTATTTTTTGCGACGCCGATAATACGCGGAATAAAACCGGCATTTTTTGCCGCAACTTCACCCATATCGCCCGCAAAACAAATAACTTCGATTTGCTGATTTAATTCACCAATGCTTTCCAGGGTGCGCTGCATACGCGCTGGCGCACGCTGTTCGGCGCCGCGCGCCAAAGCTTCAGAGCGAATTGCCTCACCATCGGAACCTTTTAAACCGACACTACCGCCCAAACCAGCGTAGGGGTTAATAATCACACCGAGTTTAAACACAGTTAAATCCCAACACTTGCAGCCACTGTTTATCAGCAGCACTGATGCCACTGAGGGCAAGCTGGTAATTGTGGAACTCGCGGCGCTTGGGGTAATGCTTACGCAAAGCATCAAAACCCTCGGCAAAATTTGCTTCGCCACAACGCGCTTGTTGGGCAAGATCACGCAGGCGAGCATCATCGGCCGCTATGTCGTAAACCTGTTTAATCAGAGCTTGGGCGATTTGAAAAATATCGCCACGTTGCACCAGTGTTTCATCAACTGTCAGTACATTATTTTCCAGTGGCGGAACTAATTGCGCGAGCGAAGCATCTGGTTTTTTATCGATGTGCTGACACAACGCCTGATAAATCATTTCTGTGCCGTTTAATTTTCCATCGTAGCTATAACCAGCGATGTGTGGGCTACCGAGCAAAACTCTGTCGAGCAACTCCAGTGAAATATCCGGCTCAGGCTCCCACACATCCAGCACAACATTTAAATCGTCACGCTCATTTAATACATCCAACAAGGCTTGGTTATCTATCACCGGACCGCGCCCGCAATTAATTAACACCGCCCCGGGTTTTAGTTGCAGCAATTCCGTGCGACCCAACAAATGAAAACTCGGATGAGGGCCGCTAGTTACCAACGGTGTGTGCATACTAATCACATCACATGCCAGCACCGCCGCCAGGCTGGTGAGGTCAGGGTTTTGCGCAAGGCTGAGGTTGGGGTCATAGCAACGCACCTGAACGCCCTGCGCTTTAAGGCGTTTATACAGCAACCCACCTACGTTACCGCAGCCAATAATGCCAAAAGTCACGGGCAACCAATTGATATTTAAATGACACAAGGCAGCATAAACATACTCAACTACCGATTTGGCATTGCAGCCCGGTGCACTCGACCATGCAATGGATTGCTCAGCAAAATATTGCTGATCCAAATGATCCACACCGATAGTGCAAGTACCAACAAATGAAATTTTGCTGCCCGCTAGCAGAGCTGAATTTACTTTGGTCACAGAGCGAACTATTAACGCATCTGCATCTTTAACGTCTGCCGCACACATAGTGCGCCCCGGCAAACGAACCACCTCCCCCAAGGGACTAAAAAACGCATCAACCAGTGGGATATTTTCATCCGCAACTATTTTCATAAGAACTCACTTATCGGAAACCGGGGGTTATAAATTCAGAATGCTTAAAAATCAGCCTGACATAAATCGATGGAATAAAATTTTTACCCATAGCGGTTGTGCTTTGGGTATTTAGCATATACCTTATATAGTGATGGTGACCTTAAAACCGTCGTCTGGGCATCGCTGTAAAGCGGTGACTCGCCTCACTTTAGGGGGTGGTATTATGAAGACCTCGCACACAGGCCACAACATGGATAATGTGGTTGATCTCTTCACGAAGAAGACTTACTCCGCGCTGCACGACGAGCGTTTTATCCGCCTCTCTCCTGAATTGGATGGGCTGGAAATGCTCTACTCCAACGATACCAGCTCCGACAAACTCTACAGCCTTAAAATCCTTTGCTGGGGCCTGCGTGCCAATGGTGAAGTGGTTGGGCTTGTGCCTTGGTTAAACGATATTGTTCCCTGCCCCGATCTGTGCGACCCACTTAACGGTCACTGGGAAGGATATTACGATCCGGGTATTGATGAGCTGTTTTTTGAAGCACCAATGCATAAAGTAATTGAGCTTGAGACTGCGGCAGAATACTACGAAGTAGAGTGTGAAAGTGGCGATGACGTTATTCAGGAATTGCCCGACACTATTGGTACTCATGCTGTATTGGCAACTGCGGATAGCAAGCGCTTGACGCTAGTTGAAGTGGTGAGTTGGAGCCTGCATTACGACGGTAGTGTATACGCCATGATCAGTGACCCAACCAAAGTAGTCAGTACACCTGTATTACCAGGCGATGACTCACTTTACGAGGCTCAAGCCAGTGACAATTTCCGTTACTTCTTCCAGCATCAGATAGCAAACAAGATCAAAGCAGAAGATCCCGAAGCAATGGCCGCTATTTCCTTACTGGTAGACGGTTTGCAATAAAAAGATCGATAGCTTGCGACAAAAAATAGTCAATGCATCAAGGCTGTAACTGCTTAAAAAAAACGCCGCATTAGCGGCGTTTTTTTATGGCTACCTGTTTTTGATGTGGCGCAATTATAACCAAACACGTAGAAAAAATAGTTTTCTACGCTTTGCGAATATAAAAAATATAATTTTTTTCCGTTTGCTGTTGTTCGATAAGTTCATGACCCAAAAATAAACAAAACTTTGGAATGTCGCGCAGCGTTGAAGGATCGGTGGCAATCACCTCTATCACACGCCCCGAATCAGTTTCGCGCATGGTTTTATGAAGCATCATTACCGGCTCAGGGCAGAGTAAACCGCAGGTATCTAAAGTTTTATCAATTTCTAAATTCATAGTTTTAAATCGTCTATAAATACACAAGCGAAGAACAGTGAAGTTGCTATGCTATCAATAATGGAAAAACGTGTAGGAGAAAATTTCACTACCGAGGAACCAGGTTCGATGTCTCGGAAACCAGCAGTAGATTATATGCCGACAGACTTTTTTAGCCGCCAAGCACTGGAACTTACGTTTCGTTTGCTGCGCAATAACAACCCTCTTTTGGCTCACGCAGTCAAACAAGCAATAGATACAATACCCAATGTTTCCTACGAAGATCTGCAATCTGCCTATACCGGCGAAATGTTACTCAATTCCCAGGTTCTGGATTCGCTCAAAGCACACACTATTGGCAAAATAGTATCGGTATTAACCGAGATTGGCGAGAGCGCGTTGCGTGATAAAAATCTTCCTCCGGGCCACATGACACTGCTGCGAACCCTTATTGAAGATTGGGTACAACTCACCGAATGGGTTTTGCAAAATACTGCAGCGGATCAAAATGACCGCACCTCTTATCATTAAGTTTTAAGCATCTAACAAAAAACCAGCTAGTGAGTTGGCGATCAACTTATCGCCAACTCACACAAGGATTAATACACTCGCAAATATCCTGTTACTTCTTCACGATCGTGATACAGCTGCTTAAATTGAATATCCAATTTAAACCCCGCCTTTTCCAACTCAGCGCGAATCCGCTCTTCACATTTTTTCACTTCGGCATAACGCTGCTTCATTGGTAGCTTCAAATTAAAAATGGCTTCGCGACAATGTTTTCTAGTGAACCAGCGAATAATCATACTGGTCACTCGCGCGGGTTTATCTACAATATCGCAGACCAACCAGTGCACTGACTTTTTTGGTTCATATAAAAAACCGTCGGTCAAAATATGCAATACCTGCCCGGTTTCCAGCAGATTTTTATCCATAGGCCCGTTATCTACGGCCTCTACATACATTCCGCGCTGCACCAGCTGCCAGGTCCAGCCACCGGGTGCTGCCCCCAGATCTACCGCCCGCATGCCCGATGCCAAGCGAGTATCCCACTCTTCGGCGGGAATAAAATGATGCCAAGCTTCTTCAAGCTTTAAGGTTGCACGACTAGGCGCCTCTTTGGGTAAACGCAAACGGGCAATCCCCATAGGCCACTGCGATGAATTGTAAATAGGGCTAAACCCCACATAAGCCTGAGTACCGGAAATAAATACCAAATGCAGACGCATTGGGCTTTTGGCATAAACCAATTGGGCAGCACGCAGCGCTTTCTCAAAGGGAGCAGTGATTTTTTTACTTAAACCCGACAGCTCTTTACCTTCGTTGGTATCGACTGTCTCAATGATTAATTCGCAGGTTTTTGGCAAATCCGCCGCAGCCGCACAGAGGGGAGTCACGCGATCAGTAACCGGTAAATCATCAATTAAACCAGCGCATACAAACCATTGGCGAGCAAAAATCAATTTGCGAAAACCCAACAGCTTCATCAGATTGTCCGCACCATCCGGTTCGTGGGTAATAAAAAGTACATAGGCGCTATTGTCTTTGGTTTTACTGTAACCATAGATACCCAAACCAGCAGCCAGATCGGATATTTCCGCCGCACATTCTTTTTCAAATCCTGCGCGACAATGCAAAAATAAATGATTCACAATATTCTCATCATAAAGAGTAAAAAATTAATCGGCAGTATTATTCTGCGCGATAAGCTCAGCATCGTGACGAGTAAGCAAACTGGCGGACTCGGTCGAAAAATCAAACACCACCACTACCTCGCGACGCTTTAACAGTTTTTTAACTTGCTCAACTTTAGTTGCGAGCGATACTTCCTCTACACCGTAATCAGTACCGTCACGGGTAATAAACTCTTCTATCAGTCCTTGCAAGGCATCGCTCGATAATTGTTCATAGGGAATAATCATCGGCTTATCTCTGACTTAACAATAGGGATTCACTCACAGCTTGTTCAGTAACAACAAGCAGAGTAATCTTAAACTGGATAACACAGCGAATTAACCGCTTAGCGAATGGATAAATAATCTAAAAACACCGAATCAATAACCATTAAGGAATTGCCGTGAATACACAACTTGTTTTAACTGTAATTTGTGACGATCGCCCCGGTGTTGTGGAACTGCTTGCACACACTATTAACCAACACCATGGCAATTGGCTTGAAAGCCGTATGGCACACTTGGCTGGTAAGTTCGCGGGTATCCTGCAGGTTGCCGTTGCGGAGTCACATCTGGCGGAGCTGCGTACTGCACTGAATCAATTGGCCGAAAAAGGGCTGAAAATCGTTATCGAAGACGCCGTTACTATTAGCAAACCCGATTGCCGTGAATTTAGCTTTAGCGTCGTGGGCAATGATAGGCCCGGTATTGTACGCGAAATAGCCCAAGCTTTCGCCGCTCGCCATATTAACATGGGCGAGCTGGAAACGGCGTGTTCAAGTATGCCTTGGTCCGGCGAACCGCTGTTTGAGGCCACGGGTGTGATTGAGGTGCCTAAATCGGTCGATATGAATGAGCTATATGACTACCTGGATAAAATTGCCGATGAACTGGCAGTTGATATACGCCTGGAATCGTCCACCGAGCGATAATGCTGTTAGGCCCCTGCTCTCCTTATGGGCTTTATTGCGCGGACAAAAATGGCAGCCATTCGCTGCCATTTTTATTAACCTTAAAGACCTTGCTGCAGAAGCAATCGCTAGTCGTGTTTGTGTTTTTGCATCACCGCATCAAACTTTTCCAGTTCGATATTGATCGCCTTGGTAGAAATGTTCACTTCGTAAAATGAAAAAAGCAAAGACACCACTAGCAGTATCAAACTCGCCGCAAATAAATACATACCTGCCACCTGAAATGCCAGCAACAGCGAAAACATAGACAGGGTACAAAACACAAACGATAAAACCCCAAACGCCTGCATAAATCGGATCACTGTCATGCGAATACGCAGGTTGTCGATTTGGCGAATTACGATATCACGGCTAGGTGCATTATCCAGATTACTCAGCTGGCGAATCACATTCGCCAGCGTTACAAAACGATTGGTATAAGCCAGCATTAGTAACGAGATGGCAGGAAACAATAAACTGGGAGTGGTAATAGTCATTTCCATAAAAATACGTTTGTAAAACCTCAATTATTGAAAACGTTCACGCCAATAAATAATGCGGTCATGACCGCGATAGCTGCCGAAACCAAATTCAGCATCAGGAATTGTTGTATCGGAATAATCACCATCCTGATTCCAATCAAAACGAAGCCACGGGTACGAAGTTAAATCAACTTTTACGTCAAAACTACCCGTCACCCCAACACCCGGCGCAGAGAAAAAGTGATTAGCATTGCCGCTGGTAAAATTAATTTCTGTCGCAGTGCTAGAGCCATAATTACCCACCGTCGCCCCTCCATTAAGCGCTACAGTTAAGTTAGCTGGCACCGAAATATTGCCCGCTGGATAGGTAATTGCACTGCGTAGAATTTTCGTGCAACTGTCATCCTGATTGTTTATAAAACGATTACCCAACCAATATTCAGTGGAAAAATTCACCGGCAAGTTAGCAGTTTCAGGGCCGAAGGCATCATCCAAGCGGAGGCGGCCATAACGTAAATTTAAGGGTGCGCTTAATGTTTTTGCTGTACAACCAATACCACTACAACTCGTATTATTATCAGGATTCATATCCAATGCCTGCAATCTACGATTATCCAACTCATCTTTCACCCTTACCCCCAGTTGTAAACTAGGAAAAGGGCCATCAGGTGCAGTAGATGTTTGACGTGAAAATTGTGCCCTGCGATTTGCAACTACTAGCTCCATTACACCATTAGTCCAATTCGCTGTTGGAGCATTTACTCGTGTAGACAGATTAACGCCATCATTTGCATTTTCAGCCACTAATTCAACACTGGCAGGCGTGAGATATGTAGGAGAACTATAATTAACAGTAAGCGCATCCATTTTATTACGCGCTTCCAATCGATAATTAAATGGAAATAGCTGCCCCACATAAGTGAAATTACTGCAATTGCTTTCCACATTACTAGCAGTCATAACAAAATAGCTGGGATAAAAACGCCCAATATTGAAAGACGTCGTGAATACCGATAAATCCCCCGCACCCAAATAATCATTGTCACCCAGAGTAGGCTGTAGCTTGATTGTGCCCACATCGCTCCAACGCAAAGTTTCATTTTGAATCAAGCCTGGTGTCGAGGTTAAGGAGAACCCACTTGTTTGAGAAAAATCACCCAACTGCCCACCGTTTGGGTAAGTAACCTCGGTTAAATTTATTGCAACAGCGGTATATTCTGATTCTTTACCGAAGTTGGGAGTACGCGCACCGCTGGCATTACGTGCCTCAACTTGCACTGTAAATAATTCACCTGCTGCAAGAAAACCATTACCACTCCCAGTAGTCTCAGTGTTCCCCGGAACCGCAATCACTGCCAGCGTAAAGGGCTTGACCACAAATTGATTGCTAACACCGCTAAAGGTATACGCAGGCTCTGTACCAGACGCCGGAATATTTAAACGCGCACGTAGCAAAATTCTACCGACATCTGAATAATTAATAGGAATAGCGGCATTCCCATTGCTATCAAAAGTTAAATTACGGCTCACATAAGTCGTCGTTGCGCCTAAATTGTTCGCCTGTATCTGGTTATTATTCAACGTTAGGGTCTGTCCACTCACACATGCAGCGGGGTTAATACATTCATATGCCAATTGCACTGCGCGCGTGCCCGTGACCCTGGCTTCGCAAGCACCTGTGGTGGTATTTGTTCTAACTGCCCGCAATACGGGCGTGCTACCTGTAACACCTGCAACCTGATTAGGTAATAGCTGGGAATTTAATGCTGTTGTTGTTGCAAAAGCTAATCCTGCTGTACTAAACGTCGTTGCACATGAATTAGAAAAAGTACAAACACCATCGCGACAGCACTGGCGAGCATTTAAACCCGCTATTTGCTCATTTAATAAGGTAACTGTAGCGCCGCTACCATTAATCGCGGCTGGATAACTGAGTGTGGTTGTAGCAACACCACCATTATTAAAGGTAACAGTTGTGTTTGCTAACGCACCCGCCGTTGTGGAGAGGCTTGCTGTAGTTCCACCTGCAGCTAAAAATGAATTACTGCAAGGGCTACTGTTGTCGGCACAGGCCACAATGGTAACCGGCGAAGCCATACAGGCAATACTGTTGGATGGGACTTGCAATTCATAATGGTGTGGCGCGATCACCGGACAAACACGAACCCGAGTGCGCAAACTTTCAATATAGTTTTGGCTCAAGGCTCCGGTATAAATTTCCACTTCATCGATATTACCCAGAAAGTGAAATGAGGTTTGTCGTCCTTCGGCGGAAGCCAAAGTCTCACCTCCAATCGCAGCCGTGCCAGATCCATCCTGCCATGTGCCTGAATAAGCTGCACTCGTACGAGCCAATAAAGTACCAGACTGGTTGTATACATACAGAGTTACTGTCCGCGCACTTGTATCAATAGTTGCAGCGATGAAGTGCCAAGTGTTCGCAGTAATCACAGAATTGGTATCCAAACAAAACACACCGCAATTCGGATTACTACCCTGTCCAGTTGCTGCACCATTGTTTTGAATATTACGGTTAAAAAAACGTAGCCTTGGCTGGCCAGTTCCATCGGCCAAACTCAACCCCCAACCATTTTGGGCATCGTCGCGCACAAGAATTCGTTGGTGCTGAGCACTGGGGTTGGTAGAGCGAATCCATGCAGTAAATGTAAAACTTGTCGGTAATGCAGGAAACCCACTCAACTCTAAATAGGTATAGGTTCGGATAGGCGCTGTCGTGCTATCGAATTGACCGTAAGAGCATGTACTTTGATTATTGTTAGTAAAGGCGGGAGTAACTAAAGCGGTACTGGCACTGGGCGTGGAACCGCTAGCTATACGAGCACGACCATGGTTATTGTTGCCACTACTGTCCTTTACCTCATTGGGAGTGCCATTCCAATAAGGTTCATCCATTCGCCAGGAACCCAGAATAGTGGATGCAGGAGTACACGCATTTGCAGGCGTAGCATTTGGTGCACAGCTTCCGTATACCGCACCACCATTTGTGATATTTACTGTTGAATAACCAGGCGCAGTTAGATCGCCATATATGGTGGAATTGTTGACATTAATTGCACCGCTGTTACTGGATATTGTGATTGAGGATGAGGATGAGCCCAACAAACTATTCCCTTGAATAGTCACCGTACTTGCACCCGTAATACTACCCGAAGTCATTGTAACGCCAGTCAAAGTAATCGGATTATTGGACGTCATTACAAAACTACCAGCGAGAGTACCACCAGTAAAACTCATACCTGATTGAGCTTGCGCACCACCACTCAAATTGGTGCCGTTAGTCGTAATAGTATTGCTGTTGCTAGTGACTTTTCCCGCGACACTCCCACCGGTTAAATTGATATTCCCACCAGTAGTAATAGTGCCAGTTACCGTAGTATTAATTAACGTTATAGCACCGCTACCACTAGTGATGGAACCATAAACTGTATTGGTATTACCGGACTGAATAGCACCATAACTGGATATCAAATTAATGTTGTTTGCAAGCGAACCAATAATATTATTGCTCAGCACAAATCCATTATTAGCAGAAATAGTGATGGTAGTATTAGCTGTGAGTACATCGCCACTGGCCAGTGTTACGCTCCCATTCCCATTGCAGGTATAAGTACTACCCGAAACGCTCCAACTGGTACTGCAAGGTGGATACTGGCCATTAGTTAAATTATACGTTGCAGCATAGATTGCCCCTGGAAGATTACCTGCAGCCAACAAAAGAAAGGTAATGTAAAGCCGTGGCTTCTTAAAAAATATCAGCGCTGGCGCAATAAAGTTATTCATTGCTCCTGCTCCAAAAACGCGCCAGCTTGAATACTACGCTCAGCGCGATATTCATTTTCCCCACAGGTGCCTTCGCTAGTAACCGTATAAAAACTTTTCAGCACATCGGCCGTTGCCATAGGTGAATAGTTTGTCGCATTTGCAGGCGTACAATCATTCCCATTTTGGTAGCGGCAAGTACAATCAACAGCCACAGTACAAGCACTAAGGCCATCGATTCCACTGTAATCCGGATTTAAATCCGGATTTAAATTCATAGCCAGGCACGCAGCATCTGCCGCTTGACGCCCATTCACATCAAAAAATAATGCTTTCATACCCCGCTGTGCACCACTTTCTGCCGCGTAAAAACTTTGCAGGCTAATAAATTCCTGCACCACCGCCGTTTGGGATTGTGTAGCCGTACGAGAAATAGTTAATGCCAACACACCCATCACCACAATAATAAACAACGCCAGCGGCAATAAAAATCCGCGCTGGGAATTCACCTGTTTTAAAGAGCGAGAATTAGGGAACATTGCGAATAAGTACCCGCTGAGTGTAATTAATCGTTTCGCCACCGCTGGTAAAATCCAATGCTATAGTCACACGGGTATTGCGATTCTCCGAGCCATTGGCAAGTGTAAATGGCTCTGCACCAGCAATACCGCGCGCCAGAATATCGGAGCTATCAGTTAAGGTTACATTCGAAGCTTGTGGATTAATACCACTGTAAAACCGCAATTCATTACCGACTAAACAAAACGCCTGAGCATCATCCAATAAATAAAAACGCTTATTGATGGAATTACGCAGCCATTGTTTTGCAGTGGATAATTGCAAAGCGCTGCTGGTATAACCGGAATATCCCACCAACGAAGTGGGCGATGAACCATAAATTTCTGCTGCGCTCATTGCTCCAATCGCAACATGGTTTGCAGTACCAAAATCCACCGTAACCGGTGAGGCGGGAATAGTTGCAGATGGTGCTGCGCCATTTTGCTGATCAGGCACTGCATTGAAATAATTACCACCCGCCGCGATCGGCATAAACTGCAGACACTGATCAGCGTTGGTTAAACGCACCGAATAAGGCAAGGCGCCGCGCAATTGCCGCGTCATGCGTTCAATAGATTGTCGTGCGGTATTTACCAATAAGGCGCGGGTTTGCGTGCTCTGGTAGGACTCGGTTGCACGCACGACAAAACCCACACCAATGGTGGCGATAATGGATAAAATCACCATCACCGCAATTAACTCCACTAGCGTAAAACCACGCACAGAGGAGTTATGCAGATCAGCCCGCACGTTACGCATTAAAAATTGGCTCGCTCGGCAGATAACAAAAAGGTTTCGCTAGTGGGCGTGGTCACACTGACGGTAATTAATTTGATGTTATTGGCAGTTGTCACACTCACTGAACGCACATAATTTGGATAAGGTGTATCGCTAAAATTATGATAGTCATCGACGTCGTTCATATTGTCATCAGGTAAATTATTACAAGCAATCGCTCCAACAGTTGAGCATGCAGGAACACCACCTGTTGGCGTTGCTTCGTCATATCTAAGGGAAATAATTTCATCGAGCAGGGATTGTGCAGATTCCAGCGCACGCATACGAATAATGGGATCAGCATTATTAATGGTCGTCTGGCGATAAATACCCACTAACGCCAAGAGCGCAATACTGACCACCACAATAAATACAATCAATTCAATCAGGCTCACACCTGACTGATTTTTTTTAGTTGGCGTAAGCATAACCACTTGCCTCCACCTGAATAACTGCCGATGTACCTGCTGTGTTTCCAGAGCCGGTAAGCGTGATACTTGCCGCCGTAGTACGGCCCAGCTTGTCAAAAATAAACACGCCGTCCACATCGGTTGTAGTTGCCGTAACACCTTGAGGTAAAACCAGCGGGTAATAAGTAGATGTCACCGCAATGGGATTATTATTTTCCGTCACACTGACACTGTTACTGGTGATAACCAGTCGAATATTGCCGCCGTTGCTACGCATCATGGCTGTTTGTTGCGCAAAAAATAAGGCCGCGATGATGTCATCGCGGCCTGATTGTACTGCTGCTGTGTTAACGGGGCCTAAGCGTGAAGAAAGCGTGATCGAAAGAATACCGAGCAAAATCATTACGGTAATTAATTCAATGAGCGAAAAGCCTCGTGAATTAGCGATCACGTTTAATGAACACTCAAGTGAACTCGCTAGTTACGGAGTTGGTGCAGTAACAGGAGGAGTTACACCATAAGCAGTAAAACTCGCAGGGGCTGTAGTTATATCATCGTCTGAATAGCCAACAGTACAATCACCAGCCTCACCTTCACCTAACCCTGTATCGCCGGCAATGACCATATCAGTAGGCAGTCCACCTTCTAACAAATCATCAACATCAGTACAATCGACTACACTTCTTATGGTTGAGGTTGTAGTTAATCCTGCATCACTTGCTATGTTATTAGCATGATTCAGCGCGGCCGCGCTTCCCAATGCACCAGCCACACCTTGCAGCGCAGATTCACGTGCTGCTTCAGATAAATCCACAAATCGTGGCAGTGCAGTTGCCGCCAATATACCCAAAATAACGATAACAGCGATTAATTCGATCAACGTAAAACCGGATTGTTGTTTCATAACCAAACTCCACGACAGTAAAAAAGATAAGTTAACAAAAGCGTTTGTATCCACAAGCATAGCTTATTTATTACTACATCCCTGCTGCCGCAAACCCGGTTGGATTTACGTACTAAACTCAATAGTATTGAGTTCAAATATAGCCAAATAACACAACAAATCCAGTTATTAAGCTAATAATTTATAGTGAATCCCGCTCTCCCCCTGGGCTAAACAACATTCTGCCATCCATGGGGTAATAATCAAAAAATGCATTGCTGTTAACCAACTCAAAACGGCAGACTAAATCGCCAGCATAGACTTGATATTCAGCACTCTCATTCAGCTGTGTAGAACGGCTCAGTGCGGCGGGGTTTTGCAATAATAGCTCCCATAGTTGCGCACAATCCTCCTCCGTCAAACTAAAACCCTCCACTACTGGCCCGCTCACTGCCACCGGCCAGGCTTGTGCCGAAAAATACACTACACGGTTGGCAATTGTTATATATCGCTGCGCAGGATCACCTTTGGCAGCCAAACCGCTGACCAAAAATTCAATGCGCGCATTCGCTGATGCCGTAACAAAGCGATGCGCAAGAATCTCCATGCGCAAAATACGCGCATCTTCCGCCATAAACCAATAGCGGCTGAGTGCAACAATAGTGATGATTGCTATCACTATGGCAACCACAAACCATTCAAATCTTCCATTATGATAGGTGTTCATGGTATGCGCGCAGCAACCTCATTTTTGGATGCTATACATATCCCACATGGGCAAGAAAATACCCAGCGCAAGAACCGTGACAAAACCAGCCATGATCACAATCATGATTGGCTCGATTCTATCGCTGAGTTGCTTTACATCGTATTCCACTTCGCTTTCATAAAACGCAGCAACTTCGGCGAGTAGCGCATCTACCTGGCCGCTCTCCTCGCCCACAGAAATCATCTGCAATACCAGCGGCGTAAACATACCGCTCACCAAATGGGTTTGGAATAATCCTTCACCACGTTCCACACCTGCACGAATACCGCGAATTTTATCTCCCAAATAAGGGTTATCCACAGCGCGCGCACTTAATTCCAGCGCATTGGATAAGGGCAACCCCGCATTTAACATCAAGCCAAATGAGCGCGCATAACGCGCTAGAGAGGCGCGTTCGATAATATCGCCCACAATAATCAATTTTAATTTTTTACGCCCCCACACCCGGCTACCCTCCGGGGTTTTTATGTAGTGATAAACCCAAGCCACCAAAGCACTAATAATCAGCAACAAATACAACCAGAAATCGACAAAAAAATCGGAAATGCCAATCAAAATACGGGTTGGTAAGGGCAAGTCAGCGCCGAAGGTAGCAAATAAATTGGCAAACGCCGGAATAACTTTTACGTTGATAACCACTATCGCAATTGAAATGGCGATTAATACAAAACTGGGATAACGCAATGCCGTTTTAATGCTCTTGATGGTTTCAAGATCACGCTCCATATATTCGCTGAGTTGTTTGAATACCAAATCCAGGCGACCGGAGTTTTCCCCTACACTGACCAAGCTGACAAATAAATTATCAAAAATTTTGGGGTGCGCACGCATCGCGGTAGACAGCTCTACACCCGCTTCCAAACGCTCGACCACATCATTTAACGCTTTCTGGAACGCGTAGTTACGCAGCGATGCCGACAGACCACGCAACCCTTTAACTAACGGAATACCCGCTCGACTGATGGTATGCATCTGTCGGCAAAACATAATCAGCTCTACTTTTTCTACACGGCCACGATTAGTCGCGCGGGCAAAACGTTCAGAAAAACTCAGCTGTTCAATAAATTCGCTAATATCAACGGGCGTAATGCCGCGCCCAAGTAATTGGTTTACAGCAGCATCTTGACTGGAGGCATCCACCTGCCCGGTAATTAAACGCCCTTCGGCATTGCGGCCTTTGAATTCATATACCGCCATTAGAGTTTTCTCATGGTTTTAAATTTCACTCACCTGGGCAGAAATAGACATCACTTCATCCAGAGTAGTTAGCCCTTCTATCGCATAACCTAATGCGGCCTCGCTTAAGTTAACAAAATCCGGCACAGCATTAGCGGCCTGCATAAATGCATTGAGGTCATTTATGCGCAGAGCTTCCGCCATGGTTTGATTTAATTCCAACATTTCAAAAATACCAATACGCCCGCGATAACCCGTATTGTGACAATGGGGGCAGCCAGTCCCTTTTTTGAAAACCACATGACTGTAATCGCGCCCTTTACCTATAGCCGCCAGCAATTGCTGTTCATTGGCATCCGGTGAATAAGGATGAATACAACTGGAGCAAATACGTCGCACCAAGCGCTGGGCAACAATCGCCTTGAGCGCAGTTGCTACCAAATAACCGTCGACTCCCATATCCATTAATCGCATGGCAGAGGTAACAGCATCATTAGTGTGTAAGGTTGATAACACCATATGGCCGGTCATGGAAGCGCGCAACGCAATTTCGGCGGATTCTGCATCGCGAATCTCACCCACCAGTAAAATATCCGGGTCTTGTCGCAACGTGGCTCGCAGCACACTCGCAAACGTTAAACCAATTTTTTCATGCAGCTGTACCTGGCTAATGCGCGGCAAGCGATACTCCACCGGATCCTCCACGGTGATGATTTTTTTCTCTGGCTTATTTAATTCTGACAAGGCGCCATAAAGAGTGGTGGTTTTACCACTGCCCGTTGGGCCGGTCACTAATACCAAGCCGTGGGGGCGAGTAATAATTTTGCGGAAACGCTCTATTAAATGAGGCGGCATACCCACCGCATCTAACGGCCTAACCCCATCAGTTTGATCGAGCAGACGCATTACTACCGATTCACCAAACTGTACCGGCATAGTGGAGATACGCACATCAATATTGTGGTGTTTAACTTTTAAGTTAAAACGACCGTCTTGAGGTAGACGTTTTTCAGAAATATCCATGCCCGACATTAATTTCAAGCGCACCACCAGTGCCGATGCGATACGCTTTTCGTTCATCACCTGCTCTAACAAAACGCCGTCGATACGGGTGCGAATACGCAATACTTTTTCATCCGGCTCTATATGAATATCAGACGCTTTGGTATTGATGGCTTCTTCAAATATTTTTTGCAGCAGTTTCACCACCGGTGCTTCACTGTCGGCAGCGCCCACCGCAAATTCCGCTAGATCTACCGCTGATTCCTGCAGTTCCTCGTCCAATTCACCGGCGAGGGTGGCGATTTCACTGGCACGGGTGTAAGCGATATCCAGAATATCCAGCAGTTCGGATTCACGCACTACTGCCGGTTTAATATTTTTTTGCAGCAAGCGCTGCAATTCATCCAGGCAAAAAATATCGGTTGGATCGGCCATGCCGAGCAACAGGCCATCAAAATCCTCGCGCAATAACATCACGCGATAACGGCGCGCACTGGTTTCCGGCAAACGCTGCACCAAAGTGCGATCAAAACGAAATTGTTTTAGCTCCACGAATGGAATATCCAGCTGTGCCGACAGCAGATTAAGCAATGCATTTTCTTCCACATAACCCAATTCAACCAGCGTGGCGCCCAATTTCCGGCCGGTGAGTTTTTGCTCTTGCAGGGCATGCTGCAATTGGGTTTCCGAAATAATATTCTTTTCAACGAGTAAATCGCCGATACGAATACGTTTTTGCGAAGCGAGATTCATCATAACTGGTTAATCCATTTCACTGCTGTAATGCCACTAAGCGCTGCTCCACATACTGGCGCACTTGTGGTTGCAAATCGGAATATTGATTGACACGTTGGTAGGCTTGTAAAGCCAACTGCGATTGATTGAGTGCATCCTGTGCCAATGCAAACCCCAGCCAATAAGCGGGTTTTTCACCAAACACACTGAGCAGGCGCCGGTAATGACTCGCCGCTTCCTGATTCATACCACTGCGCTGATACAAACCCGCCAGCAATGCGCGATAATTTTCATCATTTTCCGCTTCCACTAATGTCGCTTCGAGAAGTGCAACAGCTTCTTCGAGATTGCCCTCTATTAACCTGATTTTTGCTGCGTAATAGTTTTTTGTTGCCACGGCTAAAAAACTGGATTGGGTTAATACTTGCTGCACCGCAGTATTATTTTCTTGTTCGCAAAAAATATCCAATAGCAAGCGGGTCGATTCCTGCGCCGCCGGGTGACTGGCAATAAAATCCTGTAGGCGGGCAATGCTTTGTTCCTCCTGCCCTGCCTGAAATAATTCACGGGCCTGCATCGCTAATTGCTGATCCTTCCAAGCAGGATTAGGCGCAATAAATAGCGATGGATCACCCTGTGGCTCGCTCGGTGTATTGTTCTCAGCAATAGCGGCAAATGGCTCATTAATACTGACTGACTCAGCCGTTTCCGCTCCTGACTCTTGATCAATTGATTTTTGATCGGCTGCTTTTTCATCCAATGGCTTTTCAACAGAAGCAACTTCAGCGACGACATTTTTCATCGACGAATCAGACTGTAAGGATTCCACTTCTTTTTTTTGTTCTACATTGGTCTGTTCTACAGTGGTCTGTTCTGAACTGGTCAGCACATTGGTTAGCGTAGTTACCGCAGACTCCAATGCGGCCAAACGCTCATCCAACTCGGGCGATGCAATTATTGTCGCCGCTGCGTCGGTATTTTCTGGCAAAGCGTCAATTTTCTCAGACTGAACTTGCTCAGGAACATTCACCATTTCGGTGGTAATAGAGACGGCCGGTTTTTCATCAGAAAAATATCGCCATCCAAAAATACCAAGCAATACCACCACAAATACAACCACGCTCGGCAGCAGACTGCGTGGTAGTGGTTTGGCAGCGCTGGATTGGTAAAATAATTCGCGTTGCTCCTCTTGAGCATGAGAATGCGCAGCAAGATTATGTTCAAGGTTTTGCGATGATGGGCGCGCAACATCTTGCGAGAGGTCGCGCAACATGTCGTTTAACAAACTCATGTTGCACCGCCCAATACGCCCGGAGCCAAGGCAATTGCCGCGGCGGCACCGGCCGCAAGCATTGGCCACAACCAATAATCGCGCCGCGCTAACCAGCGTCCAAAACGGCGGCTTTCGGCGGTATCCATAATGGCTCGCACCATATGTTGGCGATTCACCCGCTCCGCCGCTTGACCATAAGCAGCCAACATGGCTTTGTGAGCGATAACATTGATTAACCGCGGCACGCCGCCGGATGCTTTGTATAACAATTTGATGGCACTGTTAGAAAACAGCGAGGCGCGACTATAGCCTGCGGATGCAAGGCGATAGGCCAGATAATCCGGCAAACTTTTTTGGGGAATAGTTTGTAAATATTCAGAAAATACAATGCGCTGTTTTAACTGGCGCAAATCCGGACGATCCAATAGCTCATCTAATTCGGGTTGACCAAACAGCACCACTTGCAACAGCTTACTTTTTTCCGTTTCCAGATTGGTTAACAAACGCAACGCTTCGATGGTTTCGCGTGGCATGGCCTGCGCTTCATCCACCACCAATACCACCTGCCGTTTTTGTTGCGCCAATTCCACCAAACGTAAATTGATATCCTTGAGCAATTGATAAGAAGGGACATCCGGTGAATAGGCAATGCCAATTTCTTCCGCGAGAAACCACTTTAATTCATCGGGCGTGAGGTAAGGATTGGGAATATACGCAGTGATAAAGGTATCGCCCAAACTGGCCAATAATTTTCTGCTGAGCAATGTTTTACCGGTGCCAACCTCACCCACAATTTTAATAAACCCCTCGCTATGGCGCAGCGCAAGCAGCAGTGTGCTCAACACCTCGCGATGGCTCTGGTTATTAAAATAAAATTGGGTATCTGGCGTGAGCGAAAACGGATGCTCACGTAACCCAAAATGTTGACGGTACATGTAAAACCTCGTTGCCTGGTAGATCTGTTAACTACTACTGGCCTCTGTAGGTATCGCCCATATCGCGCATGGAATTTTGCGCTTCAGTCAGCTGTTCATCCCAGGTTCTGTCATCCACTACAATCGGGCGCAACAGGATTACCAGCTCGGTTTTCGTTTTGGCTTTGTTTTTAGTTTTGAATAATGCATTGAGTACCGGAATATCCCCCAGTAGCGGGCGCTTACCATCCACATTATTAGTGGACTCAGTCATCAACCCGCCCAATACAATCACCTGTCCATTAGCAGCTTTCACGATACTGTCTGATTCACGTACACCACGCAGTGCCAACGGTAATGAAAATTGCTCATTACCAACGGTAAAAACTTTTTGTTGATCAGTAACTTCGCTGACTACGGGATGTATATGCAAAATAACTTCACCGCGCTCAGAAATTTGCGGCGTTACATCCAAAGAAATACCACTAAAAAAAGAGGACAGCTCAATACTCGGGGTAGAGGTAGTAGTTGCTGCATTAGAAGTTTGGTTGTTAGAAATACCAGTTACAAAATATTCATCCGACCCAACGCGAATCATGGCTTTTTGGTTATTCACAGTCGATACACGCGGACTGGAAAGCACTTGGACTGTGCCTTGGGTTTCAAGTAATGAAAGTAATTTTGTGATATCCCCCACTTGAATAAGACCAGCAATAGTTCAC
>Ga0307408_100000160_pt1 | contig 74342 bp, 78 predicted proteins | sample 322Cmetagenome_FD_202116 | JGI IMG/M metagenome (GOLD analysis project Ga0307408, IMG submission 202116) | Maize rhizosphere microbial communities from greenhouse at UC Davis, California, United States - 322HYB-C-3 | ecosystem: Host-associated > Plants > Roots > Rhizosphere > Soil | place... | reverse complement strand
CTGCCCATCGGCATCCGTCCCAACGGCGAAGCCGACGGCCTGCATGACGTGTACTTCTGCCATCAACGCTTCACACAGTTCGACCTGCGTGAGCCGGCGGTGGACACTTGAGAAGGTGTTACCCATGTCCTGGCACGGGTGTTACCCATGTCTCCGGTCTATACAGCCCCGCAGAAGAAAGTTACCCCGCCGCCGGGCGGGACTCCCGGCAACGTGGCGTAAAGCCGAAGCAGCGAACGCCAACCCGATCATCCCGTCATCCCACGACGTTAGGAATCGTCATCAACGTCCGCTGGATGTACTCGACGAGCGTCGTCATCATCCACGGCCCCGCCACGGCCAAAGTCAGAACGGCAGCGATGACCTTGGGCACGAAGGACAGCGTCGCCTCGTTGATCTGCGTCGCGGCCTGGATGACGCTGATGACCACGCCGACGAGCAGCACGACGATGAGGATGGGGGCGGCCACCAGCATCAGCATGTAGAGGCCTTGCTGGCCGAAGGTGAAGACTTGTTGGGCGTCCATATCGATCTCAGGTCACGAAGCTCGCGGCGAGCGAGCCGAGCAGCAAATTCCAGCCATCCGCCAAGACGAACAGCATCAGCTTGAAGGGCAGGGCGACGAGCACCGGCGACAGCATCATCATCCCCAGGCTCATCAGCACGCTCGCCACGATCATGTCGATGACGAGGAAGGGGATGAAGATCAAAAACGCGATCTGGAAGGCGCTTTTCAGCTCGCTGGTCACGAAGGCCGGCACCAGCACCTTGAAGGGCACGTCCTCCGGCTTCACGCTGGCGTCCACCTTGGCCAGCCGCGAGAACAGCGCCACGTCGGCCTGGCGCGTCTGCTTCAGCATGAAGCCGCGCATCGGCACCTCGGCACGCTTGAGCGCCTCGTCGAACTGGATGGTGCCGGCGGAATAGGGCTGCCAGGCTTCGGCGTAGACCTTGTCCAGCGTCGGGCTCATGACGAAGAAGGTCAGGAACAGGGAGAGGCCGACGATGACCTGGTTGGGCGGCGCCGCCTGCGTGCCCAGCGCCTGGCGCATCAGGCTCAGCACGATGGCGATGCGCGTGAACGCCGTCATCATCAAGAGGACGGCGGGCAGGAAGCCCAGCGCCGTGAAGAACAGCAGCGTCTGGATGGGCACCGAGTAGCTGCCGCCCGCGCCCTGACCGACCAGCAACGGCAGCGTGGCCGGTGGCGTCTGGCCTTGGGCGAAGGCGCTGCCTGCGGCGGTCAGCAGGCTCAGACCGAACAGGACCTTACGCTGCATCACCGCGCTCCTTCTTGAGCAGCTTGGCAAAGCTGGCCGGCGCGATCGGCTCGGCCTGCGGCGGCATCACGTGCAAGGTGGTGATGTTCTGCGCCGTGGCGCCCAGCACCAGCCAGCGGCGGTCCTCGCCCTGGCCGACCTCGACGACGAGCAGGCGCTGGTTGGGCGCCGTCGGCAGCTGGGCCACGACGCGCAGCACGCCGGCCGCCGCGGCGCCGCCCATGGGCGTGCGCTTGAGCAGCCACAGCGCGACCGGGATCAGCGCGACGATGGCGAGGAACCAGAGAAAGGGGAGCAGGCCGGAAGCATTCATGCCTCGGCATTCTGCGGACGGACTTGAGCCCCCGAACCCCCTAAGTGGTGGCGCAAAGCCGCCTTTGTCCGGCGACCGGAATCAGGCCGACTTGGACAGGCGCCGCATGCGCTCCGACGGCGTGACGATGTCCGTCAGCCGGATGCCGAACTTGTCGTTCACGACGACGACCTCGCCCTGGGCGATCAGGTAGCCGTTGACGAGCACGTCCATCGGCTCGCCGGCCAGCGCGTCGAGCTCGACGACCGAGCCCTGGGCCAGCTGCAGGATGTTCTTGATCGGGATGCGCGTGCGGCCGAGCTCGACGCTGAGCTGGACGGGAATGTCCAGGATCATGTTGATGTCGTTGCCCGGGCCTCCCGCCATCGTCGGCGTGAAGTTGGTGAAGCTGGGCGTGGACACCTGCTCGGGCACTTCGGCGACGACTTCGGTGGCGGCGGGGGCGGCGGACGAGGCTTCGGCCAGGGCCGCGGCCCATTCGGCCGCCATCGCGTCCTGTTCTTCTTGGCTGGGCGTGTCAGGCGTCATGTTTGGCTCCCAGCCAGCTCTCCTGGGAGCTGGTCAGCATCTTGTCGATCTTGAGGGCGTATTTGCCGTTGGAGGTGCCGTAGTGGCATTCGAAGACGGGCACGCCGTCCACCTTGGTTTGGATCAGCGGCTCCAGGTCCAGCTCGATGAAGTCGCCGGGCTTGAAGGCCAGCAGCTGCTCCACCGTGGCCGGCGCGGTGCCGAGCTCGGCGACGAGCTCGACCTCGGCGGCCTGGATCTGGTTCTTCATCAGGTTGATCCAGCGGCGGTCGGGCTCGGCAGAGTCGCCGACCGTCGTCGAGTACAGCACGTCGCGGATGGGCTCCAGCGTCGAGTAGGGGATGCAGAAATAGATCGTGCCGCTGGTCTCGCCGATCTCCAGCGTGAACGACGTCGACACGACGATCTCGCTGGGCGTGGCGATGTTGGCGAACTGCGGCTGCATCTCCGAGCGCTGGTATTCCAGCTCGAGCGGATAGATGCCCTTCCAGGCCTTGTGGTACTCGGCGAGGATGACCTCGACGATGCGCGTGATGACGCGCTGCTCGGTGGCCGAGAAGTCGCGGCCCTCGATGCGGGCGTGGAACTTGCCGATGCCGCCGAACAGCGAGTCGATGACGGCGAACACCAGCGTCGGGTCGCAGACGATGAGGCCGCTGCCGCGCAGCGGCTTGACCGACACGACGTTGAAGTTGGTCGGGACGACGATCTCGCGCAGGAAGGCGCTGTATTTCTGCACCTTGATGCCGCCGATGGCGACTTCCGGGCTCTTGCGGATGAAGTTGAACAGGCCCACGCGGATGTTGCGCGCGAACCGCTCGTTGATGATCTCCATCGTGGGCATGCGCCCACGGACGATGCGTTCCTGGCTGGCGAGGTTGTACTCGCGGATGCCACCGACCTGCTCCTCTTCCTGCTCGAGCTTCTGGCTCTCGCCGGTGATGCCCTGGAGCAGTGCATCGACTTCGTCTTGGGAAAGGATCTGCTGATTCATGATCTTGAATCCGCGGTCACTGCACGATGAAGTTGGAGAACAGGACTTGGGAGATCGGGCTCTCGACGTGGGCCTTTTTCTTCTTCTTTTTCTTCTTCGGTGCGTCGGCCGGCGCCTCTTCCTCGTCCTCCTCGTCGAGCTCGATGCCCATGGGGCGCACCGCCTCGCGGGTGATGTCCTTGGCGAGCTTGTCCTTGCCTTCGCGGGTGAGCAGCTCGACGGCGGTCTTGTGCGACAGCACCATCAGGATGTTGCTGCGGATGGCCGGCATATAGGCCTTGAGCTGGTCGGCGAACTTGGGGTCCTCGACCTGCAGCGTGATGCCGATCTGCGCGAAGCGGTCGACGTCCTTGTCGGCCAGGTTGACCGTGAACGGGTCCAGCGGCACGAAGGTGGGCGGATGGTCGCTCTTGGCGTGGGCCTTGGCCTTGACGGGCGCCTCGACGGCCTCGCCGTCCTCGCCTTCCTCGACCGGCTTCTTCTTCAGCAGCATGAGGGCCGCGCCGCCGCCCACCAGCACCAGTGCCAGCACGGCGCCGATGATGATGATCAGCTTCTTCTTGCCACCGCCTTTCGCGGGGGCGGCAGCTTCGGCAGCCGGCGCAGTCGCCATGGGAACTCCTTGAACGTCGGTGCCCGGGGCATGGGCAGCATTGCGGTCAATTATTGACCCCGGCCCCCGGGTTCAAGCGCTGATTAGCCGTGGCCGGGCGGGCCTATTTCCGGTTCAGTCTCACGCAAACGTATCGAGCAGGCCGACGCTGCGGCGCAGGGGCGCCGCGGAGGCACCGGCCGTGCCGCCGACGCGGTCATTGCCGCCGCGTGAAGGGCCAGACGAGCGACCGGCCTCGGACCCGTCCTCGCCGTGATCTGCATCACGCTGCGCCTGCTGGAAGACGCCGCCGCCCGACAGCGTCAGGCCCTGGCCCTGCAGCGCGGCGGCGAGGTCGGGCAGGCTCTGCTCCAGCGCCTGGCGCGTCTCCGCCTGCAGCGCGTGGAAGGACACCTGGGCCTGGCTGCCGTCGACGGTGATCTGCACCGACACCGGGCCCATGTCGGCCGGGTTGAGCTGCAGTTCGGCCTGCTGCACGCCGTCCACGGCCAGCAGGCTGACGCGGGCGCCGAGCTCCGGTGCAAAGGCATTGCTGTGCAGCGGCGCCTGCACGCCGGCATAGGTCGCGGCGGGCGTGGCATCGGCAGGCAGGTTGGCGGGCGTCGGCAGGGCCTGGGCCAGCGCGGCGGCGAAGCTGGGCGTGGTGGGCTGAGTTGTCGGCGCGGCGGCGGGCTGGTCGCTGCCGGCCTGTTGCGTGCTGACCTGCAGCGGCTCGGCTGCAGCGGCGCGCGCGGCGGACTTGTCGGCGCGCAGATCGCCGGGCTTGGCGGCGGCGGGTTCGGGCGTCTCGCCGGCGCGGACCTTGTCCGAGGCCTGCAGCGCGGCGCGGCCCTGGGGCGCGTCGTCGCTGGCGGCCGTCGCGGCGCGGCTGCGGTGGGCGTCGGGCTTGAGAGCCGCCGCAGCGGCGTCCGGCTGGGCGTTGGCCATGCCGATGAGCTGGGTGAACTCCTTCAGCTCGGGGGTCTCGGGGGCGTCGTCCTCATCGCCGCCGGAGGCCACGGTGTCGGTGGCGGGCTTGTCGTCGGTCGACGCGGCCTTGGCCTCGGTCTTGGTGGCAGCGTCCGCGCTGCGGGGCGAGGCCGGCCTGGCAGGCTGGGCGGCGGCGCGGCGGGCGTTGGACTGCGCCGGCGCGGGCTGGGCGGGTTCCTCGGCCTCGTCAGCCTGGCCGGCTTCCGGCGCGGCGTTGACGGGCGGCGACACCGGGGCGGCCTGGTCGGTCAGGAACTGCGCAAAGCTCGGGCCGCCCGCGGTGTTGGCGGGCAGGGCGGGAGGCTGGGCGGCCGGCGGCATGGCCGGCTTGGGGGCGGTGTTCTGGGTGCTGCTGATCATGGCGGAGTCAGGCGTGGGCCGAGGCGCGGCGCAGATGGGCGCGGGCGGCGAATTCGTCGGTGGCGCGCTGTTCGCGGCGCTGGGCGACCTTGGCGGCCTCGGCTTGGCGGCGGGCGATCAGCTGGCGCAGCGCGGCGACGCGCAGTTCGGCCTGGTGCAGGGCCTCGCGGGCGCGCACCTGGCGCTGGTCCGCGTGGCTGGCGACGTGGCCCTGCGTCGTGACGGCCTGGTCCAGCCGCTGGCCGAAGCTCTGGTAGCAGCCGACGAGGCTCATCGTCGTGCCGTTGGCGAAGCTCTGCGTCCAGCGCTGCTGGTAGTCCTGGCGGTAGCCGGTCAGCTCGCCATGCTGGGCGCGGGCGGCCTGGGCCTGCAGGCCGGCGGTGTGCAGCGCGCGGGCGGCGGCGTCGCGCTCGCCCTCCGCGCGTTCCAGCAGCAGGCTCAGCGTGTCGGTCCCGGATGCATTCATTCAACAACTCCAGCGCCGCGCCGGAGAGTCCGGCGCACAGTCGATATCGGTAGGCGCCACCCGGAGGTTTAGGCGCCCTGGACCACGGCCTGCAATTGGCTGACGCTGGCGTGAAGAAGTGCCGGGCTGTGCATGTCCTGCTGCAGCAGCCGCGTCATGTCGGCATGCAGGCGAACGGCCAGATCCAGCTCGGGGTCCGCGCCCGGGGCGTAGGCGCCGAGCTGGATCAGGTCGCGGGCCTTGTTGTATTTCGCCAGAAGCTGGCGAAACCGACGCGCGGAATCGACCTGGTTTTGGGGTGCAACACTGGTCATCACCCGTGAAATGCTGCGCTCGATGTCGATGGCCGGGTAGTGGCCGGCCTCGGCGAGCTCGCGGCTGAGCACGATGTGGCCATCCAGGATGCCGCGCGCCGCGTCGGCGATCGGGTCCTGCGGGTCGTCGCCCTCCGTCAGTACCGTGTAGAAGGCCGTGATGGAACCCTCACCCGGCAGGCCGTTGCCGCTGCGCTCCACCAGCTGTGGCAGCTTGGCGAAGCAGCTCGGCGGATAGCCCTTGGTGGCGGGCGGTTCGCCGATGGCCAGGGCAATCTCGCGCTGCGCCATCGCGTAGCGGGTCAGCGAGTCCATCAGCAGCAGCACATGGCGGCCCTGGTCGCGGAAGAACTCGGCGATGGCCGTCGCGTAGTGCGCGCCCTGCATGCGCATCAGCGGTGGTGCGTCGGCCGGCGCGGCGACGACGACGCTGCGCTGGCGGCCCTCGTCGCCGAGGATGTCCTCGATGAATTCCTTCACCTCGCGGCCGCGCTCGCCGATCAGGCCGACGACGATGACGTCCGCCTGCGTGTAGCGCGCCATCATGCCCAGCAGCACCGACTTGCCGACGCCGGTGCCGGCGAACAGCCCGAGGCGCTGGCCGCGGCCGACGGTCAGCATCGCGTTGATGGCGCGCACGCCGGTGTCCAGCGGCGTGCGCACCGGGTCGCGGTCCATCGCGTTGATGGGGCGCCGCACCATCGGTTCGTTATGGATGTTGCTCAGCTCGCCGCCGCGGTCCAGCGGATGGCCGTGCGGATCGACGACGCGGCCCAGCAGGCCATCGCCCATCGGCAGGTGCAGGCCGCGGTCCTCGCCGCGGCGCCAGGGGTGCAGCGGCTGGCCCAGTTGTGGCGCCAGCGGCGGCAGGTGGCGCGGCACGACGGTGGCGCCGCTGGACAGGCCCTGCACCTCGTCGGTCGGCATCAGGTAGGCACGGTCGCCCGAGAAGCCGACGACCTCGGCATTCACCGGCGCAGCGCCGCGCCGCGGGCTGTTGCCGCTGCTGGGCATCTGGATGCGGCAGACCGAGCCCAGCGGCACCTTGATGCCGGTGGCCTCCAGCACCAGGCCGGCGACGCGGGCCAGCTTGCCCTGCGACTCCAGCGGCGCGGGGTTGCTGGCAAGCGTTTCCAGGTCGGCGAGGTAGCGCTGCCAGCGGCCGGTGCGTTCGGAGGTCATTCCTCGTCCGCGCCGCGGCGGTCTTCCCAGATCGACTGCTGGCCGATGGCCGAGACCGCCTGCTGCCAGCGCGCGGCGATGGTCGCGTCGACGCTGGCGATGTCGGCATCGACCTTGACGCCACCGCGCGCCACGTCGGCGTCCGGGATGAGCTGGGCCTCGCGGGCCTGCATCTCCTCGCCGGCGCCGTCCTTCACGAGCGGATAGTCGTCGGGGTGGACGCGCACGCGCACATGGCGGGCGGACAGCTGCAGCGCCTCGACGGCGTCATGGGCGACGCGGGCGATCAACTCGGGCCGCTGCTGCAGTTCGCTGCGCACGACCTGGCGCGCCAGTTCGACGGCGATGCGGGCGACGGACTGGGCCATGTCGCCCTCCAGCGCCTGCATCTCGGCGTCGAAGTTCTTCACCAGCGCGCCGACCTGGGCGCTGATCTGCTGCGCGAAGCTGTGCTTGAAGGCATCCAGCGCGGCCATGCCGTCGCGGTAGCCGTCCTGATAACCGCTCTGTCGGGCGGCATGCAGCAGCTCCTGCGTGTCGGGGGGCGGTGGTGCCGGAGGCTCGACCGGCGCGCTGGCGGCGGGTGTGGCGGCCGGCTTGGCCGGCGCGAAAGGCGAGGGCGCCGCGGCACCGCCGAGGTTGTCGAAGCTCCACGACCTGGCGCCCTGCAGCTCCTCGCCGGGGATGAAGCGGGCGTAGCTGTTGCGGCGGTCGCCTTCGCGACGATCGGGCGGCGGGACTTGCCGGGGCGGGGGACGGGTGGCCATGTCAGCTACTTTGACGCATTTCGGGCCGAGCGCCGGGCCGCTCCCAAGCCGGCCCGTCATGGCGATGTGCTTGCAGCTCAATGCTGCAAGCATCGCCGTCCCCTCGGGGGACCGACTGGGCACGCCTGCGTCCAGCAGGGCGGGTCTGGGCGAGGGGTTTCATGTTCTAGACGAACTGGTCGTCGCCGCCGCCTGCGAGAACGATCTGGCCCTCGTCGACGAGGCGACGGACGATCTTGAGCATTTCCTTCTGCTCGGCCTCCACCTCGGACAGCCGCACCGGGCCGCGCGTCTCCAGGTCCTCGCGCAGCGTCTCGGCCGCGCGGCTGGACATGTTGCGGAAGATCTTCTCGCGCAGGTCGGCGCTGGCGCCCTTGAGCGCGACGACGAGGCTTTCGCTCTGCACTTCCTTGAGCACGGCCTGGATGCCCTTGTCGTCGATCTTGTTCACGTCGTCGAACGTGAACATGTTGTCCATGATCTTCTGCGCCAGGTCGGAGTCGGCCTCGCGGATGTAGTCGAGCACCGAGGCCTCCACGCTGGAGCCCATCATGTTGATGATTTCGGCCGCCGTCTTGGCGCCGCCGAGCGAGCTCTTCTTCATGCGCTCGCCGCCGGCCAGGATCTGGCTCATGACCTCGTTGAGGTCCTTCAGCGCCGTCGGCTGGATGCCGTCCAGCGTCGCGATGCGGATCAGCACCTCGTTGCGGCCACGTTCGGGGAAGCTCTTCAGCACCTGGCTGGTCTGGTCGTAGTCCAGGTGGGAAAGGATGGCCGCGATGATCTGCGGGTGCTCGTTGCGCAGCAGCTCGGCCACGCTGGCGGCGTCCATCCACTTCAGGCTCTCGATGGACGACACGTCGCTGCCTTGCAGGATGCGATCCAGCAGCAGGTTGGCCTTGTCCTCGCCGAGGGCCTTGCGCAGCACGGCGCGCACATACTCGTCGGTGTCGGTGACCAGCGTGCTCTGCGTCTCGGCGACGGCGTCGAACTTGTCGAGCACCTGCTCGACCTGGGCGCGCTTGATGACCTTGAGCTTGGCGATGGTCTCGCCCAGCGCCTGCACTTCCTTGGGCGACAGATGCTTGAAGACCTCGCTGGCTTCTTCCTCGCCCAGCGACATCAGCAGGATGGCGGCGTTTTCTATGCCTTTGTCGTCCATGGTTCAGCCTTGAGTCAGGCGGTCTGACCTTCCATCCAGTCACGGACGATGTTGGCCACCGCCACTGGATTGTCGCGCGCCAGCGAACGGGCGCGGTCGAGCTTGTCGTTGTGCAGCGGCGCTTCCAGCTTGGGCATGCCATGTGCCCCGGGCAGCAGTTCGGCGTCGTCGACGACTTCGTCGACCGTCTCGGGCTTCTCTTCCGGCGGCTGCGGCGCGGCGGCCTTGATGGCGGGGCGGATCATGCCGAACACGGCGATCAGCGCGATGGCGACGAAGGCCAGCGGCACGATGGCACTGCGCAGGATGTCCAGCAGCCAGGGCTGCTTCCACAGCGGCGTCTCGACCGGCTCGGTCTTGTCGGCGATGAAGGGCGCGCTGATGACCTTGACCGAATCGCCACGGTCGGCGTTGAAGCCCATGGCTTCCTTGACGAGGTCGGTCAGGCGCGTGATCTCCGCTTCCGGCACCGGCTGCTGCGTCGTCTTGCCCTTGGCGTCGGTCACCGAGCGGTGGTTGACGACGATGGCCGCGTTCAGTCGCTTGACGTTGCCCACCGAGCCGCGCGTCACACGCACGGTCTTGTCGACCTCGTAGTTGGTGACCTGCTCGCGGCGGCTGCTGCCGCTGCCTTGCGACCCTTGGGCTGCCTGCAGCGGCGCGCTGGCGCCGTTGACGGGCGCCGTGGCCGGCACCGGCGGCTGGTTGGTGGCGGCACCCGGCACGCCAGTCGCCAGGCCGGCGCTGCTGTTGTTGCTCTCGTTGCTCTGGCTGGAGCGCACCGTCGCCTGCGCATTCGGGCCCTGGTTGGGGCGGTATTCCTCGGCGGTGGCCTCGGTCTGCGAGAAGTCCAGGTCGGCGGTGACGGTGGCGCGCAGGTTGTCGCGGCCGACGACCGGCTCCAGCAGTTCGAAGATGCGCTTGTTGTAGCCCGCCTCGACTTGGCTCTTGTATTGCAGCTGCTGCGTGTCCAGGCCGGTGGCGTTGTCGCTGCCGGTCTGCGAGAGCAGGGCGCCGGTCTGGTCGAGCACGCTGACGGCCTTGGGCGCCAGCTCGGGCACGCTGCTGGAGACGAGGTGGACGATGCCGGCGATCTGGTTGCGGTCCAGCGTGCGGCCGCCGCGCAGCGTCAGCATGACGCTGGCGCTGGGTTTCTGCTGCTCGCGAAAGAAACCGTTCTGTTGCGGAATGGCCAGGTGCACGCGGGCATCGGCCACGTCGGCCATTTCCTTGATCGTGCGCGCCAGCTCGCCCTGCAGGCCGCGCTGGAAGTTCATGCGCTCGGCGAACTGCGTCTGGCCGATGGAGGACTTGTCCATCAGCTCGAAGCCGGCGGCCGCACCCGCGGCGCCACCCGCACCGCCCTTGGGCAGGCCCTGGGCGGCCAGCTTCATGCGCAGCTCGTAGACCTGGCCGGCCGGCACGAGGATGGTGCCGCCTGCCTCGTGCTTGTAGGGCACGTTCATGGCCGACAGCTGGCCGATGACCTCGCCGCCGTCCTTGTCGGCCAGGCCGCTGTACAGCGGCCGGTAGTCGCCCTGGGCCGACCACAGCGTGATGGCCAGCACCGCGCCGGCCAGCGCCAGCAGGCCGGCGCCCATCGTCAGCTTGCTGCGCAGCGGCAGGCCGTTCAGGCGCTGCACGAAGTTGGGCGGCTCGACCGGCGTGATCAGGGACGGGGCGGCGGCAGCGGGGGCGCTCAGGGCGTTGTCCATCGGGTGGGCGGATACAGCGAGGCCGGGGGATCCGGCGATGGCGCAAATTATTTGAGCCCGCACCCCTCAAGAAAGCGCCGAAGTGGCCGACTGCGGCCCTGCATCTCGCTGTTTCGCGCGTGTGACTTGCTGCCAAAGTCCTGCCCCATGGACATGAAGCTGCGCCCCTTCGACTTCGCCCAGGCCGCCGCCCGAGCGGGCCTGGCGGTGAACGGCACGCCGCTGGCGGCCAAGCCGGCGGCGACGTCGGGCGCCAGCTTCGGCGACGCGATGACGCAGGCGCTGAAGAGCGTCAGCGCGCAGCAGAACGAGGCGTCCCGCCTGCAGCGCGAGGTGCAGCTGGACAACCCGACGGTCAGCTTGGAGGAGACCATGGTGGCCATGCAGAAGGCCCAGATCGGCTTCCAGGCGACGCTGCAGGTGCGCAACCGCCTCGTCTCGGCCTACTCCGAGATCATGAACATGCAAGTGTGACGAGCCCCCCGCCCAGGTCGCCGCGCTGAACGCGGGCGACCTGATCGGCCCCCCGAGGGGGCGGCGATGCTTGCGGCATCGAGCCGCAAGCACATCGCCTTCGCGGGCCGGCTTGGGGCGGCCCGGCGCTCGGCCCGGAATACCGTGTCGTTCAGCAGCTGCCCTTGCGGGCATCTGCGCCGCAGATGGCCGGTCGGCCCAGCGGGTTGAGGTCGATGTGCAGCTGCTGGTTGCGGTCGTTGGAGATGCCGATGCGCGTCCAGCCCATCGCGCGGCCGATGCCGGCCTCGAAGCTGACGCCCTGTCCGGCCTGCAGCAGCGTGCCCTTGTGGTCGCGCGAGGAGATGCCACCCAGTTCGCAGCGCGGCAGGCCGGTGGCGCAGTCGCAGGGCGACGTCCGGCTGGCGCCCCAGCACCATTGCGGGCCGCTCTGGAAGCTGACATGCACGGTGCGCCCCTCGTTCACGCTCATCGCGCGCGCGCGGCGCAGGTCCAGTTCCAGCAGCTCGGCCACATGGCGCAGGCGCTGGCGGGCGAGGTAGTCGGCATACGTGGGTACGGCCGCGGCCAGGACGATGGCGAGGATGGCCATCACGAACGCGACTTCGATCAGCGTGAACCCTTGCCCCTCGGCAAGCGGGTACGCTCGCCGATCCCCCGAGGGGATGCGGGCCGGCTTGGGAGCGGCCCAGCGCTCGGCCGCGTCCGCGCAGCGCCTGGTCATGTGTCCAGCTTGAGCAGCCGCCGGCGCTTCTGCGTCTGGTCCACATAGACCTGCAGCGAGCGGCTGGCGGCGGCGTCGAGGTCGACGAATGAGCAGCCGAGCTGCAGCATGCCGTGCGCATCGCCGCCGATGGGGCTGGCGTGATGAGGCAGGAGCGCGATGCGCAGTGCGGTGATGCGGTCCAGCTCCAGCACGAGGCTGGCGGCGACCTGGCCGGTCGGCAGCGCGGGGCAGTCGGCCGGCAGGACCAGTGCAAGGCCGCCGATGCTGATGTCCAGCACGCGCAGCGCGCGGCCGGGCTGGTCGGTGCTGGGCAGTACCACGCGGGGATAGACGCTGCCGGCGGGCTGCACGCGGAAGGACTGGCGGCGCTGGAACCGGTAGAGCCGCTCGGGCAGGCTGCTGCGCAGCACGGCGCCCTGCTCGCCGCTGACGAGGACGGCATCGTCCAGCTCGAATTGCAGCTTGATGGCACCCAGGTAGGCCACCGCCGTGATCTCGCCACCGGCCACCAGGGCCTGGCTGATCGCGTCGGGGTCGGCGCCGAGCTCCAGGCCCAGCACGTTCGCGGCGGGGTCCAGTGCCGTGATCCGGCTGGCCAGCCCCTGGCCCGGCGGGCCGCTGAGCATCACCGCGGCGCCATCGCGCTGCAACTGCTGCAGATAGGCCGCGACCTCGGCGGGCGCGGTGACGCGGAATTCCTCGGGGGCGGCTTCAGGGGCGGACATGCCGGGATGTTAGACCTCGCGGTCAATGGACCATTCGGCTGTTGCCCTTCAAAACGTGATCCAGGTCCTCAAGCCACGGTTCGGCCAGGTGGCGGATCTCGGCGTCGTTCAGCAGGATGCGCTGCATGATGCGCGTCTTGAGCTGCGAATCGCCGGCGCTGAGCTGGTTCTGGTTGGCGGCGGCCTTGAGCTGCGAGATCAGCAGCACGCAGGCGCCTTCGAGCTTGACGACTTCGTCCCAGTTGCCGGTGCGGGCGGCCGACAGCATGTCAGCGCTGGCTTGCTCGATGGCTTCGTAATAGTTCAGCAGTTCGGAATTCATTGCGGGGTCACCGGAAGGGATTGCGGGGGGCGGCGCGCTCAGGCGGCGCGGGCGGTGCCGGCCAGTGCGGCGGGCGTTTGGCTGATGGCGGTCCAGGCTTCGCGCACGGGGCTCAGCAGGCGTTGGCACTCTTCGATGGCAGCGATGTCGCCGCGCAGGTTGGCCTGCGTCAGGCGGGTGCAGACATAGCCGTAGAGGTCACGCAGGTCGGTGGCGAGCTGGCCGGCCGACAGGTCCAGCCCGGCACGCAGGCCTTCGTCGAGGATGCGGACGGCCCGCGTCAGCGCGCGGCCCTTGACTTCGACGTTGCCGGCCTGGATGGCCTGGATGGCCTGCGACATCGCGTCGAAGACGCCGTCGAACAGCATGGCGACGAGGCGGTGCGGGCTGGCGGCCTGCACATCGGTCTCCAGACCGACCTTGGCGTACATGGTCGCGTTCTGGTTGCGGGCTGCGAAGGGGGAGGACATGTTGCCGTACATGGTGTCGGGGGAGGTGTCGTCGTGTTGACTGTTTTTCGGCCTCCCGCCGGTGGAACTTGAGTGCCGCTTCACCCGAACATCGCTGAACTTTGCGCCTATTTCCACGCCCGGAAAAGACAACGGCGACCCTGGGGTCGCCGTCTTGCGCGAGCGTCGGTGCGCGTCACTCGCTGTTGAGCTTGGCCATCTGCGTCGACACGTAGTTGGACAGGTTGTTGAGCTTGCTCATCTGTGTGTCCAGCAGCGTGTAGCGGGCGCGCAGCCGCGCCTCGGTCAGCGAGACGCGGTCCTCGAGCTTGTCGATGCTCTTGTTGTTGTTGTCGATGAGCTTCTGCAGCCCGGCCTGGCGGCTGCTCAGGCGGCCGTCGGTGCTGAGCGCGCCGTCGATGTAGCTGCGGATGCGCTGGGCGAAGCCGTCGTTGCTGCTGTTGGTGCCGTCCAGGCCCATGAAGAGCTTCTTCACGTTGTCCAGGTTGCTCAAAGCGGTGTTCAGCTTGCTGTCGGACGTCTTCAGGTTGCCGTCGGTGCCGGGCTCCAGGCCCAGCTGCGCCAGGCGGTTGAGGCTGCCGCCGAGCGACGTCGAGCCGCCGATGATGCTGCGTAGCTGGTTCTGCAGGCCGACGGCGGTCGAGTCGCCCTGCAGCGGGCCGGCCGTCTTGCCGGAGGAGTCGTACTTGGTCTGCTCGCGCAGCAGCGAGTTGACGGCGTTGTAGGCGGTCGTGAAGTCGGTGATGAGCTTCTTGATCGAGTCCTTGTCCTGGCTGACGGCGACACTGGCCGGCACCGAGGTGGTCTTGAGCAGCGTGATGTTGAGGCCGTCGATGGCCTCCTGCAGCGAGTTGGACTCGGAGCTGACGTCGATGCCATTGATCAGCGCGCGGGCGTTCTGGGCCGGCAGCGTCTGGATCAGCGACGTGACGCCGACGCGCGGGTCGTAGCCCAGGTCGGTCAAGCCGCCGGAGGCCTCGATGCGGAAACCGTTGGTCTCGCCGCTGGCGGTGGAGCGCAGCGACAGCCGCGCGCCGGTGGCGTCGTTGATGATGGAGGCCGTCACGCCGGCGCCGGCCGCGTTGATGGCATCGCGGATGCCGGCCAGCGTGTCCTGGCCGTCACCGATGTTGATGGTGATCGGCGTGGCGCCGGCCTTGTCGGTGAAGCCGGTGACGGTGGGCGGGGTGGCGCCGTCGGTGGCCCAGCTGCCCAGCGTGATGGTCAGGCTGCCCTGGCCGATGGTCGTCGTGGAACTGCTGTAGGACGTGCTGCCGACCAGCGTCTGCGCCTGGGCGAGCTGCTTGACTTCCACCGACACATTGCCGATGGCCGCGCCGGCGCCGGCGCTGACCGACACGGCCGGGTCGCTGGACGTGGCGAGCGTGCCGCTCCAGGTGCTGGGCGAGGTGAGCTTGGACGCCGCGTCGCGCAGCGTGGACAGCGCACTCTGCACCTTGCCGAAGGCCGACAGCTCGGTCTTGAGCCCCTCGGTCTTGGACGTCAGTTGCGTGATGGGCGTGCGCTCGGCGGCGACGAGCTTGCTCACCAGGTCCTCGACGTTGAGGCCGCTGCCGATACCCGCTGAGCTGATGGAGGCCATGCTGGTAAATGTAAAAAAGCCGATATGCCAGGGGGATATCGGCCAGGGTTTGCCGGAACTTTAGGCCCCGGACCAAACTTTTTTCAGTTTTTTAGCGTTGCAGCAGCGACAGCACCTGCTGCGGCAGCTGGTTGGCCTGGGCCACCATCGCGTTGCCGGCCTGCTGCAGGATCTGTGCCCGGCTCATGTTTGACGTTTCCTGCGCGAAGTCGGCATCCATGATGCGGGATCGGGCGGCCGTCTGGTTCTCGACGGCGACCTGCAGGTTGGAGATGACCGAGTCGAAGCGGTTCTGCGTCGCGCCGAAGGTCGAGCGGGCCAGGTTGACCTGGGCCAGCGCGAAGTCGATGAACTGCACGGCCACCAGCGGGTCGCCCTGGTCGGCGTTGGGGCCGGTGAGGGCGGGCGGCGCGACGGCGCCAGCAAAGTCCACCGCGGCGACCGGCGGCAGGCCGCCGGTGCCGCTGCCCGCGGCACCGAGGATGTTGATCTTGCCGGCGTTGACGGCGGCTTCTAGCGCGCCGTCGTTGCCGGTGGGCGTGCCGGTGATGCCGGGCGTCGTGCCCAGGATGTCGCTCTGCGTGATGACGATCTGGTCATCCGCCGTGGAGTTGGCACCCACCTGGAAGCTGAACGTGGAACTCGTGCCGCCGGCGAAGCCCGTCAGGATGGGCGAGCCGTTGAAGTTGGTGTTGCGCATCAGGCGCCCCACTTCGGTCTGCAGCTGCGTGAACTCGTTGTTCAGTGCGGCGCGGTCCTGCGTGTTGTTGGTGCCGTTGGCGGCCTGCACGGCCAGTTCCCGCATGCGCTGCAGCATGTCGCCGACCTTGCCGAGCGAGCCTTCAGCCGTCTGCGCCAGCGAGATGCCGTCGTTGGCGTTGCGCACCGCGACGTTCATGCCGCGCACCTGGGTGTTCATGCGCTCGGCGATCGCCAGGCCGGCGGCATCGTCCTTGGCCGAGTTGACACGCATGCCGGACGACAGGCGCTGCATCGCCGTCGCGAGCGACGATTGCGATGAGTTCAGGTTCCGCTGCGCGTTCAGCGAGACGATGTTGGTGTTGATGGTCTGGGGCATTGAAGCACTCCTCGGGAATTCGGTTCGGGTCGAATGAACATGACCCGATGGACCGAATTCTGAGGAAGTGCGTCGCCGCCAAAAGCCCGATCAACGCCGCAAATCACGGCTATTCAAAAGCTCCGCGCCACCGCCCGCCGGCGGGGCGCCGAGGTTGCCGCCGCGCTCAGCTGCGCAGCAGGGCCAGCACCTGCTGGGGCAGCTGGTTGGCCTGGGCCACCATGGTGTTGCCGGCCTGCTGCAGGATCTGGGCGCGGCTCAGGTTGGCCGTTTCGACCGCGAAGTCGGCATCCATGATGCGGCTGCGGGCGCTGCTCTGGTTCTCGACGGAGACCTGCAGGTTGGCGATGACGGCGTCGAAGCGGTTCTGCGATGCACCCAGCGTGGCGCGCTCGCCGTTGACCTTGTCCAGCGCGACGTCCAGGTTCTGGATCACCGTGTCGATGGCCGCGCCGGTGGCGGTGTTGTCGATGACGGCTGCGCCACCGGTCACGGCGGTGATTTCCGCGGCGGCCGTCATGTCGGTCGTGACGACGTCGATGCGGTCGTTGGCCGTCGTGTTGGCGCCGACCTGGAAGGTCTGCGTGCCGGAGTTGCCGGACAGGATGGCCAGGCCGTTGAAAGTGGTGCCGCCCAGCACGCGCAGGATTTCCTTCTGCAGCTCGGCGAACTCCTTGTTCAGCGAGTCCTTGTCGGCGCTGGTGTTGGTGGCGTTGCGGGCCTGCACGCCCAGCTCACGCATGCGCTGCAGCGAGTCGCCGACCTTGGCCAGCGCGCCTTCGGCGGTCTGCGCGAGGGAGATGCCGTCATTGGCGTTGCGGATGGCGACGTTCATGCCGCGCACCTGGGCGTTCATGCGCTCGGCGATCGCGAGGCCGGCGGCGTCGTCCTTGGCGGAGTTGACGCGCAGGCCCGACGACAGGCGCTGCATGGAGGTGGACAGCGAAGACTGCGACATCGCCGTGTTGCGCTGTGCGTTCAGCGAGGCGAGGTTGGTGTTGATGACTTGGGACATGACTCAATCCTTTCGTTGACGAGGGCGTCTGGCACGAAGTCCTCGAATGAATCGCGAACCCGTTGGGATGCTTATCGTCGGCACGGTGGATTGACTTGAATGCTTTTTGCACGGCGCCGTGAAAAACGCCCCCCGCGGTGCGCGGGGAGGCGGTCAAGGTGCTTGTGCTGGTGGCGTGAGGACTTCCGTCGTCAGCGTGGACGTTTCACTCAGGGCCAGCGGTGCTGGCCCGGCGTCATCGAAGCAAGGACAGGACTTGCGACGGCACCTGGTTGGCCTGGGCGATCATCGCGTTGCCGGCCTGCTGGAGGATGTTGGCGCGCGACATATTGGCGGTTTCCTGGGCGAAGTCGGCATCGGTGATGCGGCTCTTCGCGGCGCTCTGGTTCTCCACCGAGATCTGCAGGTTGGAGATGACGGCGTCCAGGCGGTTCTGCGAGGCACCCAGCGTGGCGCGTTCGCCGTTGACCTTGTCGATGGCGGTGTCGATGTTCTGGATCACCGTGTCGATGGCGGCGCCGGTGGCGGTGTTGTCGATGACGACCGCACCACCCGTGACGCCGGTGATGCTGGCGTCGGCCGTCATGTCGGTCGTGATGACGTCGATGCGGTCGTTGGCCGTCGTGTTGGCGCCGACCTGGAAGGTCTGCGTGCCGGAGTTGGTCGCCAGGATGGCGCGGCCGTTGAAGGTGGTGCCGCCCAGCACGCGCTGGATTTCCTTCTGCAGCTCGGCGAATTCCTTGTTCAGCGAGTCCTTGTCGGCGCTGGTGTTGGTGGCGTTGCGGGCCTGGACCGACAGTTCACGCATGCGCTGCAGCGAGTCACTGACCTTGGCCAGCGCGCCTTCGGCCGTCTGCGCCAGCGAGATGCCGTCGTTGGCGTTGCGGATGGCGACGTTGGAGCCGCGCACCTGGGCGTTCAGGCGCTCCGAGATGGCGAGGCCGGCGGCGTCGTCCTTGGCCGAGTTGACTCGCAGGCCCGAGGACAGGCGCTGCATGGAGGTGGCCAGCGAGGCTTGCGAGGCGGAGGTGTTGCGCTGTGCGTTGAGAGACAGCAGGTTGGTGTTGATGACCGAGGCCATGATGCGCTTCCTTTAGATAGATAACCCGGCAACAGCGCCGGACGAAGACCCAGGTGCCCGGGTGCGGCACCCGTGCTATCCGCTGACGACGCGCTTGCGGCACGCCCTTGCGGCGACGCCCGACGCCGGTTGATCGATTCGCCGTTTCAACTCGTGAGAGATGTCACGGCGTCTCGGCCTTCCAGCCGGACCACGGAACTGTTTGCAGCGCCGTTGTGTTGGCTATCGGTGCGGCGGGGAAGTTTCTTTAGCTCGATTTGTCAAGGCCGTGATCTTTTGAATAAAAGCCGTTGCAAGGGCTTGTTCATCGGATCGACCGCCGGCACGAAAAGCGGGGCCGAAAGCCGGGGCTTTTCCAGGGATCGGCGGGGGCGCCGCTTCCTAAAGTGCGATCCAACCCGGCCGAACCCCTGCGCCGGCCTGGAGTCCCGCCATGCGAGCCCTGTCCTCGTCCAACCGCAAGAACGCCCACCGCCCCGTCGCTGTCCCGAGCAACGATCCCAAGATGCTGCTGGCCCGCGCCCGCAATGCGGCGTTCTCGGAAGCCGCCAAGGGGAACCTGGGCGGCGGCCTGGGCCTGCTGTACGACGCGCTGCAGGACGAGCCGATGAGCCACGACCTGCTGTCGGACATGGCGGCCCTGTTGCTCGCGGCCGGCAAGCTGGAGCACGCCGGCGGCTACGCCGAGCGCGCGCTGCAGGCCTGCCCGCTGCACGGCCCCAGCCTCTACACGCTGGCCTTCTCGCTGTCGGGCCGCGGCGAGGTCGACCGCGCCATCGGCGTGCTGACCGAACTGCAGCACGGCGCCGGCCGCGACAGCCTGCAGGCCGATGCGCCGGAACTCGTGCCGGTGGCCATGATCGAGCTCGAGCGCCTGCTCAGGACGCGCGGCTGACAGCCTGTGTGCCCCCGGCCCGGCGGGTACGCCGAGCCACCCCCCGCGGGGGTGGGGATCGCTCAGGGGCTTGCCCCTTCGCGACATCCCCGAAGGCGGGCGGCTTGGGGCGGCCCGGCGCTCGCCCGCGAATTCACTGCGATATGCCTACGAGGCCCCGCCAGCGCAAGCTGCCGGGGCCTCGGCGCTTCTGGCCTATGCGCATGTAGGAATCTCGCTGACAAGGCCTGCAAGGAAAGGGGACGCTGCGCACCGACGCAGCCTGATATCGCTGGAAAAGAGGCTTCAACACAATCCGTTTCACTGATCCGCAACACCCCTCTACCTCTGAAACGGAAGCCCGCCATGAACGCCGACCAAATGCTCGCCGAGATCCGTGAAGCCAACCTGTCCTACCTGATGCTGGCCCAGAGCCTGATCCGCGCCGACCGCGAACAGGCGCTCTACCGCCTGGGCATCAGCGAAGACACGGCGACGCTGATCGGCACGCTGAGCCCGGCCCAGATCATGAAGATCGCATCGGGCAACACGCTGCTGTGCGCCTTCCGCATGAGCGACGACCTGGTGTGGGGCCTGCTGACCAACCACAGCAAGCCGGGCGCCAACGAAAGCGTCAGCCGCCTGCACGCTTCCATCCTGATGGCCGGCCGCCACGAGCACGCCTAAGCACTCAGCCGATTCGCCGCCAACTCAGTCACAGATTCCGGAGCCCACCATGCGCGTCAAGAGCATCCTCACCGAAGCCAAGCAGATCGACCGTGCCGTTCAGCTGATCCACCTCGGTGCCCGCCTGCAGGTGCTGGAATCCGAAACCGACCTGTCCTACGAGCGCCTGCTGCGCCTGTACAAGGAAGTCAGCGGCAAGTCGCCGTCCAAGGGCCAGCTGCCGTTCTCGACCGACTGGTTCATGACCTGGCAGCCCAACATCCACGCCAGCCTGTTCCTGAACATCCACGAGTACCTGAACAAGGCTGCGGCGCTCGACGAGATCGACACCGTCATCAAGGCCTACCAGCTTTACCAGGAGCAGACGCAGGCCCAAGGCCTGGAGGCCATGCTGTCCGTGACCCGCGCCTGGCGCCTCGTCAAGTTCGTCGACAACGGCATGCTGACGCTGACCAAGTGCTCCAAGTGCAACGGCCACTTCGTGACCCATCCGCACGAGACCGCCCGCCACTTCGTCTGTGGCCTGTGCAACCCGCCGGCCCGTGCCGGCAAGGGCCGCGCCCAGGGCGCCATCCAGATGCACTGATCCGCGGTCCGCGCGTTGCCAACCACAATCGCGGCCATGGAATCGCTCACTGCACGGCGCCTGGCGCTGGTGGTCATCGCGCGCGACGAGGCGAGGCGCATCGCGCGGCTGCTGGACAGCGTGCGGCCCTGGGTCGACGAGATGCTGGTGCTGGACACCGGCTCGCGCGACGACACCGTGCGCATCGCCACCGCCCATGGCGCCCGCGTCGAGCATTTCGCCTGGTGCGACGACTTCGCCGCCGCGCGCAACCGCGCGCTGGCGCTGGCCGGCGCCGACTGGCACCTCGTGCTGGATGCCGACGAGTGGCTGGTGGCCGGCGGCGAGACGCTGCAGGCATTGCGTTCCACCTCGCCGGACTTCGTCGGCGCGCTGCAGCTGCGCGACCAGTTCGACATGGCCGCGGGCCGCTCGGCCGAATCCATCGCCTGGGTCAGCCGCGTGCTGCCCGGCCCTGTGCGCTACGCCGGCCGCGTGCACGAACAGCCGGTCCACCGCCTGCCGGCGCGCCAGCTGCCGCTGGTGGTGGGCCACGACGGCCATGTCGACGAGCGCCTGGCCGAGAAGCGCGGCCGCAACCGCCGGCTGCTGGAGCAGGCGCTGGCCGAGGCGCCCGACGACGAATACCTCTGGTACCAGCTGGGCAAGGACTGCGCCGTCTACGACGAGCACGAGGCCGCCGAGGCTGCCTTCGCCCGCGCCTGCGAGTTCCCCGCTGCCGCCGCTGCGCCGTGGTGGATGGACCTGGTCTGCCGGCGCCTGTTCGCGCTGAAATGCCTGGGCCGCCACGCCGACGCCGTCGATTTCGCCCAGCCCCAGATGGACGGCGCCGGCGCCGAGTCGCCCGATTTCTTCTTCACCGTCGGCGACGTGCTGCTGGACCTCGCCGCGTCCCGGCCCGAACGCGCCGACGAACTGCTGCCCATGATCGAGGCCGCCTGGCGGCGCTGCCTGGAACTGGGCGAGCGTCCCGACCGGCCCGGCGCCGTGGCGGGCCGCGGCAGCTTTCTCGCCGCGCACAACCTGGCGCTGGTGCTGGACGGCACGGACCGCGAGGCCGAGGTCGCCGCGCTGCGCACGGCCTACCCCTGGCCGTGCTGAGGCTTCTGCTCGCCTGGCCGCTGTCGGCCCTTCTCGTGTGGGTCGCCGCCTGGCTGACCCATCTCCTCTTGCGCGGCTGGACGCAGCAGGGCGCGCTGGCCGCCGGCCTGCTGGTCGGCCTGGGCCTGGCGCTGCTGTACCGCGAGCGCTGGCGGCAAGTCATCGCCGCGCTCGGCTTCCCGGTCTCGGCGCTGCTGCTGGGCTGGCGCCCCGAGGGCAGTGGCCTGGGCTGGCTGTTGGCGCTGGCCGCGCTGTGGTGGCTCTACCCGCGGCGCAGCTGGAGCGAGGCGCCGCTGTTCCCGACGCCCCGCGGCGCCCTCGACCGCCTGCCCGCCCTTGCGCCGCTGCCGCCCGGAGCCCGCGTGCTGGACGCCGGCTGCGGCGCCGGCGATGGCCTGCGTGAACTGCTGCACGCCTACCCGCAAGCCCGCATCGAGGGCGTCGAGTGGAGCCGGCCCATCGCCTGGCTGGCGCGCTGGCGCGCGCGTGGCACCACGGTGCGCCAGGGCGACCTGTGGGCCGACGACTGGGCGCCGTTCGCGCTGGTCTATGTCTTCCAGCGGCCGGAGTCCATGCCGCGCCTGTGGGCCAAGGCCTGCGCCGAGCTGGCGCCGGGCGCCTGGCTGGTCAGCCTGGACTTCGCCGTGCCCGACGTGACGCCCGTGACCCGCTGGCAGCTCGGCAACGGCCAGTTCGTGTGGCTTTACCGTCCTGAGCGGAATGGGGCGTCAAAGCCGGCCAAATGACGTGTTCAGCGCCGGGTCGTCGCGGCATACTTTCTCAAGCCCCCCGGCATCGGGCCGATATGGCCTGAACACCTCTCAAACCCACAGCACGCATGTTCGTCATCATCGGCTGGGCCGTCTCCATGGTCTGCATCTTCGGCGTGTTCATCGCTCACGGCGGGAACATCGGCGTGATCCTGCACGCCTTGCCCTTCGAGATGATCACCATCTTCGGTGCCGCCATCGGCGCCTTCCTGGCCAACAACCAGATGAAGGTCGTCAAGGCCACGGCCGCCGGCCTCGGTCTGTGCTTCAAGGGCAGCAAATACAGCAAGGCGCGCTACATGGAGCTGCTGGCGCTGATGTACGACATCCTGCAGAAGGCGCGCAAGGAAGGCCTGATGTCCATCGAGAAGGACGTCGAGGATCCGCACAGCTCGCCGCTGTTCCAGAAGTACCCGACGGTGGGCAACGACCACCACGTCACCGAATTCATCACTGACTACCTGCGCATGATGGTGTCGGGCAACCTGAACGCGCACGAGATCGAGTCGCTGATGGACAGCGAGATCGAGACCCACCACCAGGAAGAGCACGCGGCCGTCGCCGCGCTGCAGCGCCTGGCGGGCGGCCTGCCGGCCTTCGGCATCGTGGCCGCCGTGCTGGGCGTCGTGAACACCATGGGCTCGGTCGGCCAGCCGCCGGCGGTGCTGGGCGGCATGATCGGCTCGGCGCTGGTCGGTACCTTCCTGGGCATCCTGCTGGCCTACGGCTTCGCGGAGCCGCTGGCCGGCCTGCTCGAGCAGAAGGTCGAGGACGCCGGCAAGGAGTTCCAGTGCATCAAGACGACGCTGCTGGCCAGCATGCAGGGCTATGCCCCGCAGGTGGCCATCGAGTTCGGCCGCAAGGTGCTGTTCTCTGGTGACCGCCCGAGCTTCACCGAGCTCGAAGGCCACGTGAAGAAGAAATGACCCCCCCCCGAAGCGCCTTCGGCGCTCCCCCCCAGGGGGGCGCACCCAGTGGCCTGGCAAAGCCAGATCCACGGCTGCCGCTTGATGGCGGCGCAGCTTCGCGCGCCATCAAATCTCGGAGTTCTTGATGGCTGGAGACGCGAAAAAACTCCAGCCCATCATCATCAAGAAGGTGAAGAAGGGCGGCCATGCGGCGCATGGCGGCGCGTGGAAGATTGCCTACGCCGACTTCGTCACGGCCATGATGGCCTTCTTCCTGCTGATGTGGCTGCTCGGCTCGACGACCGAGGGCGACAAGAAGGGCATTGCCGATTTCTTCCAGTCGCCGCTGAAGGTGGCGATGCTGGGCGGCTCGGGCTCGGGCGACTCCTCCAGCGTCGTGCGCGGCGGCGGCAAGGACCTCACGCGCGAGACCGGCCAGGTCAAGGAAGGCCAGAGCGAAGCCAAGCGCGCCAGCTACACGCTGCGCGCGCTGAAGGAAGAGCAGCGCAAGGCCGAGAAGTCCCGCCTGGAGCAGCTCAAGGCCAAGGTCGAGCAGGTGCTGGCCGAGAACCCCAAGCTGGCTGCCTTGGGCGGCCAGATCCGCCTGGACATGACCAAGGAAGGCCTGCGCATCCAGATCGTCGACGAGGGCAACCGGCCCATGTTCGACAGCGGCAGCGCCGTCGTGAAGCCCTATATGCGCGAGCTGCTGCGCGAACTCGGCAGCGTGCTGACCGAGGTGCCCAACCGCCTCACGGTCGAGGGCCACACCGACGCCCAGCCCTTCCCGGGTGGCGACAAGGGCTACAGCAACTGGGAACTGTCGGCCGACCGCGCGAATGCCTCGCGGCGCGAGCTCGTCGCCGGTGGGCTCTCGGAGGCTCGCATGCTGCGCGTGCAGGGCCTGGCCGCGAGCAAGCTGCTGGATGCCAAGGACCCCAACGGTGCACTGAACCGGCGCATCAGCATCATCGTCATGAACCGCGATGCGGAGGACGCCGTGCTGAAGAACGTCACGGACGAACCCGAGGCCGAGGCGCCAGCGGCCGAGGCCGCTACGCAAGTGCCGCCAAGCGGTAAATTGCCGCAAACTCAAACGCCGGCTCCAGCCCGCTAGAAACTAGACTGCGGGCTGCCCCCCAGAAATCCCGGCCTGCACACAGAGAGGATCGCCATGAGCGCTGACATGAAATTCCTGGTCGTTGACGACTTCTCCACCATGCGCCGCATCGTGCGCGGCCTGCTGAAGGAGATCGGCTACAACAACTGCGAAGAGGCCGAGGACGGCGTCGAGGCGCTGAGCATGCTCAAGGGCTCCAAGTTCGATTTCGTCGTCAGCGACATCAACATGCCCAACATGACGGGCTTCGAGCTGCTGAAGGCCATCAAGGAAGATCCCAACCTCAAGCACCTGCCGGTGCTGATGGTCACGGCCGAGGCCCGCAAGGAAGACATCGTGCTGGCCGCTCAGTCGGGCGCAGCCGGCTACATCGTCAAGCCTTTCACGAAGGCCACGCTGGAAGAGAAGGTCCTCAAGATCATGCAGAAGCTGGCCGCCGCGGCCTGATCTGACAACAAGCAAGAAGAGGACTGCCATGTCGATGGAACAACTGGAGCAACTGGGCAAGGCCCAGGAGCCGCTGCTCGTCTCGCCCGAGGTCTTCCAGCAGCTCGGCACCATCACGCGCACCCTGCACGACACCATGCAGCGCCTGGGCGTCATGCCCAAGCTGCAGGTGGCCACCGACGGCCTGCCCGACGCGCGCAGCCGCCTGAACTACATCGCCGAGAAGACGGCCGCTGCCGCCGACAAGGTGCTGAATTCCGTCGACCAGGCCAAGGCCGAACATGCCGGCATCAGCAAGGCCACAAAGGACCTGGCGGCGGCCATCGTGGCCGACCCGGTGCGTGCCGTCGCCAGCGGTGCGGTGATGAACTTCGTCCAGGACGTCGAGAAGCGCACGCAAAGCATCGACAACCACCTGACCGACATCATGCTGGCCCAGGACTTCCATGACCTCACGGGCCAGGTCGTCGCCAAGGTCGTCAAGCTCGCCAATGATTTGGAAGACAGCCTTGTCAAGCTGCTGGTGCAGGTGGTGCCGCCCGAGCAGCGCGAGAAGGTCGACCCGACCATCCTGCAGGGTCCGGTCGTCAGCCCCGAGGGCCGCACCGACGTCGTCACCAACCAGGGCGAGGTTGACGACCTGCTCGCGAGCCTCGGCTTCTAAGCCACGCCGCTCCTGCCACGAAGGCCGGCTTTGCAGCCGGCCTTTTGCTTTGCCGGCGCGCCATGCGTGGCAGCGCGGAATAGCGGGTCGTCCACGCCGCTTTTCCCGCTCAAGTTCGAGGGCTCACCTCGAACAATCCGGTCTGCGCCACGCATGGCGCGAACCGCCCCATGGCCGACAACGACGCACAAGACCGCAACCTACCTGCCTCGCCGAAAAAGATCGAAAGATCGCGGCGCGAGGGCCAGTTGCCGCGCTCGCGCGACCTGCCGCATTTCGCGATGATGGCCGCCGGCGGCGCCGTGCTGGCCGTGGGCGGTCCGCAGATCGTCGAGAAGCTGCGCCAGACGCTGACGACCGGCCTGCGCTTCGATGCCGCGATGCTGCACAAGCCTGGCTTCATGGGCGAGCGCCTCGTCGAGATGACGCTGGACTTCGCCGTCGTCATGGGCCCCATCGCCGCGCTGCTGATGCTCGTCGGCATCGCCAGCCACCTCGCCAGCGGTGGCTGGAACTGGACAATGAAGCCGCTGGCGCCCAAGTTCTCGCATCTCAACCCGCTCACCGGGCTCACCCGGCTGTTCTCCGGCCAGGGCTTCGGTTCGGCATTGAAGGCGGTGTTGCTGGCCATCGTGCTGGGCGCCGTGGGTGCCATGGTGTTGAAGGACCGCCTCGCGGCCTACGTCAGCATCATGTCCGTGCCGCTGCCGTCGGCACTGGCCTATGCCGGCCAGCAGTTGATGGGCGGCCTGATCCTGCTGGGTGTGGCGCTGGCCGTCTTCGCGGCCATCGACGTGCCGCTGCAGCGCCAGCTGTGGCTGCGCCGCATGCGCATGAGCCGCGAAGAGGTCAAGCAGGAAATGAAGGAGGTCGAGGGCAACCTCGAGGTCAAGGCCAAGGTGCGCGCCAAGATGCGCGAGATGGCCAAGCGCCGCATGCTGGCCGCCGTGCCCCAGGCCGACCTTGTCGTCATGAACCCGACCCACTACGCCGTCGCGCTGAAGTACGAGGAAGGCAAGATGGCCGCGCCCAAGGTCATCGCCAAGGGTGCCGACCTGCTGGCCATGAAGATCCGCGACCTGGCCAAGGAATCCAAGGTGCCCGTGCTGCAGCAGCCGGTGCTGGCCCGGGCCCTCTACGCCCACGCCAAGGTCGACCACGAGATCCCCGCCGCGCTGTTCGGCGCCGTGGCCCAGGTGCTGGCCTATGTCTACCAGCTGCGCGCGGCGCTGAAGTCGCGCAACGTGCCGCACCCCGATACGCCGCACCCCAACGTGCCGCCGGAGCTCGACCCGCACAACCAGCCGGGCTGGCAGCCGGAAGCGGACGAAGACTTCGCGGAATAAGCCGCAGTTGGCGGCCTTGGAACTGGGCGGCTTTCCCGCCCTTTCTCCGGCTCAAGTTTTCCGGGCCACCACGAAAAATGCGGCTGAGACCCAAGCCGCGTCATGAACCAGCTCACCGCCAAACTCCAAGCCCTGCTCGGCCCGCGCGCCGCCATCGTCGCCGCCCTGGGCGCACCCATCGCGGTGCTGCTGGTGCTGTCGATGATGGTGCTGCCGCTGCCGCCCTTCGCGTTGGACCTGCTGTTCACCTTCAACATCGCGATGGCCGTGATGGTCATGATGGTGGCGGCCAACATGGTCAGGCCGCTGGACTTCGCGGCCTTCCCGACCGTGCTGCTGCTGACGACGCTGATGCGCCTGTCGCTGAACGTCGCCTCCACCCGCGTCGTGCTGCTGGAAGGCCACACCGGCACCGGCGCGGCCGGCAAGGTCATCGAGGCCTTCGGCCACTTCCTGATCGGCGGCAACTTCGCGGTCGGCCTGATCGTCTTCGCGATCCTGGTGGTCATCAACTTCATCGTCGTCACCAAGGGTGCCGAGCGCATCGCCGAAGTCGGCGCGCGCTTCACCTTGGACGCGATGCCCGGCAAGCAGATGGCCGTGGACGCCGACCTGAACGCCGGCCTTATCAACGAGGCCGAGGCCAAGCGCCGCCGCGCCGAGCTGGGCGACGAGGCCGACTTCTTCGGTTCCATGGACGGTGCCAGCAAGTTCGTGCGCGGCGATGCGGTCGCGGGCATGTTGATCCTGGCCATCAACATCGTCGGCGGCTTCATCATCGGCGTCGCCCAGCACGGCCTGTCGGCCGGCCAGGCGGCCAACAGCTACATCCTGCTCGCCGTCGGCGACGCGCTGGTGGCCCAGGTGCCGGCGCTGCTGATCTCGGTCGCCGCCGCCATGGTGGTGTCGCGCGTCGGCACCGACAAGGACATCGGCAGCCAGATCGGCAAGCAGGTGTTCGGCTCGGCCAAGAGCATCGCCATCACGGCTGGCGTCATCGGCGCACTGGGCCTGATCCCGGGCATGCCGCACGTCGTCTTCCTGCTGATCGCGTCCGGCCTGGGCTATCTGGCCTACTGGCTGCGCTCCAAGGAGCAGGCCGCGGAAGCCGCCAAGGCCGTCAAGCCCATCATGCCGCCGAGCGAAGGTTCGGGCGAGGCGAGTTGGGAAGACCTGGTGCCGGTGGACACGCTGGGCCTGGAGGTCGGCTACCGCCTCATCACGCTGGTGGACAAGACCAAGGAAGGCGACCTGCTGAGCCGCATCAAGGGCGTGCGCCGCAAGTTCGCGCAGGAAGTCGGCTTCCTGCCGCCGCCGGTGCACATCCGCGACAACCTCGAGCTGCGCCCGAGCCAGTACCGCATCTCGCTGCGCGGCGCCGTCGTCGGCGAGGCCGAGGCCTTCCCCGGCATGTGGCTGGCCATCAACCCCGGCCACGCGACGCAGAAGCTGCTCGGCACGCAGACGACCGATCCCGCCTTCGGCCTGCCGGCGGTGTGGATCGAAGACCGCCAGCGGGAGATGGCCCAAATGAGCGGGTTTACGGTCGTTGATTGCTCGACCGTCGTGGCCACCCACCTCTCACACTTGATGCAAGTGCATGCGGCCCGTCTGCTGGGCCGCGTGGAGACGCAATCGCTGGTGGAACACCTCACCAAGCAGGCGCCGCAATTGATCGAAGACGTGATTCCCAAGATGGTCAGCATCGCCACCCTGCAACGAGTCCTCCAGAACCTGCTGGAAGAGGGCGTGCACGTGCGCGACATGCGCTCCATCGTCGAATGCCTGGCCGAGAACGCCGCCGCCGTCACCGACCCGGGCGAGCTGGCCCGTCGCATCCGCACCCACATCGCGCCGGCCATCGTGCAGCAGATCTACGGCAGCACCAAGGAGCTGGACGTCATCGCGCTCGAGCCCGAACTGGAGCGCCTCGTCACCCAGGCCCTCAACTCGCCGCATGGCGCCGCGCTGGATCCCGGCGTGGCCGACACGCTGGCGCGCAGTGCCGCCGACACGGCCCAGAAGCAGGAAGACCGCGGCGTGCCCGCCACGCTGCTGGTGCCCGACCTGATCCGCGCGCCCATGGCCCGCCTGCTCAGGCGCGCCGCGCCCCGTCTCAAGGTGCTCGGCCACAGCGAGATTCCTGAGACCCACACCATCCGCATCGGCTCCATCATCGGAGGCACAGCATGAACGTTCGTAAATTCACCGCGAGAACCTCGCGCGAAGCACTCGCGCTGGTCAAGCAGGCCTTCGGGCCCGACGCCGTCGTGCTGTCCAACAAGAACGTGCCCGAAGGCGTTGAAGTGCTGGCCATGGCGCCGGAAGGCATGGGCCAGATCGAGCAGATCGCCCAGACCGCGCCGCGCACCGTGGCCCGCCCGCCAGTGCAGGCCGCCCAGCCGCAGCCGTCGGCCCGTGCCCCCTTCGCCGAACGTGCCCGCCAGGAGCCCAGCTTCGGCGCGCCGGAAGTGCGCGGCGATGTCGAGCAGCTGGCCATGAGCACGCTCTCCTTCCAGGACTATGTGCGCGAACGCGTGCTGCGCCGCCGCCAGGCCGAGATGAGCGGCCAGCCCGATCCGGTCGCGGCCCAGCCCGCAGCCGCGCCGCAGCGGCCGCCGGTCGCGTCGCTGGATGCCGTGCGCGCCCAGCGCGAGCAGCGTGCCGCCGAAGCGATGGCCGCGATGGCGCCCAAGCGCGCCGCCGCTCCAGCGCCCGTCCAGCAGCGCCCCGTGCCGCCCGTGCTGCGCGACGAGATCCGCATCCCCACCGCCGCCACGCCCGTGCAGCAGCGCGCCAACCCCCAGATTCCCCAGCTCAGCGACATCAGCGTCGCCGCCGAGCCGCAGCCGCTGCCCGGCCAGCCTACGGCCACGCAGCGCAGCCAGATGGACATGGCCGCCGAGCTGCGCCAGATGCGCGGCCTCATCGAAGAGCGCTTCTCCTCGCTGGCCTTCATGGAGAAGCTGCAGCGCCAGCCCGTGCAGGCGCGCCTGACGCAGAAGCTGCTGGAGCTGGGCTTCTCGCCGGCCCTGGTGCGCAAGCTGGCCGAGAGCTGCCCGTCCGACTTCCGCGCCGGCTCGCCCGCCGACCCGGCCGACGAGACCGCCTGGGCCGCCCACGTACTGTCGCGCAATCTGCAGACCGACGAAGCGGCGCCGGCCATCGAAGACCGCGGCGGCGTGTTCGCGCTGATCGGCTCCACCGGCGTCGGCAAGACGACGACGACCGCCAAGCTGGCCGCCCACTTCGCCACCAAGTACGGCGCCGGCCAGCTCGGCCTCATCACGCTGGACGCCTACCGCGTCGGCGCCCACGAGCAGCTGCGCGCCTACGGCCGCATCCTCGGCGTGCCCGTGCACACGGCGCATGACCGCGCGTCGCTGGACGACCTGCTGGACTTGCTGTCCAGCAAGAAGCTCGTCCTCATCGACACCGCCGGCATGGCCCAGCGCGACAGCCGCACGCAGGAGCTGCTGGAGATGCTGGCCCATCCCAGCATCAAGAAATTGCTCGTCATCAACGCGGCCCAGCAGGGCGAGACGATCGAAGACGTCGTCGGCGCCTGGAAGGGTGCGGCCTGCGAAGGCGTCGTGCTCAGCAAGATCGACGAAGCCGTCAAGCTGGCCCCGGCGCTGGACACGCTGATCCGCCACAAGCTCAAGGTGCTGGGCGTCGCCAACGGCCAGCGCGTGCCGGAAGACTGGCACCGCCTGCCCAGCGTCGCCCTGGTGCAGAAGGCGCTGAAGAGCCCTGCCGCCGGTGCCTGGCGCATGGACAACGCCGACGTGAACCTGATCTTCGCCGGCGCGCCGCTGACCGATGCCGGGCTGAGGGCCATCCACTAAATGGCGGAGCCCATGGACCAAGCACACACGCTTCGCCGGCTTTTTGCCGCACCCAAGACCCGCTTCGTGCCTGTCGTCAGCAACCCGCGCGTGATGGGTGCCGGCGTGCTGCTGGAAGGCCTGTGCGCCGCATTCAGCGAGTTGAACCTGCAGACGCTGGTCGTCGATGCCGGCGAGCACTCGCCGCGTCCGTCGGAGCTGGCGCAGGTGGACCTGTCCAACTGCATCGAGCGGCTGTCGCCCCGCCTGTCCTACCTGGCCGCGCGCGGCCTGCCGCTGCGTCATATCAATGCCAACGGCTCGGCGGCGTCCTTCCTGGAGGCCGTCGCCGCCGCGGCGCCGCAGGCCGACGTCATCCTGCTGCACGCGCCGGCGCCCGAGCTGGCCCGCGTCGTCGCGCTGCGCGAAGTGCGCCCGCTGCTGCTGGCCGACACCGACCCGCTGAGCGTCACCGAAGCCTACGCGGGCATGAAATGGCTCACACAACGGGCCGGGCTGATGGTCTACAGTCTGCTGATGGCCTGCCACCCTCAGCTGCGCGTGGCCACCCGCATCGCGCAACAGCTCCATTCCTGCGCCGACGGCTTCCTCGGCGCGGTACTGCGCGACTGGGCCTGCCTCGACCCCAAGACCTCCCATCACGCGCCGCTCTCGCCCGAGCTGCGCCACCTGGCCCGCGAGCTGCTGCTCGCCGCGCCGCCCGGAGCCGCGCTGGACGCCGCCTCCGACGCGACCCCGCTGCGCCCGGCGCGCACGGTGTCGTCTCCATTCATCGCAGCACACTGAACTGCCGGAGTTCACGATGTACACGCCAAAAGGCCGCCTCGACAACAACACGCTGATCAAGCAGTACAGCCCGTTGGTCCGACGCCTGGCGCACCAGATGATCGCCAAGCTGCCGGCCAACGTGGAGGTGGACGACCTCATCCAGGTCGGCCTCATCGGCCTGACCGACGCGCTGTCGCGTTTCGACGCCGAGCAGGGCGTGCAGTTCGAGACCTTCGCGACCCAGCGCATCCGCGGCGCCATGCTCGACGAGCTGCGCGGTGGCGACTGGATGAGCCGCGGCACGCGCCGCCAGCAGCGCGAGATCGAGGTCGCCGTGCACAAGGTCGAGCAGAAGCTCGGCCGCGCGCCGAAGGAAGAAGAGATCGCCAGCGAAATGGGCCTGCCGCTGGCCGAGTACCAGGAACTGCTGGGCAAGGTGCGTGGCACCCAGCTCGTCTACCTGGAAGACATGTCGGGCGACGACGGCGACGACGACTATCTCGACCGCCACGTGGCCGACGAGAGCAGCAACCCCGCGGCGATGCTGCAGGACCACCGCATGCGCGAGGCGCTGGTGGCCGCCATCAAGAACCTGCCCGAGCGCGAGCAGTTCGTGATGAGCATGTACTACGAGCACGACATGAACCTCAAAGAGATCGCGGCCGTGCTCAAGGTCACGGAGTCGCGTGTCTGCCAGCTGCACAGTCAGTCCATCGCAAGATTGCGCGTTAAGCTGCGGGATTGGTAAGACCGGCCGGGCACCCCTCTGTGCACCGGCTGCAGCGAGGGACAAGGCATGCTCAGATGGATCAAGGGTCGGGATAGGTCCGACCCCGTCGTGTACGAAGAACCCGCTCGCCGTGACGACGGCGCCGCGTTGAACGTCGTCAAGCGGCTGGCCCGCTCCATCTCCACGGTCGGCAAGGACGCCGCCGAGGTGCGCGGCGCGCTGGAAGACACGCAACGCATCGTGCAGGCCCAGAGCCAGGCCATGCAGGCGCTGGCCCAGCAGCTCAACCAGATCGGCCAGGCCCAGGCCGCCATCGCCGCCGCCACCGCGCAGAGCGCCAGCGCCGTGCAGCGCGCGCGTGGCGCGCTGGGTGTCGTCGGTGGCGAGGTGGTGGGCATGGCGGCCACGCTGGCCCAGGTGTCCGACGCCGCCGCGGAGATCACCAAGATCTCGCTGCAGACGCGCCTCGTCGCCTTCAACGCGGCCGTCGAGGCCAAGCACGCCGGCGACGCCGGGCGCGGCTTCGCCGTCGTTGCCGAGGCCGTCAAGGCGCTGGCCGGCCAGGTCGAGGCTTCGTCCAAGGCCATTGTGAACGCCATCGCCACGCTGCAGGACCGCATCGACCGCTTCAGCTCCGAACTGACCGAGAACCCGGCCAAACCAAGCCAGATCCATGCCGCCTTCAGCGACGTCGAACAGGACGTGCAGCGCATCTCGGCGTCGGCGGCCGAGAGCGGCCAGCAGATGGGGCTGCTCAACGAGCGTGCCCACGAATTGGAGCGCGAGGTGTCGCAAGCCTCGCGCGGCCTCAAGGTCGCATTCGACGGCAGTGACCGCTTCCTGCGCATGTCGGAAGAGTTGATCGAGCAGATCGCCGAGAGCGGTGTCGAGGTCGACGACATGCCCTTCATCCGCGCCGCGCAGTCCGCCGCGGCCGAGATCGCCGAGCTGCTCGAAGCCGCGCTGCGCGACGGCCAGATCAGCGAGGCCGATCTCTTCGACGAGAACTACCGGCCCATCGACGGCACCAACCCCCAGCAGCACGCGACACGCTTCTGCCAGCTGACCGACCGGCTGTTCCCCGACGTGCAGGAGAGGACGCTGGCCTTCAGCGACAAGGTCGTCTTCTGCATCTCGGCGGACCGCAACGGCTACATCGCCACGCACAACCGCAAGTACTGCCAGCCGCAGCGTCCCGGCGACACGGTCTGGAACACGGCCAACAGCCGCTACCGCCGCATCTTCAACGACCGCACGGGCCTGGCCTCCGCGCGCAACACCCGGCCCTTCCTGCTGCAGACCTACCGGCGCGACATGGGCGGTGGCCGCTTCGTGCTGCTGAAGGAGGCCGCGGCACCCATCACCGTCAACGGTCGCCACTGGGGCGGCTTGCGCCTGGCGTTCAATTTCTGAAAGGCCATCTTCGCCTCCAGCGGCGGCGTCTGTCAGCGCAGCGTCGGTCCCAGCGCTTCGGCCAGCGCGGCATGGCCGTGTTGGCTGGCGTGTCCTGCGGCGTCTCGACCGTCGTCGTCGCAACGCTTCGGGTCCGCGCCGGCGTCCAGCAGCAACTGGACGAGGTCGTCCCGGCCAGCCGCTGCGGCGGCATGCAGGGCCGTGATGCCTTGCTGCTGCGTCAGGTCCACCGTGGCGCCGCGCGCAAGCAGTGTCTGCACCAGGGCGGCATCGCGGCGCGCCAGGGCCGCGTGCAGGGCGGCGACGCGCTGCGGGTTGTCTGAGCGCGCATCGACGTCTGCGCCAGCGTCCAGCAATCGCCGGACGAGCTCACCATGGCGGAAGAACGCCGCCAGCCCGAGCGGCGTGAAGCCGTCGGGGGCGCGCTGCTCGACATCCTGGCCCGCGGCAAGATGCCGTTCGACCGCGGCAGCGTCTCCGACGACAAGGCTGTCGAAGAAATCCGGCGTGCCGTGCCGAGCCTGCAGCGCTGCAACAAGGTCAGGCTGGCCGGTGTAGGCCGCCAGGCTCAGCGGCGACAGGCCGGCGGCGGAGCGCCGGGCCAGCAGCGTCGGGTCGGTGTCGACAAGGGCGACGGCCGCCGTGGCGTCACGGGCGGTGATGGCATTCAACAGTGCATCGAGGGTCATGCGCCGAGCCTAGGCGCGGAAGGCGCGATGCGCTTATCCGCGCTTGCGAAACGATGCCCGGTAGCGCGACGGCGGCAGGCCGAAGGCGGCGGCGAAGCGGCGCGAGAACGAGGGCAGGCTGTCGTAGCCGACGGCCGCGCAGATGTCCGTCACCGACAGGCCGTCCTCCTCAAGCAGCGTCCGGGCCAACTCCAGCCGCAGCCGCGCGACGTGGGCGGCCGGCGGCGCGCCCAGCAGCGCACGGAAGCTGCGGTGGAAGTGGTGCGGCGCCATCGCCGCCTCGCGTGCCGCGGCGGCAAGGTCGAAGGGACGGTCGAAACGCTCGTCCAGCCAGGCCTTGCCGCGCAGCACGCGGCGGTGGATCTCCCGCCGCACCGCAGGTCTGGAGGCCGCGATGCGGTCGCGTTCTTCACGCACTTGCGTTGCGAGATCGGCCAGCGCATCCAGGGCCACGCGCAGCCAGTTGTCCCAGTCGCCGCCGCTATCGGCCGCGCCGCCGGGCGGCAGTTGGTCCAGCCCGACCATGAAGCGGCCCAGCGCCGAGTCGCGCTCCCACAGGCGCTGGTTGATGGGCATAGCCTCGGCGTCGCGGGCGTCGGGCGCATCCAGCAGCCGCACCAGCGCGCTGAGACGGCTCGATGCCACGTCGCGTACCAGCGCATCGGCGAAGAACAGCACGCGCGTCTCGACCGCCTCCGGTGCGGCGATGTCCAGGTCGTAGGGCTCGCGATGCGTCGTCACGAGAAAGCGTCCGGGTCGCAACGTGAAGGCCTGGCCGGCAACCGTCCAGCAGGCATGGCCGCGAACGACCGACTTGATGGACAGGGGGCCAGGGTAGCCGCGTACACGGTGGAGGCGGCCGCGGGCGCGCAGCAGCACATTGGCGTGGAACAGCGCCTCGGGCGTCGTGCGGATCAGCAGGTCGGCCACGTGACCCGGTCTATTCGGCGATGCAAGCGCGGTTCTTGCCCGTGTGCTTGGCCTCGTAGAGCGCCACGTCGGCACGGTCCAGCGCGGCCTCCAGCGTCTCGCCGGGGCGGTACAGCGTCACGCCGGCCGAGAAGGTCACGAAGACGTCCTTGCCCTCGTGGTTGAACAGCGCCGACGACAGCGAGCGCTGCAGCCGCACCAGCACCTGCTGGGCCTCGTCCAGCGGCGTGTTGGGCAGCATCAGCACGAACTCCTCGCCACCGTAGCGCGCCACCATGTCGCCGGGGCGCAGCGACTGCTGGGTGCGCTCGGCCAGCGACTTCAGCGCGATGTCGCCGGCGTGGTGGCCCAGGCTGTCGTTGAGCTTCTTGAAGTTGTCGATGTCCAGCAGGGCCAGCGCGACGCGAGTTGACTCGCGCTCTGACTTGGCCTGCTCGATGCCGAAGGCCTGGATCAGGCCGCGGCGGTTGGCGACCTGCGTGAGCTGGTCGGTGTGGACCTCGTTGGACAGCCGGCGCAGCTCGCCTTCCAGCTCCTCCACGCGCTGCGTCAGCGCGGTCGCGCGGTCATGCTCCAGCGTCAGCCGTTGCTGCGTCTGCGCGACGAGACCCTGCACGCTGCGGCTCTCCTCGACCATCTCGCGCACGGTGCCCGCCAGGCTCTCCAGCGAGTCGGCCTGCTCGATGGCGTCCGCATAGCGGCCGACGCTGTTCTGGAAGCGGTCGGTGTGCTGGCCCAGTTCGCCCAGCTCGGACAGCATGCGCTGGATCAGCCCCTTGAGCGCATCGCGCGCCCTGGAGCGTTCGTCGCGCAGCGTGCGCTGGCGCACGCGGGTGCCGGCCAGCAACTCCGAAACGGTGCGCACGCCGCGGCCGGACAGGCCCTGCGCCAGCGTGTTGTTCATCGCCTCGGCCTGGCCCTGCGACCACGAGTCGTCCTCGGCCAGTTCGACGAGGCTGGCGGACAGCTCGCGGCACAGGCCGCCCAGCGCGTCGAACATGTGGCGGCGGTGGTCCAGCGCGTAGCGGGCGCGCAGGCACAGAGCCGACATCTCCGCGGCGCGCTCGGGGCTGGCGCCGTGGCGCTTCAGTTCGTCCTGCGCGGCTTCGAGGTCGCGCATCAGCGCGTCGGCCGGCATGGCCTCGGTCTGCGCCGAGCGCAGTGCGTGGCGCACGGTGCCGTTGAGTTCGCCGCTGATGTCGGTCCACGGCGTCAGATCGACGGCCGGCACCGGTGGCGTGTCGCGCAGGCCCGTGCGGCTCAACTCGCCGAAGCCGGTGCTTTCGCGGAAGCCCGTGTCGGCAAAGGCGCTGTCGGCGAACAGCTGGCTGGGCGTGCCGCCGTCCTCGTCGGTCTCGATGCCGCTGCCGTCGCCATCCTTGTCCCAGCTCGCCACCAGCTGGCCGAGTCGCTTGACCAGCTTGCCGCTGTCGCTGCGGCTCAGCTCCAGCACGCGCTGCAGGCCATCCTTCTTGCGCGCCAGCGTCCAGTGCCTGCCGCCGCGTTCCAGGCCGCGCACCAGGCGTTCGATGGCGTGGGCCAGGGCCTCGGCCTGCGCGCCCGGGCCGGCCACGTCCAGCAGCCGGTCGACCTGGCGCTGCAACTCGTCCAGGCGCTGTTCGCGCAGGGCAGCCTGCAGTTCCTGGCGTGTGCCGCCGGAAGGCAGCGCCAGGCTGATCAGCTTGGACATCAGCTGCTGCAGGCGCTCGGGCACGGTGCCGCCAGCGGCCGGTGCCGTTTCACCGCCGGCCTCGATGGCGTAGGCGCGGGCGTAGTTGTCGGGTGTCGGCTCCAGGCGCGCCTGAGCCAGGCGTTGCAGCGCCGCCTTGGCGAGCTGGGCCGGCGGAAGGGTAGATCGCATCGGTGGAAAACGGGTTCAGCGTTGGCCGCGGGCCAGGTCGTTCGTGCCATCGGCCTGCGTGATCCACGGCGCCTTGCGCGGCAGCACGGTCTGGGCGATCCAGCGCTCCAGTTCGTCGGGCGGCAGCGGCTTGCTGAACAGGAAACCCTGCATCAGCGAGCAGCCGAGGCGGTGCAGCACTTCCATCTGCCGCAGCGTCTCCACGCCTTCGGCGATGACGCGCAGGCCCAGGGCCCGTGCCAACGCGATGATGGCCGTGACGACGGCCGAGCTCTGCGGCGTGATGCCGAGGTCGCGCACGAAGGTGCGGTCGATCTTGACCTCGGAGATGGGCAGCGTCGTCAGGTAGGCGAGCGACGAGTAGCCGGTGCCGAAGTCGTCGATGGAGATCTCCACGCCGACCTCGTTCAGACGGTGCAGGGACGGGATGACGTTCTGCAGGTCCTTCATCAGGTTGTTCTCGGTGATCTCGAGCTGGATGGACCGGTGCGGCACGCCGTAGGCGCTGACGCACTGGTGGATGTGCTCGACGAGATCGGTGCGCTCGAACAACCGGCTGGGGAGATTGACGGCGATGGAGTCGGCGAAGCCGAACTGCAGCGACCACAGCTTGGCCTGGCGCGCGGCTTCCTTCAGCGCCCATTCGGACAGCGGCACGATGAGGCCGGTCTCCTCGGCCAGCGGGATGAAGTCGGCCGGCGGCACCAGCACGTTGCCGCGCTGCCAGCGCATCAGCGCCTCGGCGCCCACCATGCGGGCGGCGCGCACGTCGATCTTGGGCTGGTAGTGCAGCACGATCTCGTTGCGCTCCAGCGCCTTGTGCAGCGCGCTCTCCAGCTCCAGCTTCTGCTTGCCGTGGCCGGCCAGCTGCGGCGAGTAGACGGCCGACGCGTTGCGGCCCTGGCTCTTGACGGCGTACATCGCGACGTCGGAATTGCGCAGCAGGTCGGCCATGGTCTGGCCGTCGCGCGGATAGATGGCGATGCCGACGCTGGCCGTGACGAAGCATTCCTGGCCGCCGACGAAGATGGGCTCGCGCAGCGCATCCAGCACACGCTGGGCGACGCGCTCGGCATCGCGCTCGTCGACCACCTCGGGCAGCAGCGCGACGAACTCGTCGCCGCCGAGACGCCCCACGGCCTCGAGGCCGCGGTGGCTGCGGTTGCCCAGGCCTTCGAGCACGCCTTCCATGATCTGGTCGGAGTGGCGCACGCAGCTGCGCAGGCGCCGGCCGACCTCGATCAGCAATTCGTCGCCGGCGGCATGGCCCAGCGTGTCGTTGATGACCTTGAAGCGGTCCAGGTCGATCAGCAGCAGCCCGACCTCGTGGCCGCCGCGGCGCGCGCTCTCGATGGCGCGCTCGACGCGCCAGATCAGCTGGCGGCGGTTGGGCAGGCCGGTGAGGGCGTCGAAGTGGGCCAGCTGGCGGATGCGGTCCTCGGCCTGGCGGCGGTCGGTCACGTCCTGCAGGATGCCGGTGTAGCCCTGGACGCCGCCCTGCTCGTTGAACTCGGGCTCCGCCTCGATGTGGACGACGCGCTGGCGGCCGTCGGGCAGCGTCAGCGGCAGGTCGGTGATCAGCACGGACGTGTGGGCGATGACGTCGCGCAGCAGGCGCAGGAACACATGCCGGTCGTCGCCTGGCACCATGCGCATGACGCCGATGAAGTCCAGACGGTCCTGGGGGCCGCGGCCGAAGACGCGCAGGCCCTCGGCGGAGATGGCAAAGCTCGCGCTCACGTCGCGCCGCCACTCGAAGCTGCCCATGCGGGCCAGGTCCTGGGCGCGGGCGAGCCTGGCCTTGCTGCGCTCGAGCTCGTGGCGCGTTCGCGAGCTGCGCAGCAGATAGCGCAGCCGGCCGTCCAGCAGGCTCCATTGAGGCGACTTGACGAAGAAGTCGGTCGCCCCTGCCTGGTAGGCCCGGTTGATGGAGGCCTCGTCGTCCAGGCCGGTCAGCATCAGCACCGGCAGGGACTCGAAGCCCGGCGTGGCGCGCAGCAGGGCGCAGGTCTCGAAGCCGTCGAGCTCGGGCATCAATGCGTCGAGCACGACGACATCGGGCGCACGAACGGAGAGCTGGGCCAGGGCCTCGCTGCCGCTGGGGGCCTCGGTGACCTCGAAGCCGCGTTCACGCAGCGCCGCGGCGGTCAACAGCAGGTTGACTTCGTCGTCATCGACCAGCAGCACGCGCGGCCGCGAGGGCAGGTCGTCGACGTCTTGACCGATTGGCGGCATGGGCGGACCTCAGAGCAGCGCGGCGAGTGCCGCGCGTACCTGTTGGATGTCCTCGAGCATAGCGTCCAACTGTTGGGTCAGGCCGTCGGTGCGGCCGTCGCGGGCCAGGACTTCAATGTCGGCGCAACGCTGCGATAGCGCGGTGGCGCCGAGGCTGGCGGAGGAGGACTTCAGCGTATGGCTCACGTGGCGGATGGCGGCGAGGTCCGGAGGGGAGGTGGAGCGAGCCCGCGCCAGGTCAGGCAGCAGCCTGTCCAGGGATGTCGAGAAGGCCGTCACCACGCGTTCCAGCAGCTTGTTGTCGCCGCTCGGGTCGAGCTCGCGCAGGCGACGGATCGCCTCGGAATCGAGCAGGTTTGCGGGAGATGGGGCAGACATGGCGGCTGGGCACGAGTACCACGCAAATGTAGCCTGGGTGGGGTGGGGGCTAGACGCGAAGAAATGCACAGATTCCGCCCTGTCCACGCGATCGTGCATATGCACCTGAGGGCAGGGATGCGCTGCCTACAATGCCCGTCCATGAACAGTCTCAGCGACGACAGCGCGCCATCGCGCCGCCAGGGGCGGCGCCGGCCGATGCGGCTGCTGGTGCTGGGTCTGGCTGGTGCCTCGCTGCTGATGCTGGTGCTCGGCGTCGGCGTCGTGCTGGCCCTGATGCGGGTCTGGGGCGGCGATGTCGGCCTCGTCCACGCGGCGCTGGTGCTGACGGCTTTCTTCACCGGACTGCTGCTGCTTGTCGCCGCGGCACTCGGCTGGCACGCAGGCGTGCGCCTGACCCGCCAGCGCCTGGCCGAGCCGCTGCGGGAAGCGCGCCAGCAACTGCAGCTGCAGACACAGCTGCAGCGCGACTGGCAATGGGCCACCGATGCGACGCACCGCCTCGTGCGCTGGCAGGCGCCGCAGGGCGCGCCAGCGTCGAGCTGGGTGGGCGCGGGTGCGAGCACCCAGCTGCTGTGGGAGCGCTTTGCGCCGGCCGAGCCGGCGGGCGAACTGCGCGGGCGCCTGGATGCCCACCAGCCCTTCGCCGACCTGGCACTGGCCGCCGCCGACGGTGATGCGCGCTGGTGCCTGCGTGGCCTGCCCTGCATCGACGGACAGGGACATTTCTCGGGCTATGTCGGCACGGCGCGACCGCAGGCTGGCGCCGTGGCCGAACCAGCGCCGGCCGCGGTGCAGCCCGACCTGGCGGCGGAACACGAGTCCTTCAGCTACACGGTCTCGCACGACCTGCGCGCGCCGCTGCGCGTCGTCGAAGGCTTCGCGCGCATCCTGAAAGAGGACTACGGCGGCCGGCTCGACCGCGTGGGCAACGACCACCTGGACCGCGTCATGAGCGCCAGCGCGCGCATGAACAGCATGATCGATGCGCTGCTGTCGCTGAGCCAGCTGTCGACACGCCCGCTGGCGCGCCAGCCCGTCAACCTGTCCCAGCAGGCCGGCTATGTGATGGAGGAGATCCGGCGCTCGGCACCGTTGCGCGAACTGGAGCTGGACATCGAGCCGGGGCTGATCGTGCAGGGCGACCCGACTCTGCTGCGCATGGTGCTGGAGAACCTGCTGGGCAATGCGTGGAAGTACAGCGCCAAGGTGCCCTGCACCGAGATCCGCTTCGGCAGCGTGGAGCAGGGCGGGCGGCGTGTCTATGTCGTGTCGGACAACGGCGCGGGCTTCGACATGCGCTTCGCCGAGCGGCTGTTCGGCGTCTTCCAGCGGCTGCACAGCGCCAGCGACTTCCAGGGCACGGGCGTCGGGCTGGCGCTGGTGCGCCGCATCATCCGCCGCCACGGCGGCGACATTTGGGCCGAGTCGGCCGTGGGCGAGGGCGCCCGCTTCTATTTCACGTTGAACTGATGCCCCTCGCCTGGTCCGCCCTGCTGAACGCAGGCGACCCAGTCGGTCCCCCGAGGGGACGGCGATGCTTGCGGCATCGAGCCGCAAGCACATCGCCTGACGGGCCGGCTTGGGAGCGGCCCGGCGCTCGGCCCACCGAAGGCACTACGGCCGGCCGAATGCGTCAGCGCTGCCCAGGGCGGGCTAGAAGTTCCACGGCGTCGACGACGCGCCGCGCCTGCTCCGGCACGCTGTGGCCGTCGGCTGCGGCCAGGCTCATCAGCCGGGCCAGCGCCTCGTCGCGCGGCAGGGAGTAGCGGTGCATCAGCACGCCGACGGCGACGGCCGTCGGGTCGAGCTGCGCCGGCAGTTCGGACGGCGGTGCCGCCACCGGCGCTGGGGTGGTGGCAGCGGCCGGAGCGGCGGTGTTGGCGCGTGCAAAGGCGGCCTCGACGGCGGGCACGATCTGCGAGATGTCCAGTGGCTTGACGAGGTAGGCGACGGCGCCGAGTTCCTTGACCTTGGCCACCGTCGCCTCGTCGGCGAAGGCGGACAGGAACATGAAGGGCGTCTGCAGGAACTCGCGCAGATAGGCGGCCACGTCGAAGCCGGTCAGCCCCTCCATGCGGATGTCGAGCAGGGCCAGTTCGGGCCGGTGTTCTCGCGCAAGCAGGATCGCGTCGTCGCCGTTATCGGCGTCGATGACCTCGTAGCCGGCCTGCGTGAGCCCGTAGCTCAGCGTCGCCAGCACCAGTCTGTCGTCATCGACGACCAGGATCTTGCCCTTGCTCACCGTGCCCCTCTATCCAGAACTTGGTTTTATGGCCGGATTGTGAACCACGCTGGGCGGGATCAGCTCGAGCCGGCAGATGACGTCCTCGCCCTGCTGTTCCAGGCTGAGGATGGCGCTGCGCCGCGGCAGCAGCGCGCGCACCAGGCCCAGGCCCGACACGCCGCTTCGGATGTTCTGCAGCGCAAAGCCTTCCGGCAGGCGGCCGGGGTTGGCGAGTTCCACGGTGACGCCGGCCGCGTCGCAGATGAGCTGGCAGCGCACCTGGGCGCCGTCGCTGTGCTTGAGCGCGTTGCCCAGCAGTTCGTTCATGCTGAGCGCGATCGGGATGGCCTCGGCCTCGGGCAGGCACCAGTCCTCCAGCAGCGCGCCGCCCTCGGCGGTCGTCGTGATGACACGGCCCTGCTGGCGCTGCACGGCGCCGACGATGGCGTCGAACACGCGCTTGAGCACCAACGGCCCGGTCGCGCCGACCTGCAGCCCGTAGACCTGGGCGATGGCCTGCACCTGGCCGACGGCCTCCTTCAGCACCGGCGCGACCTCGGGTCGGCGCGCCGCGATCTGCTGCAGCAGGCCCGCGACGCCCTGCAGGTTGTTCTTGATGCGGTGGTGCACCTCGCGCACCAGCAGCTCGCGCTGCGAGATGGCGGCCTGCAGGCGGGCCTGTTCGGCGGCGCGCTGTTCCGTCACGTCGCTGGCCACGAGCAGCAGCAGCTCGGGCGTGTCGTCGCCGCCGACGCCGGCCAGGTGCAGCAGCCGGGCGTCCCAGATGCGCGTCGAGCCGCCGGTCGGCACGTGGTACTCGCGCTGCACGACGGTCTGCGACTCCAGGGCCGTGCGCATGTCGGCCACGACCTTGGCGCCCTCTTCGGGACCGAACAGCTGGGCCGGCGTGCCGCCCAGCAGCGCGGCCTCGGGCCGGCCGGCCAGCGTGGCGGCGGCATGGTTGAGCTTGACGATGCGCAGGCTCTGCGCCTCGTGCAGCGTGATGGCAAGCGGCGCGCCTTCGATGATGCGGGCCAGCGAGGCCTGGGCCTGGCGGCTCAGCGCCTCGGCCTGGCGGCGCCGGTCGATGTCCAGCAGCGCATAGGTGGTCTGCACGCCGCCGTCCTCGCGCGGCGTCTGCACCGCGTTGCCGATGACCCAGAACTCGCGCCCGTCGCGGCCGCGCAGGCGGCACTCGAAGACCTCGGCGCCGGGCTCCATGTGGAAGGCATGCTCGTCGTCGTCGGGCGCCAGCACGCCCATGGGCTGGCCCAGCACGTCGTCCAGCTCGCAGCCGAACATGCGCCGCGCCGAGCGGTTCATCCATTCGATGCCGTCCGGCCCGACGGTGACGATGCCGACGAGCACCGAGTCCAGCACGGCGCGTTCGCTTTCGGCGCGCAGCAGCAGCGCGTTCTCGGCCTGGGCCTGGGCCGTCACGTCCAGCGTGACGACGGACGTGGAGCGCCGGCCGCCGGCCAGCAGGCCCGGCGCGACGCGGGTCAGCAGCCAGCGCCGGCCCAGCTCCGGGTGACGCACGGCATAGCGCACCTCGACGGCATCGCCCTTCTTCAACGCGCGCTGCAGGCGCTCGAACTCGGGCAGGGAGGCGGGCTCGACGATCTCGCGGTTGATGCCTTGCAGCGATCCCACCGGCTGCTTGGCACCGGCCTTGAAGGGCGAGCCCTTGCGATGCGCCTTCAGCCAGCCGGCTTCGGGCTGGAAGGTGGCCAGGCCCACGGCGGCCGTGTCCATCAGCGCGTCGAGCTGCTGATGGGCGAGGTCGCGCTCGTGCGTGCTGCTGTGGTCTTCCAGCATGGCCAGCAGCAGCGCGCGGCCGTCGTGCCGCCACAGCCGCAGCCGCGCCTGCAGCCAGCGGTGGCGACCCTGCGGGTCGACGAACTCGGCCTCGGTGACCAGGGGCGGGTCCTGCGGTCGCTGGGCCGTCAGCGCGGGCAGCGGCGCGCCGTGGTGCCAGCCGAGCAGGGCCTGCAGCAGGTCGGGCAGATCGTTCAGGTGGCGCACCGCGCCGGGGCTGAGGGCTTCGAAGGCGGCATTGCGGCGCAGCACGCCGCCGCCGGCCGCATCGGCCAGCAGCGCGGGCATCGGGGACAGCGCGAGCCACTCGACCACGGGCGGCTCACCGGAGGCCGCGGCGCTCAGGCGCGCATGCAGCAGCCAGTTGGGGCGCTCGCGCATCAGGTGCAGCGTGACGCGCTGGCCGTCGGCCAGCTTGAGGGGCGGCGCCGGCGGCGGCTGGCGGCCGGCGTCGGCCGCGGCGGTGGCCTCGCGCAGCCAGGTTTCGAGCCGCATGCCGGCGGCATGGCGCAGCAGCCGCCAGCCTTCGGCGGCATCGCTGCCCAGCCATTCGCGCGCGGCGGGGTTGGCGCGCAGCACCGACAGGTCGGCCCGCAGCGTCAGCACCGGGTCGCCGACGAGGTCGAGCAGCGCAGCGGAGGCGGGCGCGCCGAACATGGCTCAGCCGGGCAGCAGGGTCAGGCTGGCGGCACGGCCGCCGGCTTGAAGCGCCGTGGCGCTCATTCGAGTTGCGCGGCCTTGTGCAAGGCCCGCAGCACGCAGGCGTTGACCTCGCCAGCGCCGATCATCAGCGCGTCGGCGCGGTCGCGGTAGTCGAACACGCTCTCGGCCTCGATGGCGCGCACAAGTTCCAGATAGGGATGGAAGGGGCCGCTCCCGTCGACCAGCGCCTGGCGCACGCGCTCGGGCACGGGGATGCTCTGCAGCAGCTTGTCGAACGGGGCCTTGAGCATGTGGTCCAGCAGCGAGAACAGCCCGCAGATGAACATCTCGTCGCGCAGCTCGCGCTCTTCCATGCCGGCGGCCAGTTCTTCCATGATCAGGCCGCGGCGGACCGCGCCGAACATGATCGGACGCATCGCGTGGTCCTTGCTGGCCGTCGTCAGCAGCAGGGCCAGCCAGCGCTTCAGGCGCGAATAGCCCAGCAGCATGATGGCGTGACGGAAGCTGGACACCTCGACGGGCAGGCCGAAGGCGGCGGAGTTCATGTAGCGCAGCAGCTTGAAGGCCAGGCTGGGGTCGCGCTTGAGCGTCTGCTCCAGGCGTTCGACATCCTCGCCCTCGTCGACGCGCGACATCAGCTCCATGATGACCTGCAGGTCGACGGCGATCTCGGTCTTGGCGCCCGCCACGGCCTCGTAGGCGCCTTCCATCGGCCAGCCGATGACGGCGTGGGCGCCGGCCTTGAAGGCGGCCTCGACGGCGTCGGCGCCGCGGATGCCGGTGCAGACGAGCTCGGTGCCGGCCGGCGCGGGCTGGCCGGGTTCCAGCACGACCCGCTTGAAGACGGCGGCCACCGGTGCGGGCAGCGGCGCGCTCGGCAGGCCCTTGAGCAGGCCGCTGTGGCCGGCGCCCTTCAGCGCGGCGATGGCGTCGGCATGGGCCGCGTCGGCGGCGATGAAGGCGGGCACCTCGATCTGCGAGGGCTCGGTGGGCGGCTGCTGCAGCAGCGCGCCGAGCAGGGCCTCGCCCTGCGGGCTGAGCACGGCGCCGCCCTTGGGGAAGGTGGCGGCCAGGGCGGCCAGCAGTTCGGCATGGTCGACCTTGGCATCGGGGCGCAGCGGAACCAGCGTGAGCCGGCTGCCGGCGATGGCGCGCTGGCGGTCGATGACCGGGGTATAGCCCAGGGCGACGCCGGGCAGGATGGCGTGATCGAGGGCGGCGGGAACGTTGTCGGACATGGCGCGGCGCGGGGGCTGGCGGGGAATGCGGCAGTCTGCCACGGCCTCCCGCGGCCCGAGCCGTCAAATCGTGACAGCTTCACGCCAGTCCTCACTCAAGCGGCCGCCGGGCCGCAGCGGGGGGTCAGGTCAGATATTGGAACAGCGACATCTTCTGGACCATCGCATAGGTCTTCAGCGCCGTGTCGTAGCCGCTCTGCTGGTTCTGGAAGTCCGAGATGCCCTGCACCATGTCGAGGTCCTCGGCGGCGCTGCGCTCCTGCTCGCTGTACTGCTTCAGCGCGGCCAGCCGGCTTTCGGTGCCGTCGAGGTTGTTCAGCCGCTCGCCGACCTGGCTGCGCACGTTCTGCAGATTGCCCATGACCGCGTCGATGTCGCGGATGCGGCCCGACGTGCCCTGGGCTACCTGAACGCCGGTGCGCAGCGGCGTCTTCAGCTCGCGGATGGCGCGGTCCAGCACGTCGAAGACCTTGAGGTCGTTCGTGGCCGGCGCGATGGAGAAGTTGTCGCCGTCGACCGGCGCGCCGGAAATGGCCACGCTGATGCCGTCGAACTCGATGCTCTGGCCGGGCTTGAACGCGCCGCCCGCCACGCCGGCGCCGGTATCGGTGTTCGTGACGGTGTAGGTCTGGGCCGGCGCGGTGCCGGCGATGTCGACGCGATAGTTCTGGCCGGTCAGCAGCGGCGGATTGGTCACGCGGCCGGAGTCGATCCAGCCCTTGGCGGCCTGCGCCGGGTCGATGGTGTTGGGGTTGGCTTCGGTGACGAAGCTGCCGTTGCCGCTGCGCGCCTGCTCCCAGGCGCCGCGGCCATCGACCGTGAGCTGGAAGTTGTCGAGGTTGCCGGTCTGGATCTGGCCCGGGACGCCGACGTAGGACACGCCCGTGGCCTGGTCGAGGAAGGGCGGGCTGGACGAGCCCTGGCCCGAGAAGATGTAGCCGCCGCCGCCGTCGGGGCGGTTGGCGATGGTGAGCAGCTGGTCGCGCAGGCCTTGCAGCTTGTTGGCCAGGCCGTTGCGCTCGGCGTCCGAGTAGCTGGCGTTGCCGGCGGCCACCATGGTTTCGCGGGCCTGCTGCAGCAGCTCGTTGGCGTCGCCCAGGGCCGACTCGGCCAGCGTCATGCTGTTGCGGCTGGCCTCCAGCGCGCGCTGGTTGGCCTCGACGCGGCCGATGGACGCCAGCGCCCGCTCGGCACGCGCGGCGCCGGTGGGGTCGTCGCTGGCCTGCGCGATGCGCTTGCCGGACGTCAGCTGCTCCTGCTGGTTCTGCAGCGCGTTCTGGCGGCGCTGCAGGTTGGCAATGGAGGTGTCGTAGAGGTTGGCGGTCGAAAGTCTCATGGATTACCTCTGCGACAGGCGCATCAGTTCGTCGAACAGCGTCTGCGCCGTCTGCAGCACCTTGGCGGCGGCCTGGTAGGCCTGCTGGTACTGCATCAGCCGCGAGGCCTCTTCGTCGAGGTTGACGCCGGCCTGGCCGGCGCGCGTGGCCTCGGCGTCGCCGGCGACGGTGGTGGACACCCCGGACAGATAGGTCGCGCTCTGCACGCGGGCACCCACCTCGCTCATCGCGGCGGCGTAGCTGTCGTTGATCGTGCTGCCGGCCGTGATGCTGCCGTCGGGCAGCAGCTGGCGGCCGATGAAGGCCTCGGCCTGGATGTTCAGGTAGGCCTTGGCATTGCCGTTGTTGGTGGACGTGTAGAGGGTCTTGTCCAGCTGGATCTTGTCGCCGGCGCGCGGCACGCCGTTGGTGCGCAGCTCGAACCCGAGGTCAATGCCCAGCCCCGGCTGGTTGCCGATGGGCTGGCCGGCCGCCCAAACGCCGGGCAGCGTGCTGCCGTCGGCCAGCGTCAGCGTGTAGGGCATGGTGTTGGGGTTGAGCGGGTCGGCCGGGCCGAAGTCGACGCTGATGGGCGCCCGCGTGACGTCGAAGCTGCTGTTGACGGCGTAGAGGCTGTCGACGCTCAGCGTGCCGGTGTTCGTGACCGCGGCGGAGGCCGTCAGCGGCGACGCGGCCGCGATGCCGTTGGGGCTGTCCAGCACGCGGCGCATCTCGACGGCGGCGGCGCCCACCGGCTCGATGAGGAAGCTTTCGCCCGGCTGCGGCGCGCCGGCCGTGAAGCTCATCTGGAAGCCGTCGATGGTGTCGCCGTCGTTGACGTTGCGCACGAGGCCGTCGGACAGGCGGGTCAGCTCGTAGGTGCCGGGAGCGCTCGAGGTCAGCTTGTAGCTGCTGGCCTGCAGCTGGCCGGCGTTGACGATGGTGGCGCTGACGCTGTTGACGAAGGATCCGGACGCGTCCCGCGCGTTGGTGGCGGCCGGCAGCACGCGCGGCGTGGCGACGTTGAAGATGGCGGCGCCCTTGCCGGGCGGGTTGGACAGGTCCAGGCCCAGCGCGTTCTGGTCGTTGATGCGCGTGCCGATCGCCGCGGCGAGCTGGCCCAGCAGGTTGCGGGCGTCCTGCAGGTCGTGGTTCTGGAAGCCGATCAGCGCGGTCATGGAGCCGCCCGTCAGCACGCTTTCGTCGAGGCCGCGGGTCTGGCCGCCCTCGCTGAGGCCCAGCACGGCGCGCTGGGAGTCGTAGGGGTCGCTGGAGACCTGCAGTGCCGATGCCTGGCTTCCCAGCACGAGCCGCTGGCCGCCGCCGATGAAGACGCCCAGAGAGCCGTCGTCGGCAGGCAGCGTCGACACCGCGATGTATTCGCCGAGCTGGGACACCAGGCGTTCGCGCTGGTCCAGCAGGTCGTTGGGCGAGTGGCCGCTGCCCTGGCTCTTGGCGATCTCGCCGTTGACGTTGGCGATCTGCTTGGCCAGCTGGTTGACGACCGTCACCGAGGCCCTGAGGTCGCTGACCACGCCCGCCTGCAGGTCGGCGAGCTGCTGGCCGGCATTGGAGAAGCGCACGCCGAGCTCGCTCGCGCGGCCCAGGGCGACCTGGCGGGCCGACGGGTCGCTGGGGCGGCTGGTCACGTCGACCATCGCGTTCAGGAACTGGCTCGCCGCATAGCCCAGGCCGTCGGTGCCGGGTGGGAAGACCTTCTCCATGCGCGCCAGCTGCTCGGCGCGCGTCGCGTCGGCCGACGCGGTGGCCTTGGCCGACGCGGCCTCCTTGGTCAGGAAGTCGTTGTGGGCGCGCTCGACGGTCTTGATGTCGACGCCCTTGCCGAAGAAGCCTGCGCCGGTGTACTGGCCCGGCGCAGCCGTCAGCACGACGGACTGGCGCGAATACCCCGGCGTGTTCGCATTGGCGATGTTCTGGCCGATGGTCTGCAATGCCGCCTGGTTGGCGAACATCGCGCGGGCACCGACCGAAAGCAGTCCTCCCATGGCCTAGCTCCTCAAGCCATCAGCGTGCTCTGCACGCGTTGGGTGGTTTGAATCGTCTTGGCGATCTTCTCGGCATAGGCCGGGTCGGTCGCATAGCCGGCCTGCTGCAGGCCGCGCGCGAAGCCGGCGGCGTTGCCGTTCTGCGCGTGCGCGACGACCTTGGCGTAGCGGTCGTTGCTGCTGATGAGGCGGGCGTAGTCCTTGAACGCCTCGTCGTAGCTGCCGTAGGCGCGGAACTTGGCGGTCACCTTGACGGCCTGGCCGTTGATGACCTCGGTGGTCTTCACGTCCACGGTCTTGCCGGTCCAGCCCGGCGTGGCCTTGATGCCGAACACGTTGTGGCTCTTCGTGCCGTCGGCGCCGGTGATCTCGCGCTTGCCCCAGCCGCTCTCGTGGGCCGCCTGCGCGACCATGAAGCTGGCCGGGATGCCCGTCGCGGCGGACGCGGCACGGGCCGCGGCGTCGTGCTTCTGGATGAAGCCCTGCACATGGTTGGGAATGCCCTTGGTGACCAGCGCCGGCAGCGCCTGGGCCAGCGTCGTCTGGCTCGCCTTGTGCACCTTCTCGGGCGACAGGTCCTGGATGCCCATCTGCCGCGACAGCTGCTTCTGGATGGCGTCGGACAGGCCGCCCGGCAGGCCGGCCATCTTGCCGGCGAACTGCTGGTCCAGCATCTCGGTGCCCATCTGCGTGGCGCTGTTGTCCAGCATGCCGCTGGACAGCGTCGAAGCACGCATGCTCTTCATGACTTCCTGCATGAAGAGCGTCTCGAACTGCTTCGCCGTCTCGCGGATGGTTCCCTTGGGGTCGCGCGTGGCCTGGGCCTTCAGCCCGTTGAGGCTGTCCAGGGTCCCCAGGTTCTGGCCGGAAATGGACTGGAAACTTTGCGTCATGTCATACATCCCATGAGCATTTGAGGGCCGAGCGCTGGGCCGCCCCAAGCCGGCCCGTCGGGCGATGTGCTTGCCGGTCGAACCGGCAAGCATCGCCGTCCCCACGGGGGACCGACTGGGCTTGCCCGCGTTCAGCGGGCGCAAGACCGGGCGAGGGGCTGACAGTCATTTCAGATCACCTCGAGCTCGGCATTGAGTGCGCCCGCGCTCTTCATGGCCTGCAGGATGGCGAGCAGATCCTGAGGGGTGGCGCCCAGCGAATTGAGGGCCTTGACGACGTCCGACAGCCGCGCGCCGGCCGGCAGCTGGATGAGGCTGCCCGGCTCCTGGCGGATGGCGATGTCGGCCTTCTCGGCCACCGTCGTCTGTCCCTGGGACAGCGCGGTGGGCTGGCTGATGATGGGTGTGGAGCTGATCGTCACCGACAGGCTGCCGTGGGCGACGGCGCAGGACGACAGCGTCACGGCCTGGTTCATGACGATGGAGCCGGTGCGGGCGTTGATGACGACGCGCGCGGCCGGCGTGGCCATGTCGATGGCGAGGTTCTCGACGTCGGCCAGGAAGGCGACGCGCTCGTCCGGCGTCGCCGGGGCCTTCACGCGGATGACGCGGCCGTCCAGGGCCTGCGCCACGCCGGCGCCCTTGGCCTTGTTGATGGCCTGGGCGACGGCGCGGGCGGTCGCGAAGTCGTTGCTGTTGAGGTCGAACTGCAGCGTCTCGCCCTGGCTGAGCGGCGTTGGCACGGAGCGCTCGACGAGGGCGCCCGCCGGGATGCGGCCGGCGCTGAGATGGTTGATCTGCACCTTGGAGCCGCCCGCCGACGCGCCCGCGCCGCCGACGACCAGGTTGCCCTGGGCGATGGCGTAGACCTGGCCGTCCGCGCCGCGCAGCGGCGTCGCGATCAGCGTGCCGCCGCGCAGGCTCTTGGAGTTGCCGATGGACGAGACATTGATGTCCAGCTGCTGGCCGGGCTGCGCGAAAGGCGGCAGCGAGGCCGTCACCATGACGGCGGCGATGTTGCGCGGCTGCATGGTCACACCCTGTGGCAGGATGACGCCGAACTGCTGCAGCATGGCCTGCAGGCTCTGGCCCGTGAAGGGCGCCTGCGTGGTCTGGTCGCCCGTCCCGTCGAGGCCCACGACGAGGCCATAGCCCGTCAACGGGTTGGATCGGACCCCGGCCACGGAGGCGACTTCCTTGATGCGCGCGGCATGGGAGGAGGGCGCCAGCACGACGGCGAGGCTGAGGAGGAGGGCTTGCAGGTACTTCACTCGGCAAATTCTGCTGATGCTTGAGCCCGCGAAGCCGCAGAAAAGGCGGTGGACCGCCCCGCTTTTCTAAGCCGTCGAAGCGCCGGTCACGGCCGAGGTGATGACCGGACCACCTGCCGACGCCCTCTTTCAGTGCAAGCTCGCGCTCAGCTTGGTGAAGCGCGTCATGAGACGCTGTCCATCCCTTCAATCGCAGCGGCCGGGAGGCCCCGTCGGGTGGTAACGATGATGTCGTTTACCCTCGTTTCGCTGGGATTGATCAATGTTGTGAGCGAATTGGGGGCGTTTGCCAGCGAATGCGGGGGGTGCGTGACAGGTTTCTGAATGTACGAATAAGTAAAGTTTTGTTTGCTTATTCGTACTGCTCCTGCAAGACCTGCCATGCCCCCGCCCTTCGAGCCGCTGATCCTGGTTCATGTCGTGTTTTCGTCCCGTATCGCGGGCGGTGAGCGGCATTGCATCGACCTTGCCAACGCCCAGGCCGCACTTGGCCACCGCGTCCATGTCATCGGCTCGGCCGGCTCGGCCGTCGCCGGTGCGCTGGCGGCAAGCGTCACTTTCCATGGCCTGAAACTGCCGCTACTGCGCGGCTGGCGCGTGGCCGCGCTGGCGCGCCGGCTGGGTGCGGACGTCGTGCATGGCCACCTCGGCCCCGCCTGCAAGGCGACGGCGCATGCCCGCAGCGCCTCGCGTGTCGGCACGCTGCATGTCGGCTACAAGGCCCATCACCATGCGCGGCTGGACGGCCTGGTCTGCGTGAACCGCGCCCAGCACGAGAACCTGCCGCCGCTGCGCTCGCTGGCCAGCGTCATCTACAACTGGGCGCCGCAGCGCGACGCCGCCGCCCGCCGCACCGACCTGCGTGCCGAACTGGGGCTGACGCCGCAGCAACTGCTGGTGGGCAGCGTCGGCCGGCTGCATGCCAGCAAGGGCGTGGACCTGCTCATCCAGGGCTTCAGGGCCCACGCGCCCGCCGACGCCGTGCTGGCCATCCTGGGCGAAGGCCCGGACGAGGCGCGCTTGAAGGCACTGGCCGCCGGCGATGCGCGCATCCGCCTGCTGGGCTACCGCGACGATGTGGACCAGGCCATGAAGGCCTTCGACCTGTTCGTGTCGCCGTCGCGCGAGGAGACCTTCTCGCTCGTCATCCTGGAAGCCATGTGCGCCGGCCGCGCGGTGTTGTCGACGGCCACGCAGGGCCCGCTCGAACTGCTGGCCGGCCAGCCGGCCCGGCTGGTGCCGGTGGGCAATGCCGACCTGCTCGGTCGGGCCCTCGCCGAGGAACTCACCGTGCTGCGTGCGCTGCCGGCGCAGCAGCGCGGCGTCAGCTACGCGACGGCCGGCTACGACCGCGGCAATGCGGTGAACCGCACGCTGGGCTTCTACCGTGACGTCATCGGCCACCGGGCCGCGCTGGCCAGGCACTTCGAGGAAGAGGAAGAAGCGGTCATCGCCTGATGCTCAAGCGACCCCGCACCGACTTCTGGCAGGTCGGCATCGTTCCCGTTGCCGTTGAAGACGTCGACGCCCGCGCACTGAGCGCCGCGCGTGACCGCATCGCCTGGCTGCCCGACGCGGGCCGCTGGCGCTACCTGGCCGACCCCTTCGGCCTGGTGCGGGGCGACGCGCTGCACGTCTTCGTCGAAGCCTTCGATTACCGCATCAAGCGCGCCAACATCGAGCGCCACGAGTTCGCGCTGGCCGACCTGTCCTGGCGCGGCCAGGCGACGGTGCTGGACCTGCCCTTCCACCTGTCCTTCCCCCAGGTCTTCGAGCACGAGGGCGAGACCTGGATGGTGCCCGAGAGCCACAAGGCCGGTGAGATCGCGCTCTATCGGGCGACCGACGAGTCGCTGAACCACTGGGAGCGCGAATGCGCACTGCTGCATGGCCAGCCTGGCGCCGACGCCGCGCTCGCCGAGCACGGCGGGCGCTGGTGGATGTTCTACACGCTGGTGGGGCCGAACGCGCGTGACCAGCGCGAACTGCACGTCGCCCACGCCCCCTCGCTGACCGGTCCGTGGACGCCGCTGGCCGGTAACCCGGTGCGCGTCAGCCGCGACGGCGCCCGGCCGGCGGGCCGGCCCTTCATGGCGCGCGACGGCGTGCTGACGCTGCCGGTGCAGGACTGCGCCACCGGCTACGGCGGCGCGACCCGGCTGCTGCGCTTCACCGAACTGACGCCCGAGCGCGTCGTCATCGAGGCCGGCACCGAGCGCCTGACCGGCGACCTCGTCAGCGCCACCCACACCGCCGGCCTGCATACGCTGAACGGCTGTGGCGCCGGCCTGTCGCTGATCGACGTGAAGCGCATCGACCGCTCGCGGGCCAAGCAGTGCCTGGATCTCAAACGTCGCTGGAGACGACTGCTGGGCCGCTGAGCAAAGCGATCCCTTGTGTTGTGTATTAAGTGTGCAATACACTAATACGCATGACGTCGCCGCCGGCCCTCTTCGACATCCAGCCCCAGCTGGCCACGCCCATCTACCGTCAGGTGGTGGAGCAGGTGCAGCGGCTCGTCGCGGGTGGGCAGTTGCGGCCTGGCGACGAGCTGCCCAGCGTGCGCGCCGTGGCCGAGCGGCATGCCATCAACCCCATGACCGTCAGCAAGGCCTACAGCCTGCTGGAGGCCGAGGGGCTGCTGGAGCGGCGGCGTGGCGTCGGCATGGTGGTGGCGGCCGATGTGCGTGCTGCCCGCAAGGAGCGTGACCGCCTGGCCCTGCTCGAACCCGCCCTGCAGGCCTTGGCGCGGCAGGCCCGGCAACTGGGCATCTCGCCCGAGCAAGCCCTCGACGGCCTCGCCCAGGCCTTTCAATCCATCGAACAGGACAACCCATGACGCCTGCCATCGAGGCACGCCGGCTCAGCCTGCGCCGTGAACACGACTGGAGCGCCGCGCGCCACCACCTGCTGGAGCGCATCGACCTGGCCATTCCGGAGGGTGCCGTCGTCGGTCTCGTCGGTCGCAACGGTGCCGGCAAGAGCACGCTGATGCGCTGCCTGCTGGGCCTGCAGACGCCGGACGAAGGCGAGGCACGGCTGCTCGGCGAGCCCAGCCTCGCGCTGACCGACTCGGTGCGCGAGCGGCTCGGCTATGCGGCGCAGACGCCCGACCTGTTTCCGCGGCTGAACGGCCGGGAGCATCTGGAGGAAATGGCCGCTGTCTATCCCGGCGTCGACCTGCCCGCGGCCGTCGCGCTGGCCGCGCGCCTCGACCTGCCGCTGGGCAAGCGGGCGGAGGAGCTGTCGCTGGGCGACCAGCAAAAGCTCGCCGTCGTGCTGGCGCTGGCTCACGACCCTGACCTGCTGCTGCTGGACGAGCCCGTGGCCAGCCTGGACCCGCTCTCGCGCCGCGACTTCATGCGGGCGCTGTTCGCGATGAGGCGCAAGGCGGCACCCCGCACGGTGCTGGTCTCCAGCCACCTGCTCAGCGACCTGGAGCGCGTCGTCAGCCATGTGCTGTTCCTTCGCGAGGGCCGGGTGCAGCTCTTCATCGAGTGGGACGAGGCCGTGGAACACCTGCGCTGCGTGCCGGCCCGCGAGCCCGACCCGGCTGCCCTGCACTGGAGCGCCGCCCAGGGCGGGCAGCTGCTGGTGGACAGCCGGCAGTGGCCCGAAGCGGCGGGGCAGCCGGGGCTGGGCATGGAAGACCTGCTGGAGGTGCTCAACACATGAATGCAGTGCAGCGCATGAGGGTGGACGATGCGCCGCCCGTTTTCGAATGGCCGGTGTTGCTGGCGCTGCTGCCGGGCGCGATCAGCGCCTGCGCGGCGCTGGTGGCCACGGTGTCGCTGACGTATATGCAGTGGAGCGGCGCCATGCAGGCTGCCCTGCTGCAACTGCAGGGCAGCCTGCTGACGGTGGCCGCAGGGGCGCTGGCCGCCGGGGCGGGCCGGCATCTGCGAGGTTGGGAGGGGCGTGCTGCCCCGGGGCGGGCGCGTGACCGCATCCGCGCCGGTCTGCGGCGCTGGCTGGCGGGATTGCTCGCCGTCGGGCTGGCCGGCCCGCTGGCCCTGGCGGCGGTGCTGGGTTGGCAGACGGGCAGTGGCCTGCCGGTGCTGGGCAGCCTGGCGGTGCTGGTGGCGTCGATGGTGGCAGGCCTGTGCCTGGTGCAGGGCTGGCAGGGGCGGCTGCCGAGGGTGCAGATGGCGGCTGTCGTGGCTGTGTTGCTGGGTCTGCTGGTGGCGCCGGGCGCGGTAGAGGCGGTCAGCAAGGACGGGCGGCTCGCCGTGCTGGCGCTGGCTCTCGCGGGCTTGGGTTTCTGGCGCGCGGCAGTGGCCAAGCAGGCATTGGTGGCATGCGCGGCGCCCATGCCGGTGCCACGCCTTGGACTCAGATGGCGGCGGTTCTGGACCCTTGGCGGCTGGGAGCGCGTCCCCGAGTTCACGCTGTACCGCACGATGAGCGGCTGGGCGCAGCGCCCTAGCAAGCACAGCATGGTCTGGATGACGCTGGCGTGGCTGCCGCAAGGCTTCATCCAGGGGCGCCACGTATCCTGGCTGGACTGGGGGCAGTCTTACGGCCACGTGTTCGCTGCGTTGGGCTTTGGCGCGTGGTTGTTGTTGCTGACGGCACTGGCCCGCTCTCTCCAGATTGCGCCGCCCTTGAACTGGCGTCGACGGCTGGCGCCGCGGGGCCTCACGGCCGAACGCTGGGCCACGCGGCTGGTATGGGCATCGATGCTGAGCTTCAGCTTGGGCTTCACGCTGCTGATCGCCCTGTCGACGCTGGCCAATGCGTGGACGTCGGGTCGGCCCTTCTCCGTGCTGCCCTGCCTGTCGGCCCTGGGCGACGTGGTGCTGGCGAGCGGCTTGATGGCTTATGTGCGGGGCCGCGACGACAGCGGCCTGATGGGATTCCTCAGGATGCTGGCCGCCTGCCTGGCGGCTGTGGCGCTGCTGGCGCTGCTGCCCTGGCTGGGCCTGACACCCCAGCGCGGCCCGCTGTGGCTGCTGATCGAACTGGCTCTGGGCGCCGCGCTGGGCCGGGCCGCGATCCGGGTCTGGGCGAAGCGGGACCTGAACACGTTGGCCCAGGCCTGGGCTTGACGGTGCGGTGGGCCTGATACTCGGGCCTGCCCCGATCACGAGGTTTCGCCCATGTCGTTGCAGCAGGACATCGACGCGGCCAGTGCCGCATTGGAAGCCCAGGTCATCGCCTGGCGACGCGACCTGCACGCCCATCCCGAACTCGGCAACCGCGAGTTCCGCACCGCCGGCATCGTTGCGGAGCACCTGCGCTCGCTCGGCTTCGATGAAGTCAAGACCGGTGTGGCCCACACCGGCGTCGTCGGCCTGCTGAAGGGCGGCAGGCCGGGTGGCGTCGTGGCGCTGCGGGCCGACATGGACGGCCTGCCCGTCACCGAGGAGGTCGAGCTGCCCTTCGCGTCCAAGGCCCGTGCGGTCTGGAACGGCGAGGAGGTCGGCGTCATGCATGCCTGCGGGCATGACTGCCACGTCGCCATCCTGATGGGCGTGGCCAGCATCCTGGCTGGCCTGCGCGAGCAGATCCCGGGCAGCGTGAAGTTCATCTTCCAGCCCGCCGAGGAAATGCCGCCCGAAGGCGAGGAGGGCGGCGCGGCGCTGATGATCAAGGAAGGGGCGCTGGAGAATCCGACGCCGCAGGCCATCTTCGGCCTGCACGTCACGTCGCGCCAGCCGGCCGGCGTCATCGGCTACCGGCCGGGGCCGACGATGGCCAGCTCCGACCGGCTCAAGATCACCGTGCAGGGCAAGCAAACCCATGGCGCGGCGCCGTGGCTGGGCGTCGATCCCATCGTCACGTCAGCGCAGATCGTGCTGGGCCTGCAGACCATCGTCAGCCGCACGCTGGACCTGAACCGCGAGCCGGCCGTCGTCACCATCGGCGCCATCAGGGGCGGCGTGCGCGAGAACATCATCCCGGACAGCGTGGAGATGCGCGGTACCATCCGCAGCTTCGACGAGGGCATGCGCGATGCCATCCACGAGCGCATCACGACGCTGGCCGAAGGCATCGCCGCCGGCTCGCGCGCGAGCTGCAGGGTCTGCATCACGAAGAACTACCCCGTCACGCGCAACGACCCGGTGCTGACCGAACAGATGGTGCCCACGCTGACGCGCGTGGCCAGCACCGGCCCGCGCCCCATGGGCATCGAGGTCGTGCCCAAGGCCACCGGCGCGGAGGATTTCTCGTTCTTCCAGCGCCTCATCCCGGGCCTGTTCTTCTTCGTCGGCGTGACGCCGCCGGACATCGAGCCGAGCAAGGCCTACTCCAACCACTCGCCCCGCTTCATCGTCGACGAGCGCGGGCTGGAGGTGGGGGTGCGGGCGCTGGCGAATCTGGCGGTGGACTACCTCGCCAGCAAGGCCTGATCAGCTCGGCGCCAGGTTCAGGAAGAAGCGCGACAGCCAGCCCACCGCGTGGGCATCGGCCGTCGCGCCGCGGCCGCGCTGCTCGATGCGCACATTGGCCACAGACGTCGACGTCACGGCATTGCCCTGGCCGATGGCGCGCGGGTCCACCTGGCCGGAGAAGCGCAGCACGTCGACGTTGCGGTTCACGCCGATCTGCTTCTCGCCGCTGATCATCAGGTGGCCGTTGGGCAGCACGCCGGTGACGACGGCCGTGATGGCGCCGGTGAACTCGTTGGTGTTCTGGTTGCTGCCCTTGCCCTTGTTGTCGTTGGCCGACGTGGCCTCGGCCGTCGCACGGGCGAAGGCCTTGGGCGAGATGCCCGGAACGGCGGCGATGCCGGCCGACAGGCTGCCGGTCTTGCTCAGCTCGCTGGTGCTGGTCTGCGAGGCCGACACGCGCTCGGTGATGTTGATCGTCAGCGTGTCGCCCACCAGCCGGGCGCGGTGGTCCTCGAACAGCGGCCGGTAGGCGGCCGCCTGGTAGATGGCGCCGTTGCTGGCCGCCATGGGCTGCACGTTCGGCAGGTTGACGACGGGCGTGTGCGCCAGTTCGACCTGGGGTTCGGGATAGGGCGTGGCGCAGCCGGCGAGCAGCAGCGGGGCGGCGAGGAGAGCGAGGTACTTCATGATCGGTCTCGTTAAATCTGGGCCAGCTTCTGCAGCATCTGGTCCGACGTCTGCACGGCCTTGGAGTTCAGCTCGTAGGCGCGCTGCGTCTGGATCATCTGCACCAGCTCCTCGACGACGTTGACGTTGGACGTCTCGACGAAGCCCTGCTGCAGCGCGCCCATGCCGTTGTTGTTGGGTGCGCCGGTGTTGGGCGTGCCGCTGGCGGCGGTCTCGGTGAAGAGGTTCTGGCCCTTGGGGTCCAGGCCGGCCGGGTTCACGAAGTTGGCGAGCTGCAGCTGGCCCACCGTCTGCGGCGTGGCCTGGCCGGGCAGCGTGACGCTGACGGTGCCGTCGGCGCCGATGGTCAGCGACTGCGCGTTCTGCGGGATCGTGATGCCGGGCAGCAGCGTGTAGCCGTTGTTGGTCACCATCTGGCCGTTGGCGTTGAGCTGGAACGAGCCGTCGCGCGTGTAGGCGTTGGTGCCGTCGGGCATCTGGATCTGGAAGAAGCCGTCGCCCTTGATGGCGAGGTCCAGGTTGTTGCCGCTCTGCTGCAGGTTGCCCTGCGTGTAGATGCGGGCCGTGGCCACCGGGCGCACGCCCAGACCCACCTGCAGGCCGGTGGGCAGCGTCGTCTGCTCGGTGCTGTTGGCGCCGGCCTGGCGCATGTTCTGGTAGATCAGGTCCTCGAACACCGCGTGCGAACGCTTGTAGCCGTTGGTGGCGACGTTGGCGAGGTTGTGCGAGATGTTGTCCAGCTGGGTCTGCTGGGCTTCCATGCCGGTCTTGGCAATCCACAAGGAACGCATCATGTTCAGGTACTCCCGAGGAGTTTGGCGGACTGCTGTCCTTGGGTTTGCGCAATCTGCAGCAGCTTCATCTGCTGCTCGAACTGGCGGCCGGCGGCGATCATGGCGACCATGGTCTCGACCGGGCTGACGTTGCTGCCTTCCAGCGCACCGTCCTGCAGCCGCGCGGCGGGGTTGGCGGGCAGGTCGCCCTCGGCGGCGCGGAACAGGCCGTCGTCCCCGCGTGAGAGCTGGTTGGGCGTCTCGGGCGTCACGAGCTTTAGCCGGCCGACGGTGGTCGGGCGCTGGTTGGGCGACTTGGCGCTGATGGTGCCGTCGCTGCCGATCTCGACCTGGCTGTTCTGCGGGATGTTGATCGGTCCGCCGTCGCCCAGCACCGGCATGCCGTTGCGCATGACGAGCAGGCCTTCGGCGTTCACGTCCAGCGAGCCGGCGCGGGTGTAAGCCTCGGTGCCGTCGTTGGACTGCACGGCCAGCCAGGCATTGCCCTGCATGGCGACGTCGAGGTTGCGGCCCGTCGGCGTCAGCGCGCCGGGGGCGTCGTTGTAGCCGATGGTGGTTTCCAGCGAGTAGGCACGCGTGGACGCGCCGTCGCCTCGCACCGGCACCGCGCGGAAGGCCTGCAGCTCGGCGCGGAAGCCATTCGTCGTGACGTTGGCGAGGTTGTGCGACAGCACGTCCTGCCGCTGCATGGCGGCTTTTGCGCCGGCCATCGACAGGTAAATCATCCGATCCATGCTTCAGCCTCGCCCGTGATCAGCGGAGATTCACGATCGTCTGCAGGACCTGGTCCTGCGTCTTGATCGTCTGCGCATTGGCCTGGTAGGCGCGCTGGGCCGTCACCATGTTGACGAGCTCGGCGGTCAGGTCGACGTTGCTTTCCTCCAGCGCGCCGGACTGCAGCGCGCCCATGTTGCCGTCGCCCGGCACGCCCACCACGGCGTCGCCAGAGGCCACGGTGCGGATCCAGACGTTGCCGCCCGTCGTCTGCAGCCCCTGCGGGTTGCGGAAGGACGCCAGCTCCACCTGGCCGGCGGGCTTGCTCTGGCCGTTGGAATAGCGGGCCTGGACGATGCCGTTGCTGGCGACCTGGATACCGGTCAGCTGGCCCGGCGCATAGCCGTCCTGGCTCAGGTTGGTCACGGCGAAGCTGCTGCCGTTTTCGGTCGCGCCGGTCAGGTCCAGCTGGATGCCGGGAATGGCCAGCGTCGAGTTGCCGCGCGCGCTGGTGCCGGCCGGCACGTTCATCGCGACGGCCGCGGTCGGGCTGGTGGGCGAGCCGCCGGTGGGCGGGAAGGTGATGGTGGTGAAGGGCGCCGTCGGGTTGCCGAAGGCGTCCAGCGCGATCGCGGCGCCGGTCGAGTCGGTGTCGAACGGGGTGCCGTTGGCGGTGGCATACACGTTCCAGGTGTCGCTGCCGTCGGCTGCCGGCGCGGCCTTCTGGAAGTAGAAGGTCACGGCCACGTCCTGGCCCTTGGCGTCGTAGACGGTCATGGACGTGGCGTTGTTGTAGGTCGTGCTGTCGGCCAGGTCCATGCCGGTGCCGGTACCGCCGCCGGGCGCGGTGGTTTTCAGGCGCGAATCCAGTGTGAACTCCATCGTCACCTCGGACGTCGTCGCGGGCGGAATGCCGCCGGTGGGCAGCAGCAGCGGCTGGGCCGTGCCGGGCTGGATGACGCCGGCGCCGTCGGCCGGGTAGCCCATCAGCTTGAGGCCGTCGTTGTTGACGATGAAGCCATCCTTGCTGACCTTGAACTGGCCGTTGCGGCTGTAGAGCGTCGGGTTCACGCCGTCGCTGACCTGGAAGAAGCCGCCGCCGTTGATGGCGAGGTCCATCGGGTTCTCGGTCGTCGTGATGTTGCCTTGCGTGAACTGCTGGGCCACGGCCTGCAGCTGGGTGCCGATGCCGATCTGGTTGGCGCCGGCGCCGTTCAGCGCCGCCGCGTAGACGTCGGCGAATTCGGCCCGCGAACCCTTGGCGCCGTAGGTGCCCGAGTTGGCGATGTTGTTGCCGATGACGTCCAGGTTCTTGGAGGCGGCGTTGAGGCCGGAGAGGCCTTGCTGGAAGCTCATGGGGGAGTCCTTGCTGTGAGGAGCCTGTTGGTACTGAGGAAATCGGTGCGAGAGGGTCTGCGCGGGTGCAGGGCTAGGCGTGCGCTGAAGCCCGGGCTGGGTGCCCGGGCAAGGCGCGCAACGACGCCATGCGCCCGCGCAGACCCTCTCCCGAAGGGTTGTCACTCAAAAGCCCGCGCGCGGCGTTGTGAAGCCTCGCTGGGGATGACCCCAGCTTCGACTTCGCGCCTTGCTCGCGGGCTTTTGAGTGGCAACGCATCCGATTTCCCCAGTACCAACAGGCTCTAGTTGACGGCCGAGACGGACGCGTAGTCCACGGGGCCGAGGCGGTCGAGATTGAGCTTGAGGCTGCCGCCCTCGCTGTAGACGGCATTGACCTTGTCGTAGGCATAGGTCGTCGAGGCGACGGCCGCGGTGCCGTTGGCGGCGGTGATGCGGTACTTGACCTCGGCACCCTCGGCGGCGAGGGCGCCCGCCTTCCAGGTGAAGGTCTGGCGGCCCGAGCCTTGGGCGCCGAGCTGCTGGGTGTCGATGACGGCGCCGGCGCCGTTGAGGATCTCGAGCTTGACGGTCTTGGCCGCGCCGTCGAGCTCGTAGCTGCCTTCGGCCAGCAGGCTGCCGTCCTCGGCCTTGACGACCTCGATCTTGTCGCTGGGCACGCTGACCTCGCGGCCGACCAGCGAGATGGACTGCAGCGCCTGCATCTGGCCGAGTTGTCCACCCAGGCCCTTGATGCTGGTGTCCAGCGTCGACAGGCTCGTCACCTGCTGGATCTGCGCCATCTGGCTCGTCACCTGGGCGTTGTCCATCGGGTTGAGCGGATCCTGGTTGTTCATCTGCGCGACGAGCAGCTTCAGGAAGCGGTCCTGCGTCTCGGCAGCGTTCTTCGTCGACGTCGAGCTGCCGGCGCCGGAGCTGCTGCCGTTGAGTGCGGTGATGTCCATGGCGTGCCTTCAGCGATCAGGACTGACCGAGTTGCAAGGTCTTGAGCAGCAGGCTCTTCGCCGTGCTCATGACCTCGATGTTGTTTTGATAGGAGCGCGACGCCGAGATCATGTTGACCATCTCCTCGACCGGGTTCACGTTGGAATAGGTCACATAGCCGTCGGCATCGGCCTGCGGGTGCTTGGGATCGTGCACGCGGCGGCCGGGGGTCTGGTCCTCGGTGATGTTGGTCACGCGCACGCCGGCGCTGCCGCTGTCGTTGCCGGCGCCCATCAGCGCCGTCTGGAACACCACCTGGCGCGCCTTGTAGGCCTGGCCGTCCGGGCCGGCCACGGTGTCGGCATTGGCCAGGTTGCTGGCCACGACATTGAGGCGCTGGCTCTGCGCGCTGACCGCGCTGCCGGAGACGTTGAAGATCTGGAACATCGACATGATCGATTACCCCTGGTTGTGCGACTTCATCGCGTCCAGCGCCGTGCGCACCGAGCCGTTGATGAAGCGCAGCGTGGCCTCGTACTTCACCGCGTTGTCGGCGAAGCTGGCGCGCTCGCGGTCCATGTCCACGCCGTTGCTGTCCAGGCTGGTCTGCGACTGCAGCGCGTACTGTTTGCCGCTTTCGCCGCGGGCGCCGGCCAGCGGCGCGATGTGGCTGCTGTTCGTGGCAGCGAGTGCGCCGGGCGTGCCGATCTCGCCGGTGGCCTCGCGCAGCGCCCGGGCGAAGTCGATGTCGCGGGCCTGGTAGCCTGGCGTGTCGGCATTGGCGATGTTGCTGGCGAGCAGGCGCTGGCGCTCGGACCGCAGCGCAAGCGCCTGGGTCTGGAAGTTCAGCGTGTCGGTGAGTCGGTTCATGTTCGGCCTCTTTCGAGGTGCAGAGCCGGCATGGCTCCTTGCGCAAATTGTCTGAACCGGGCCCGAAAACATGAGCGGGATCAGCAAGGCAAAAGCCGGTCAATTCCGACCTAGGTGGTGCGGCCCGCATCTCTAGAGTGGCGGCCATGCTGCGTCGAACTGCGTCCCTTCTGAGCGTGCCGTGCCTGCTGCTGGCCGGGCTGAATGCCCAGGCCCAGACGGCCCCGTCGACCGTGCTCGACCCGGCGCTGGTCGAACGCGTGCGCCAGCTCGCCGAGACCGCCGCCCGCGCCACCGCGCCGCCGGGCACCCGCGTGGCCGTCGAGATCGGCCAGCTCGACGCCCGGCTGCGCCTGGCGCCCTGCCAGCAGGTCCAGCCCTATCTGCCGCCCGGCATGTCGGCCTGGGGGCGCAGCCGCATCGGCCTGCGCTGCACCGACGGCGTTGCGCGCTGGAACGTCACGCTGCCGGTGCGCGTCTCCGTCTACGGCCGCGCCGTCGTCGCGAGCGCACCGTTGCCGGCCGGCGTGAATTTGTCTCAAGAACACCTGGCGCTGGCCGATATCGACATCGCGGCCGAACCCGGTGCCGTCTTCACCGACCCCGCACAGATCATCGGACGCACGCTGGCGCGGCCGCTTGGCGCTTCAGAGGCGCTGCGCGCGCCGGCGCTGAAGTCGCGCCAGTGGTTTGCAGCCGGCGAAACGGTGCAGGTGCTGGCCGTCGGCCCCGGGTTTTCCGTGGCCTCGGAGGCCCAGGCCCTGTCCGCCGGCCTCGAAGGCCAGGACGTGCGGGTGCGCTTCGAGAGCGGCCGTGTGACCAGCGGCCGAGCCGTCGGAGAGCGCCGGGTGGAGCTGCTGCTGTGAGCGGATCGCCACGAATCCCCCGAACAGGGCCGGAAATATCCGCCAATTTGCGCTCAAGTTCCTGGGCAGGGGGCCGATACAAGGGGAAACTCCCCTGCAATGCCCCCGCGGGGCCCGCCCCGCACCCTGGAGAAGCTCATGAAGATCGGTAACAGCCCCGAAGGCGGCAGCAGCCCGGCCAAGGTCGCCGAGCAGCGACCTGCCCGCAAGCCCGAGGCCGCGGTCACGACCGAAGCTGGCCGTCCGGCCGCGCCCGCGCCGGCTGCCAGCGCCCAGGTCGCCATTTCCAACACCGCCAAGTTGGCCGCCAGTGGTGCTGCCGGCGACGACGGCAGCTTCGACGCCGCCAAGGTCGACCGCATCGCCAAGGCCATCAGCGAGGGCAAGTTCACGATCAATGCGAATGCGATCGCAGACAAGCTGGTCGCGAATGCGCAAGAATTGCTGAACGCGCGCTCCAACAAGCACTAATTCATGAATGCCACCGTCCCGTCCCCGCTCGGCGCTGAACTCGAACAGCCGCTGCTGGCCGTCGAAGCCGCGCTGAACCAGCTCGGCGACGCGCTGGCCCGCCGCGATGCCGCCGCCATCGAGCAGCATTCGGCCGAACTCCACCAGCACCTGGCCCGCGCCGTGCAGAGCTTCAGCGAAGCCGCCCGCACCGGCAGCGTGCCCGCCGCGCTGCGCAACCGCCTGGTGCGCGCCGGCGGCCTGCTGGCCGCCCAACGCGAAACCCTGGCCCGCGGCAACGCCTCGCTGGACCGCGCGCTGGACGTGCTGATCCCCAGCGAGCCCACCGGTCTCTACGGCGCCGGCGGCAAGGCCGAGCGGCGTGGCCTCGGCGGCAGCTACACCGCTTGAGGGATCCCCGGCAATGAGAAAGCCACCTTCGGGTGGCTTTTTGCTTTCTAGCGCGTAGCTGCCTGGCGCACCTTGTCGAGATACGAGTGCCCATCCGGCGGCAGCCCGCTGCGCTGCGACGCCCAGATCATCTCGCCCAGCGCCTCCATGGCGACGTGGTGGGCCTCGTGGCGCGAGTTGCGCTTTGCGCTCAGCAGGTCGACGGCCTGGCGGATGCCCGAGGGCTGGTCGATGGCGTGCTGCTCGGTGATCGTCAGGTGCATCGAGAGATGCAGGAAGGGGTTGGTGCGGCCTTCCTCGACCGTGTAGACCTTCTCCAGCGCCGCCGCCTCGTCGGCAAGGTCGGCGTGGTATTCCGGGTGCTCGGCGATCCAGTCCGCGGCGATGGCCTCCATCGGGATCAACGGCGCGCCGTCGCGCCATTTGCGGTAGGTGGCGCAGAAGAAGCGCCGGACTTCGAGCTGGGACGGGGCGAACATGGGCGCGATTGTCGCCAGTCGCGGTCGGGTCAGGCGCTGCCAGGGGCAATCCAATGCACGTCGCGGTGCGTCGGCCCGTCCGACATGGCGGCCAGCGGCGCGCCGGTGGCGTCCTGCAGCCGGGCGAGCAGCGTGTCGCGATCCAGCGTGCCCGCGTCGTAGATCGGCGCCGCCCGCTGCAGCCAGGCCGTGCGATCGTCGGGCGGCAAGGCGGTGGCCCGCTGGCCATCCGCCATGCGGTAGCCGGCGCACCAGCGCAGGCCGGCGGGCAGGGCGTCGAGATGGCTGACGCACAGGCCGTCCAGCCGCCCGCAGGCTGCCGCCGCGTGGCGCAGCAACAGCGCGTCGGGGTGGCCACGGCGGAACCGCCCCTGCCAGCCGTCGTCGGCGTTGTGCGGCTCGGGCAGCGCATCTAGCGCCGTGTCGGCGGTCGGGAAGGGCCCGGCGCCGTGGCGCGTCAGGTAGCTGCGCACGAGGCCGAGGTGCTGGACGTTGGCGCGCACCCCCAGCTCGGCGAGCACGGCGTCGGCGGCGTCGGGCGTCACTCGGCTCCAGGTGGTGTGGGGGTGAAAGCCGTGCTCCTCGTCGAGCAGCACGCCCTGGGCGCCTTCAAAGACGAGGGCGCCGGGCCGGCGCAGCCGCTGCGCGATGACGTCGGGCGGGCGACCCGGCGCGCGGCGCCAGGCCTCGTGGGCCTGCACGAGCCAGCGTTCGGCCAGCCCCTCGTCGGCAAGCACGGCCCAGTCGGCAGCCGCCGCGGCGTTCGGCGCCTCGGGCCATGCCGCGCGCAGCCAGGCCTGTTGTTCGCGCAGCCGTGCCAGCGCACGGGCCGGCTGGGCCAGGTCGGCGTAGTGCAGGCCCAGGGCCGGCGCGGTGAGCGACAGCGCCACCGTCTCGCCGAAGCCGACGCCGCAGCTGCCGTGCGCCGCCGTGCCGCGGGCGCGCTCGCGCAGCCGGCCCGCGGCCTGCAGAAAGGGCGTGGTGACGCGGCAGCGCGCGTCGATCAGCAGCCGCGCCCAGGCGTCGGCCATGCCGACCCGTGCCAGCGCGGCCGCTTCCTGCAGCAGTGCACCGGGGTGGACGACGACCGGCGCGGCCAGCACCGTCGCCACGCCGGGCACAAAGCTGCCGGCGCCCCATTGCGAGAAGGTGTGGTGGCGGCCGTCCGGCAACACGACGTTGTGCCCCGCCTGCGCGCCGCCGTTGAAGCGCACCACCGTGTGGGCAGCACGGGCGCGCACCCAGGCGTCGGTGAACTTGCCCTTGCCGGCGTCGCCGAAGCCGAGGTCGACCAGCGCGACGGCGCGGTCAGCCAAACAGCCGCTTCCACCAGCCGCCGGGCGCCGCGGCGGCCGGCCGTGCGCCGGGGCGCAGCGGCAACCCCACGGTGCCGGGCTTGAGCAGCTCGGCATAGGGGCGCAGCGCCCGCACGACCGCGCTGACTCGATCGCTGGCCACGCCCTGGCCGCTCAAGGCGCGGGCCACCGCGTCGAGGTCGGTGAGGCGGCCTTCGGTCAGCCCCACCAGTGCGGCTGCGACATGGCAGGTGTCATCCGGCGACTCCATGCAGATCACGTGGTCGCCCAGCAGGTCGCGCCAGCGCGATTCGCAGTTCTTGCGACGCTGCAGGTCGGGGATCAGGAAGAACAGGTGGTATTGCTCGGCCGCCGCGGCGATGGCTTCCTCGATGGGAATGTCCTCGTCGAGCTTGTCGCCGATCAGCGCGTCGATCTGGTGGCGCGACACGGCCGGGTAGGGCAGTTCGTCGCCGGTCATGAACAGGTAGCCGCGGCGCTTGCGCTTGACCCAGCAGTCCATGTCGGTGTGCCGCGCCAGCAGGTAGAAGGCCAGCTCGTAGCTCTCCGAGCCCGTGCCACCGCCGCCGCCTTCGAGGAAGCTCCAGGTCAGCCACTGGTCGATGAGTTCGGCGGTGGACTCGAACTGGCCGACCTGCAGCGGGGCGTGGTCGGACGTCGCATCGCCGATGGCCATGAACAGCACCTGCGGGTCCGGCACGGCGCAGGCGTCCAGCAGCTTCATGAACTGCGGCAGGTCGCGCCTGGCCAGGTTGCGCGGGATGTCGCCCATCGAGCCGGTCACGTCCAGTGCGAAGACGATGCCCAGGGCTGCGGGGTGGTCGGGGCCGTCGCGCGACTCGCGCACCGACAGCCCGCGCGGGTTCATCAGCGGGTGGCAGCCGCGCTGGGCGAACACCTCGCGGGCGCTCAGGTTGGCGCGGTCGGCCAGCAAGGCGGCGTGTGCGGCGTGCGAGTAGTTGCCATGTCCCATGTTGTCGTCTCCCTGTGGATGGATCAGGCCCGGTGCGGGTCGAAAGGCACGAACCGCGGCGGGCCGAAGTCTGCCAGCGCGGCGGCGCTGAGGTCCCGCATCAGCCCGGCGGCGCCCTGGCTGCGGCACCAGCTGCGGTCCTCGCTGGCGCGCTGCAGCAGCCGGGCCAGCGCGGGCGGGCACCGCGGCCCCAGCGCCGGTGCCGCATCGCCGTTGCCGGCCAGCGCGATGCGCACGGCCCAGGCGGATTGCTGCAGGTCGGTGGCCGCATCGCCGCTGCGCGACGCGCGCCCCCAGCCGACCAGGTGCACACCATGGTCGGCGGGATGGATGAGCCAGTGCTCGGGGCACAGGTCGCCATGGCACCAGCCCTGCGCGTGCAGGTAGTCCAGCAGTTCCAGCACGCGTCGCCACAGCCACACGGCATGGCGCGCGTCCGCGATGCCCTGCGGGTGCAGCGCCAGCACGTCGGCCAGGCTGCCCCAGAAGCCCGGCCAGGCGCGCATGGCCAGCACGGCCCGGCCGGTCGTGTCGTCCAGCACCAGCGGTTGTGGCAGGCGCAGCGAGAAGTAGGGGCTGCCGGGGCCCGTCAAGCCTTGCAGCCGCCACAAGGTGTCGGCCTCGGCGGACAGCGACTCGCCTGCGCTCGACGGCGCGATCTTCACCACGGCGCGCAGCCGCGCAGTGCCGTGCCGCTCGGCCAGCCAGACGGTGCTTTGCTCGCCCTGGCCCAGCGGCGCGATCAGGCGGTAGTCGGCGCCGCGGAGCGTGAGCCATTCGCCGGCACCTTCGGGCCGGGCGTGCGCGCGGGCCCAGGCGGCATGGAACTCGGCGCGCGCCACCCAGCGGTCGTTGAGCGTGACCACCGCCTTGCAATAGCTGCAGTCGACGGTGCGCCACAGCGCCTGCCGGGGCAGGCTGCCGCCGCATTGCGGGCAGACGAGGCCGCGGTGCGTGGCCGTCATCGCGCGTAGCCCATGCCGCGCTGCCACATCGCGGCCATGTCGGCGAGCAGCGCGGGCGGCACGCGCGCATCCTGCCGGGCCTCGGCCAGCGTGTCGGCCAGCGCGTCGGCAATGCGGGCCAGCACGGGCGCGGGTTGCGCCACGCCGCAGACCTGGCGGCCAAAGCGCTGCAGTTCCTCGGTCGTCGGGTAGGCGCGGCTCTGCCCGCGGCCGGCAAACAGCCGCAGCGCCAGCGTGCGGTCTTCTTCCTCCTCGGCGCCCTGCCAGCGCTGGTAGCGGTAGATGGCAGTCGTGACGACGTCGTACATGGGTGCCAGCCGCGCGCCCCAGGCCTCGTCGTAGCCGACGCCGAAGTTCTTCAGGTGGGCGTCGCCATTGCGCACCATCACGGAGAAGGCCACCTGCTCGAAGAAGCGCGCCAGGTCCCCAGCTGGCGTGGCGGCATCAGCAGGCCGACGGCCGGCTGGCTGGCGTCGTCGCGCCCGTAGCTGAAGACGAGCTGCGACTCGCGGCGAAGGTCGCCGCAGGGCGCGCCGTTCACGTCGACGCGCAGGTGGCGCAGGCGTTCAGGCAGGGTCATCGGCGTCCGTGCCGAAGCGGCGCTGCATCTCGTCCAGCGTGGGCAGGCCGGCCGGTTGCAGCGCCAGGCTCAGGCCCTCGGCGCGCAGGATGTCCATCAGCGCGCTGACGGTCACGTCCTCGCCGCGCTCCAGCCGGTACAGGATGTCGCGACTGCGGCCGGCGCGCGTGGCCACGTCGACGGCGGTGAGGCCGTGCTGCTGGCGGTGCGCCTTCAGCGCGGCACCGAGATCGGCGGGGAGGCGCAGTGTGTCCATAGTTCTGGACATTTTTGTCGAAAAACTTCGAATTGTCCAGAATTCAGTTCATTGCATGTCGACGTGACGGTCTGGCGCGGCGCTCACGCGTCCTGACGGTCCCAGCCGCCGCGCTGGGCCTTGCGGCGAGCCTCGTCGGCGTCCCGTTCGGCGGCCATCTGCTGCTCGAACTGCTGCCGGCCCAGCTTGGCGACGGCGATCAGCGCGTTCTCGTCGCCCTGCAGCGGCACCATCTGGTTCAGCACCTCGATGTTGTGGCGGCGAAAGCGCATGGCCTGGCGGCGCGCGGCATGGGGCTCCATGCCGGTCAGCTCCAGCACGCTGCGCGCGCTCATCAGCGCGGAGTCGAAGGTCTCGCGCTCGATGTGGCGCACGCCGGCCGCGTGCAGCTGGTAGTAGTGCTGCACATTGCGCGCGCGGGCGACGACGCTGAGCTGCGGGAAATGCTCGTGCGCCAGCTTGGCGATCTCGACGCTCTGATCGATGTCGTCGATGGCGATGACGAGCACGCGGGCCGTCTCGGCGCCGGCGCTGCGCAGCAGGTCCAGCCGCGTGGCGTCGCCGTAGTGCACGGTCCAGCCGAATTTTCGCAGGCCCTCGATGGCCTCGGCGTCCTGGTCCAGCACGGTGGCCTCGATGCCGTTGGCGCGCAGCATGCGGCCGACGACCTGGCCATAGCGGCCGCTGCCGGCAATGATGATGGGCGCGGGCGGCGGCGGGGCCTCGTCGCGCTTCTTCTTCTCGGCGCGGCGGGCCAGCTTTTGCGACATCAGCCGGTCGCCGCCGGTCAGCAGCAGCGGCGTCAGCGCCAGAGACAGCGCCACGGCCGCCACCAGCGCCGAGTTCTGCGCCGCGGTGATCATGCCCTGCCCTTGAGCGAGCTGGAACACGACGAAGCCGAACTCGCCGCCCTGGGCCAGCAGGATGACGAAGGCGGGCCGCTCGACGAGAGGGATCTTCATGGCCTTGGACATCAGCACCAGCACGAAGATCTTGCAGATGAGCAGCGCCGCCAGCACGGCCGCGACGAAGCCCGGCTGAGCGGCGACGGCCTTCAGGTCCAGCCCCATGCCGACGGCGATGAAGAACAGGCCCAGCAGCAGGCCCTTGAAGGGTTCCAGGTCGGTCTCCAGCTCGCGGCGGTATTCGCTTTCGGCCAGCAGCACGCCGGCCAGGAAGGCGCCCAGCGCCATCGACAGGCCCGCCAGCTGCATCAGCGCCGCCGTGCCCAGCACCAGCAGTAGCGCGGCGGCCGTGAAGATCTCGGGCGTCTTGCTTTGCGCGATCCAGCGCAGTGCCGGGCGCAGCAGCAGCCGGCCGCCGAAGACGATGGTGACGATGGCGCCGATGGCCTTGCCCGCGGCGAGCCAGGTCTGGCCGTCGCTCTCGTCGCGGGCACCGCTCAGCGCCAGCACCGGGACGAGGGCCAGCACGGGGATGGCCGCGATGTCCTGCAGCAGCGCGACGGACAGGATGCTCTCGCCCGCCGTCGTGCGGCCCAGGTTGCGTTCGGCGAGCACCGCCAGCGCGACGGCCGTGGACGACATCGCCAGCCCCAGGCTGACGACGACGGCCAGCCGCCATGGATAGCCCATGGCGAGTCCCACGCCGGCCAGCACCGCCGCGCAGCCGAGCAGCTGCACGCTGCCCCAGCCGAAGATGGGCCGGCGCATGGCCCACAGCCGCTTGGGCTCCAGCTCCAGGCCGACGAGGAAGAGCATCAGCACGACGCCGAGTTCGGCCACCTCCGGGATGGCCGTGGCGTCGGGCACCAGGTTCAGCGCGGCCGGGCCCACGGCCAGGCCGGCGACGAGATAACCCAGGATGGAGCCGAGGCGTGCCCAGCGGGCCAGCGGCACGGCGAGCACCGCCGCGGCGAGAAGGACCAGCGGCAGTTGGAGCCAGTTGCCATGACCGCTCATCGCGCGCCCTCCAGCGTGGAGAACATCGCCGGCCGCTCGTCCAGCGCGACGTTCTCCTCGTCGCCGACGGCGGGCTCGGCGAGGTCGTGGCACCACTCGGGATAGTGTTCCAGGCGCTTCACGAACAGTTCGGCATGGGCCTTGATCTCGGCGTCCGTCGCGCGATGGGCGGCGTGCAGGATCTGCGGCGGCAGCCAGTTCATGCCGCAGGTGCGCGCCGACTGGCGGTAGGGCAGCAGGAACTCGTCGATGGGATGGTGGTTGTGCCCGCCCGGCGCGTAGGCCTCGGTGCCGCCGCCGGTGGAGGCAACCAGCCAGAAGTCCTTGCCGTGCAGGGCCGTGCCGCCGGGCCCGTAGGCCCAGCCGAGATGGGCCACCTCGTCCAGCCACAGCTTTTGCAGCGCGGGCATGCTGTACCAGTAGATGGGATGCAGCATGACGACGAGCCTGGCCGCCTGCAGCGCGCGCTGCTCGGCTTCGATGTGGACATGGAAATCGGGGTAGAGGCGGTAGAGGTCGCGCAGTTCGACGCGATCGGCGACCGGCGAGGCACGCAGCGTGTCGACCAGCGTGCGGGTGGCGAGGGAGCGGCCCATGTCGGGATGGGCGGCGAGGACGAGGATGTCGCGGACGGTACTGTCGGGCATAGAGCCCTAGGGTAACTTCGCGCCGCGTCTCCTCTGCTCCCGTTCCACTCCCGTTCTGCCGAATGCGCATCTTCGAAACCCTCGCCGACCTGCGGCCCCTCATCGGCCTGCCCCTCGGCCACAGCGACTGGATCAGTGTCGACCAGCCCCGCGTGAACGCCTTCGCCGAGGCCACCGAGGACCGGCAATGGATACACGTCGACCCCGAACGGGCCAAGGCCGGGCCCTTCGGCGGGCCGATCGCGCATGGCTTCCTGACGCTGTCGCTGATCCCGTTTTTCTTCGAGACCGGCTTTTCGGTGCGCGAGTCGCGCATGGTGCTGAACTACGGCCTCAACAAGGTGCGCTTCACCGCGCCGGTGCCGGTGGGCAGTCGGCTGCGCGCGGCCTTCAAGCTGCTGGCCATGGACGACGTGGCCGGCGGTGCCGTGCAGCTGACGGTGGAGGTGGCCATCGAGGCCGAGGGCATGCCCAAGCCCGTTTGCGTCGCCGAGAGCCTGGCGCGCCATTACCGGTGAAATAGCCGGATAGCATCGCGGCCGTTCCAACGACCGCTTTCGCACCGCCATCATGGCCTCCAGCCTGCTCGTTCTGCTCGACGACATCGCCACCATCCTCGACGACGTCGCGACGATGACCAAGGTGGCCGCCAAGAAGACGGCCGGCGTGCTGGGCGACGACCTGGCGCTCAACGCGCAGCAGGTCACTGGCGTGAACGCCGACCGCGAGCTGCCGGTCGTGTGGGCCGTGGCCAAGGGCTCGTTGCTGAACAAGGCCATCCTCGTGCCGGCGGCGCTGGCGATCTCGGCGCTGCTGCCCTGGGCCATCACGCCGCTGCTGATGATCGGCGGCGCCTACCTGTGCTTCGAGGGCTTCGAGAAGCTGGCGCACAAGTTCCTGCACAGCGCCGACGAAGACAGGGCCCACCACGACGAACTGGTGCAGGCCATCGCCGACCCCAAAATCGACATGGCCGCCTATGAGAAGGACAAGGTCAAGGGCGCCATCCGCACCGACTTCATCCTGTCCGCCGAGATCATCGTCATCGCGCTCGGCACGGTGGCGACGGCACCGCTGCAGACGCAGCTGGCCGTGCTGGTGGCCGTGTCCGTCGCGATGACGCTGGGCGTCTACGGCTTCGTGGCCGGCATCGTGAAGATGGACGACGCGGGGCTGTGGCTGTCGCGCAAGCCGGGCGCGGGCGCGCAGGCTGTTGGCCGCTTCCTGCTGGCCGCCGCGCCGCGGCTGATGAGGTTGCTGACGGTGCTGGGCACGGCGGCGATGTTCCTCGTCGGCGGCGGCATCCTCGTGCACGGCATCGCGCCGCTGCACCATGCCATCGAGCACCTCACGCTGGACAAGGCCTGGGCCGTGTCGGCGCTGCTCGACAACGGCGCGAACGCGCTGGTGGGCGTGGTGGCCGGCGCGCTGGTGCTGGCCGGCGTGATGGCGGTGCAGAAGCTGCGCGGGAAATGAACAGTCAGGCTGGGCTGTAGGCCAGCCTCACGTAGATCGGCGCGAACGCCTCGGCCTGCGTGATCTCCAGCAGCCGTTCGCGCGCCAGCTCCAGCATCGCGATGAAGGTGACGACGAGCACGGCCTGGCCGCGGCTGACGTCGAAGAGGTGCTCGAACTCGACGAAGCGCTGGCCCTGCAGCCGGCGCAGCACGATGCTCATGTGCTCGCGCACCGACAGCTGCTCGCGGCTGATCTTGTGGTGCTGGTTGAGCCTGGCGCGCTTGAGGATGTCCAGCCAGGCTTCGCGCAGGTCGTTGGTGTCGACGTCGGGGAAGGCGGGCGTCAGCGACTGCTCGATGTGCACCTGGGCGCGCAGGAAGTCGCGGCCCAGCACCGGCAGGCGGTCGAGCTGGGCGGCGGCCAGCTTCATCTGCTCGTACTCCAGCAGCCGGCGCACGAGTTCGGCACGCGGGTCTTCCACTTCCTTGCCGTCTTCGCTCTTCTTGGGCGGCAGCAGCATGCGCGACTTGATCTCGATGAGCATCGCGGCCATCAGCAGGTACTCGCTGGCCAGCTCGAGGTTGTGGACGCGGATCTGCTCGACATAGCTCAGGTACTGGCGCGTCACGTCGGCCAGCGGGATGTCGAGGATGTTGAAGTTCTGCTTGCGGATCAGGTAGAGCAGCAGGTCCAGCGGGCCCTGGAAGGCTTCCAGGAAGACCTCCAGCGCATCCGGCGGGATGTAGAGGTCCAGCGGCATCTGGAACAGCGGCTCGCCATACAGGCGGGCCACGGCGACCGAATCGACCACGTCAGGCAGATCGGCCACGCCCTGGCTGGCTTCGTCAGCCACGGCTGGAATCAGCCCTTGGTCTGGTAGACGTAGGGTTGCTGGGGCACGCGGGCTTCATTGAAGCCGGCCTGGGCGGAGCGGTCCTGCTCCTTGTCCCACAGCAGCGCGCGGCCGGCGCGCTGCTCGGCCTCCAGCGTCGGGCGCTGGGCCTTCAGCTGCTCGATGAATTGGGTGACTTCGGACTTGTAGGGCTTCCAGAACAGCGGCATGGCGGGGTCTCTCTGACTAAGCCGGCGATTTTAGTTCGCCCAGCGATGACAGCAGGCCCGACTGCAGTTCGTCCGCCAGCCCGGTGCGCCGCAGCAGGTCCAGCGGCTGGCCGGAGGCCCTCACGAGTACGAGGCCGATGCCGCGCCGGCGCAGCGCACGATGCAGATCGCGCAGGGCCTCGACGCCGGAACTGTCCAGCGTGACGAGGTGCTTCAGGCCCAGCACCAGCATGCGCGTGCCCGGCGGCAGCTGCTCGGGCAGCGGCTCGAGCTTGCCGACGGCGCCGAAGAACAGCGCGCCATCCAGCTCATAGCCGACGACGTCCGGCGGC
>Ga0307408_100000159_pt1 | contig 75375 bp, 70 predicted proteins | sample 322Cmetagenome_FD_202116 | JGI IMG/M metagenome (GOLD analysis project Ga0307408, IMG submission 202116) | Maize rhizosphere microbial communities from greenhouse at UC Davis, California, United States - 322HYB-C-3 | ecosystem: Host-associated > Plants > Roots > Rhizosphere > Soil | place... | reverse complement strand
CTCTTCGGCCAGGATCATGGGCAGGCCGGTTTGCACGCCCTGGCCAAAGTCCAGGCGGTTGATGGTGACGGTGACGGTGCCATCGTTGTCAATGCGCACAAAGGCCGAGGGCTGCTCGAAGGGCTTGAGCCCGGCGGGCGCAGCTGCGTCCCCAGCACCCTGCGCGGCGGCCACCAGCGGGTAGGCCCCCAGCGCAAAGCCGGATGCGGCCGCGGCCTTGAGGAAGGTGCGGCGCGCCACGCCTTCGGGGGCAGCGGCATTTGCTTCTGTATTGATAGCGCCTTGCGCCTGATCCATGAGCGCTACCAGGCCTTTTGGCATGTGGGCGCGGGCGGTTTGAGCGTCGAAATGCATGGTGTTCTCCTGCTCGGTGTTCTTAAGCCAGCGACTTTGCGGCGTCGTGGATGGCTGCGCGGATTCGCACGTAGGTGCCGCAGCGGCACACGTTGCCTGCCATGGCGGCGTCGATGTCGGCGTCGGTGGGCTTCTTCTTGCCCTTGAGCAGCGCGGTGGCGCTCATGATCTGGCCGCTTTGGCAGTAGCCGCACTGGGCCACGTCGTGCTTCACCCAGGCGGCGTGCACTGCCTTGCCCACCTTGTCATCGGCGGCAATGGCTTCAATGGTGGTGACCTTCTGGCCCACCGCCGCCGAGATGGGCGTGATGCACGAGCGCACCGGCGCGCCGTTCAGGTGCACCGTGCAGGCCCCGCACAGCGCCTGGCCGCAGCCAAACTTGGTGCCGGTCATGCCCAGCGTGTCGCGCAAGGCCCAGAGGATGGGGGTGGAGTCGTCGGCGTTGACGGCGGTGTCCTTGCCGTTGATGTTCAGGGTGGGCATCGTGGGTTCTCCGGTGGATGAAGCGAAGCGATTGCGGGAAGGCGAATGTGGGGCGCGTGAGCGCGCTCTGGTTTTAAGAGAATAAAAATTCGATTAAACAGCAAAGTTGGGCTTTGTGCACGGTACCTGCCGCGCTACACCGTCAGTTCCTGGTGGGTCCCTAAGGGCTCGGCAGCGTCAGCTACCCCATTGCATGACTTGGGCATGGCCCAGCCTGGCGGCCACCGTGCAAGGGCCGCCCCGCCGCACTGGTGGCGTCCCCCTGCCCGCATCGCGCAGCGATGCCAGAGCGGGGGGAAGGCGCGAAGCGACTCAGGGGGGTGCTCATGCTTTTATAGCGTCCCAGCAGAGGCTGAAAGCCATCTGCAGCACCTGCTCGTCATCCGCCAAGGTGCCCGACCGGATCAGGTTGGCTGTCTCGCGCACGGAACCGACCAGGCTGGCGGTGAGCAGCGGCACAGGCACGGCCTTCAAAATCTCCTGCCGCTGGCCTTCTTCCATCACCGCAAAGAAGCCCGCCATCAGGCGCGTGGAGAACTCGCGGTTGCCCGGTGTGAACCACGGGGAGTTGTAGTACTGCTCCTGAAACACCACTTCGGCGTACTGGTCCAGCCGGTGGCGCAGCAGGTTGCCCCACATGCGGCGCACCTTGGCGCGGTAGGGCAGCTCGGGGGTCACGCCTTCCATGATGCGGGCGGCCGTCACGGTCTTGGCGTCCTGGTAGAGCTGGCTGATCAACTCGTCCTTGGAGGGGTAGTACACATACAGCGTACTGGTGGCCAGCCCCGCGGCACGGGCGATCTGGGCCATGGTGAGGCCGCTCAGGCCCGTCTGGGCCACCAGGTCGAAGGTGGCCTGGGCGATGGCGCGCTGCTTTTCGTCGTCTTTGGGTTTCATAGGGACCTGCCACTATAAGCGAATGAATGTTCGGCGCCTTCATTCGCGCAGGCGCATTGCTGGTTTGGCTCGCAGACGGACCGGGTCCGGGTTGATCTGCCGCTGGGTGCTGCCCGGCACCGGCCATGCACAATCGCGCCATGACCTCGCCCTCCTCTCCTCTTTCCTCCGCCATCGCCGACCTGCGCAAGAGCTACGAGCGCGCCGAACTCAACGAGGACGCCTCGCACCCCGCGCCGCTGCAGCAGTTTGACCAGTGGCTGCAAGAAGCCATCAAGGCCCAGATCCCCGAGCCCAACGCCATGACGCTGGCTACCGTGGGCAGCGACCTGCGCCCCAGCACGCGCATCGTGCTCATCAAGGGCTATGACGAGCGCGGCATCGTCTGGTTTACCAACTACGACAGCCGCAAGGGCCGCCAGCTGGCGGGCAACCCGTTTGCGGCGTTGCAGTTCCACTGGGTGGAGCTGGAGCGCGTGGTGCGCATCGAAGGCACGGTGGAGAAAGTGAGCGACGAGGAAAGCGACGCCTACTTCCACAGCCGCCCGCTGGATTCGCGCATCGGCGCCTGGGCCAGCCCGCAAAGCCAGGTGATCGCCGGGCGCAGCGTGCTGGTGGCCAACGCGGCCAAGTACGGCGCGCAGTTCATGCTCAAGCCCCCGCGCCCGCCGCACTGGGGCGGCTACCGGCTCAAACCCGAGCAGTGGGAGTTTTGGCAGGGCCGCAAGAGCCGCCTGCACGACCGCCTGCGCTACCGGCTGGATGCGGGCGAGTGGGTGCGCGAGCGGCTGGCGCCTTGACTCCCCGCCCCGTCAGCTGATCCACCGCGTCACCGCCAAGATCACCACCGGCATGGTGACCAGGGCCAGCGCGGTGGACACGGCCACGCTCGCCGTGACCTCGTCCTCGGCCACCGCATAGCGCTGTGCAAACAGGAACACGTTGGCCCCCACGGGCAGCGAGGCCGCAACAATCATCACCGCCAGCGGCATGCCCGACAGGCCGAGCGCCCAGCCCAGGGCGGCGAGCACGACGGGGTGCACTACACACTTGACCACCGCGATGCGCAGCGCAGCCTTGAAATGGTGGCCGACCTTGGTGAACGCCAGCGTCACACCCACCAGCAGCAGCGCAATCGGCCCTAACGCCTGGCCCAGCAGCAGCAGGGGTTTGCCCACCACCTCGGGCACCGACAGGCCCGTCTGCGCAAACAGCAGGCCCGCGATGATGGGCAGCGGCACCGGGTGCACGATGCCGTTGCGCATGGCCTGCAGCACCGTGCGCCACATGGGCTGCTGCGCGGCGCCCTCGCGGCCAGCGTGCTCGCGCGCGGACGCCAGCTCGAACACCACGGTGGCGGCCGTGAGCAGGATGAGCGAATGCACCGATATCAGCGTGAACAGCGTGACCAGCCCCGCATCGCCAAACACCAGGCCCACCAGCGGCACGCCGATCATCAGCGTGTTGCTGAAGGTGTTGGCCAGCGCCCGGGCCGCCCCCAGGCTGGTGAACCCCAGCACCGCCAGGGTGGCCGCGTAGACCACGGCAAAGGCCACGAAGTAGATGGCCACAGGCCCGAAGTCCAGGTCCTGGATATGGACCGTGCTCATGGTGCGAAACAGCAGTGCCGGTGTGAGCACCATGAACACCAGGTTCGCCAGATCCTTGACCGAACCGGCCCGTATCCACCCGCGCCGCCCCACGTAAAAGCCGATGGCAATGAACAGGATGACGGGGAACAGCGAGGTGAAGACGGGCGAGTTCAAGGTGGGAGCCGGCGTGCGGGCGCGCGATGACGGAGAAAACGGAGCGAGGAGGCCCCTATTGTGGCCTGGATGGCCACTGCGCGCACGGCTCGTTACTATGAATTCAATAGCTGTTGGCGCTTGAATGGCAAGCGCCACGGGCCATTTTCATGCACAGCCATCGGAAACCGAGGCCAGCCCCGTCGCAGCGCCTGCGGGGGCCTGGTCCGCCGCCAGGATCTGCAGCACCTCCTCCAGGCTTTCCACCCGGTAGTCAGCCAGTTCCCAAGGTCTGATGCCCGGCCGCACGGTCTGTACGGTGACCGCCCCCAGCGCACGGCCGGCGCCCAGTTCTGACAAGGGGTTGTCGCCAATCACCAGCACCTGCTGCGGCGTGCAGCCTTCACGCGCCAGGATGCGCTCGAACACGGGCCGCTTGCCGTGGGGTGGCGCGTTCTCGTCGTCTTTGTCGTCCAGCGCGTCGATGATGACGTCCTCGAACCACGAGCGAATGCCCAGAGCGTCGATCTTGCTGTTCTGCAGGCGCCGAAAGCCGCTCGTCACCAGATAGCGCCGCAGGGGAATGCTGGGCACCAGTCCCAGGTCGGGGTAGGCCTGCGGGGGCGTGCGCACTTCCATTTGGCGGAACTCTTCCCACCCCGCCGAGCGCATCGCGGGGGTGAAACCATAGCGATCAGCCACCAGGTCAAACGCGGTGTACCAGCACTGGTTCAGTGCCTCTTCGAGCACAGCAGGGGTCAGCGCCCCCTGGTTGGCCCGGCGGACGGCTTCGAACGCCGGTTCGAACAGCGACCCGACAGAAAGCGCGTCGATCAGGCAATTGTCCAGGTCGAAGATCGCAACGGTGTACGGCATGCAGGTTTTCCTTTTCAACAAAATTCCACGGCGTTCAGACAGCGACCACCGACACGCCGTGGCTGGCCAGCGTGAGGCTGACGGGAGCCCCCATGTCCAGCGGCAGCTGCACTTGGGGAGAGATCACAAAGATGTCGCCCAGCGCGCTGGCGAAGGTGTATTCCATGACGCTGCCCAGGTAGGTGCGCTTGGTCACCCGCCCCGCCAGCCCGGCGGACGTGGCAGGCCCGATGACCCAGGCCTCGGGCCGCACGGCGATCTTGACGGGGCCCAAGGCGAGGGATGCCGGCGAAGGCACCTTCAGCGGGCCCAGCTGCGCATAGTTGCCGGCACCCGGGTGGGCCGGGTCTGCGGCTTGGTTGAGTCCTTCGAACAACATGGCTTCGCCCATGAAGCCCGCCACAAATTCGGAGACGGGCTGTTCGTACAGCTCACTAGGCGCTCCTCTTTGCGCGATGGTGCCCTTGTCCATCACCACGATCTGGTCGCTGACCGCCAGGGCCTCGCTCTGGTCGTGGGTCACGTAGGTCACCGTGAGCCGCAGGCGTTGCTGCAGCGCCCGGATTTCCTCGCGCATGGCACGCCGAAGACGGGCGTCCAGGTTGGACAGCGGCTCGTCGAACAGCAGTACCGCAGGTTCCAGCGCGAGCGCCCGGGCCAGCGCCACGCGCTGCTGCTGCCCGCCCGAGAGTTCGTGAGGGCGGCGCAAGTCCAGCCCGTGCAGTCCCACGGTGTCGAGCATGGCGCGGGCCTTTTCACGCGCCTGTTGCTTGCCCAGCTTCAACACGCGCAGGCCGTAGCACACGTTGTCGATCACGTTCAGGTGCGGAAACAGCGCGTAGCTCTGGAACACCAGGCTCACATTGCGCTGCGCCGCGTCCTGGTCCGTCACATCCTGCCCGTCAATGAAAATCCGGCCCGACGTGGGTGATTCGAGCCCCGCAATCATGCGCAGCGTCGTCGTCTTGCCGCAGCCCGACGGCCCGAGGATGGTGGTGAGCGTGCCGCGCGGCACCGTGAAACTGATGTGGTCCACCACAAGCGGCGCGTCGTCCGACCGGCCGTAGCGCTTGCACACGTTCTGGAACTCGATACCGGGGTATGCCTCAGGAGGGGTCATGGGCGCGCCTGTGGTGAATTCGGTTGGTACCGCGAATGCGATGACGGGCGGCAACTTGGCGGCAAATCGGAGCGCGGGTGCGGCATCGTCAGTCCTCCCAGGCCACCAGGGCGTCAACGCCCACCACCTGTCCCGCGTCCAGGCGATTGAACAGCGTGACCTCGGCCCCCATGGATTCCGCGATCTGCCGGCAGATCGACAAACCCAGGCCCACACCGCCCTTGCCCGCCGAAAACGGCTGGAAGAGACGCTGCCGCACGGCATCGTCAATGCCGGGACCCTCGTCCCACACCAGCAGCTCGCGCCGGCCCGTGGAATTGCGCAGCAGCACCCCCAGCCGCCCATGGACGGGTGTGTGGTGGATGGCGTTGGCCAGCAGGTTGCGCATCAGCTCGCCCAGCAACGCGGCGTCGCCAGGGGCTGTCATCTCGTCCGGGCCGTCCAGCGCAAAGTCCAGCCGCTTGGCGGCAATCAGCGGCGCCAGTTCCATCACCGCCTCACGCGCCACTGCATGCAGATTCACACTGGGCAGCTCGCCCATGCGCTTGAGCTGCTCTACCTTGCTCAGGCTCAGCAGCTGGTTGGCCAGGTTGGAGGCGCGGTCCACCGTGTGCAGCATCTGGTGCAGCGCATCCACCACATGCACATCGCCTGCAATGGCCGACTGCAGCTGCGTGCGCAACACCGCCATGGGCGTGCGCATCTGGTGGGTGGCGTCGGCCAGAAAGCGCCGTTGCGCCTCGATCCAGCGGCTTTGGCTTTGCTGCAGCTCGCCAAAATGCTGCACTGCGGGCGCCAGCTCCGACGGCCCTTTATAGCCCTGGCCAGGACCGCCTGCATCCGGCTGGGTCAGCGACGCACTGGCATGCTCCAGCCAGCCCGATGCAACACGCGCCAGCGCCGCCGCCACCACCGTCATCACCAGCGCCAGCAACAGCACCGCGCGCAGCCCACCGCCCTCCCCCATCAGGCGATCGATGTTGGGCAGGCGTTCACTGAACGGCCGCGCCAGTTGCCGCACCACGGCATTTCCAGCGCCTGGCCCACCATCCACCCCTGCAGGCTGATGCAAGGTAGCCGCCACCCGCACCAGCCGGTGGCCCACTTGCGCCAGATAGAAATGCACCACGCCCTCTCCCACCACCACCCCGCTCGAAGGCAGGCGTGGCAAGGCGTCGCTGCCGGCCAGGCGCTCGCCATCCAGGCTGCTTTCGCGGTACCAGATGCTGGGGGCCGGCCCGGCGAGTGGCTCTTGCGTTGGGCTGGTATCGCCCGGCAGCACCGCCGGCCAGTGGGTCAGCGCCATGCGCAGTGCAGCATCCTGGGCGGCGGCATTGAAACGCGCCTGCTGCACCACTTGCACCACGGCCATCAGAGCCACCAGCGCCCACAACGGCACCAGCAGCCCCACCAGCAACAAGCGCTGCAGCGATCCGCCATGCGGCCGCCAGCGCAAATGTTGTAGCCAGGGCCCGCTCACCGCGGCGCCCCGCCTTTTTCCGCCCTCTCGCCTTTTTGCGCCGCCATGCTGTCGGCATCGCACAGCAGGTAGCCCACGCCGCGCAGTGTCACGATCTCTGCATTGGTGCCCACCAGCTTCTTGCGCAGGCGGTGCACCACCACCTCCACGGCATCGGCCTGCACCTGATCTTCGGTGTCGGCAAACACCTGGGTGCGCAGCTCTTCCTTGCTGACCACACGGTCGATGCGCGACATCAGAAGCCGCAGCAGCTCTGCCTCGCGCTGTGAGAGCTCCAGCGGCAGCGCGTCGTTGTAGAACACGCCGCTGGCGGGGTCGCGGTACAGCGATCCGCAGCGCAACTGGCCATCGCGCCCCACCCGTCGCGTCAGGGCCCGCAGGCGCGCCACCATTTCATCCAGGTCAAACGGCTTGGCCAGATAGTCGTCGGCACCGGCTTCCAGCCCCGCCACACGGTCCGTCACCGCCGCACGGGCCGTGAGCGCCAGCACGGGCGTGGTGCAGCCCCCATCGCGCAGGCGCCGCAACACCTCCAGCCCGTCCAGGCCCGGCAGCGACAAGTCCAGCGTGATCACGTCAAAGGCCGTGCGGCGCGCCGCCGCCAGGGCCTCCTTGCCGTCGGCGCAGCACAGCACCTCGAATCCCCGGGCCACCAGGCTGCGGCTCAGCGCACCTGCCAGATCAAAATCGTCCTCGACCAAGAGCAGCTTCATGCGAGCATGATGCCGCGCGCCAGGGGAGTCGGCCAGTGTGGTTCTACCCACAGCCATTGAAAGCAAGGCGAAAGTTAGGGGTGGCTGCTACCCGTGCGAAGTGGGGCGGCAGAACTACCGGGGGGGCACATCGGGGAGCCTGGTCAGCGCTGGCGTTGGCGCCCCATCAATCCCCTTGAGGTCCATCATCGCGTCAAGGAAGCCTCGCAGCACGGCGAATTCGAGGCGGATTGCCAGGAATCACGCTTTTTTAAAACTTTGAATAATATTAAATAAAAACAAAATTCAAATTTGGATATAATATGTTTCGTTGCAGTACCGTCGCTTGACGCGCGCCGTCACCGCAACACCTGTCCAGAGCGGACCTCCGCCGTGGCAGGCCGCCTTTGCGACCCTTGCGGTCGCCCATTGGGTCTGTAGAGCTGCAGCCCACTGCGTCCTTCGATGCTCACGCAGGTCGGCTTCCCGCACCTGCGATCCCTGAATGCACCAGATTTCACAGACCGCCATTTCCATGGGCAAGTACGTCGTTTCGCCCACGACACACCCGACCGACTGCGGACGCTTCCGCGCTTCCTTCTCGGTCCATCGTTCAGAGGGCAACGGCAGCTACTGCCGCGTGTTCCGCTTTGACAAAGCCTTTGCCTCCCGCGAAGCCGCCCGGCTCTTTGCAGTCACCCAGGGCTGGCTGCAGACGTGTATGCGGCACCCTCCCACGTGCTGAGCACATGACCTGCTTCGCCGCAGGTCTTCCGCACCGGTTCCCCTCCCTCTTCGCAGTAGCGGCCTCCTCGGCCCGCACCACTGCATCCCCCAGGTACGCCACCCGTTGCGCACCACACTTCAGAAAGGCTCGACCATGAGCAGCAAAATCTACGTGGGCAACCTGCCCTATTCCGTGACCGATTCCAGCCTGGAAAGCAACTTCGCCGAGTTCGGCCGGGTCTCCTCCGCCAAGGTCATGATGGACCGCGAAACCGGCCGCTCCAAGGGCTTCGGCTTTGTGGAAATGGCCTCGGCCGAAGTCGCCCAGGCCGCCATCAGCGCCCTGCACGGCATGTCCGTTGACGGCCGCTCGATCGTCGTGAACCTGGCCCGTCCCCGCGAAGCGGGCGGCGGCGCCGGGGGCTACAACGCCGGTGGCTTCACCGCGAGCAAACGCTCGGACGTTGGCTACGGCACGGGCGGCTTTGGCGGCGGTCGTTACTGAACCCGATAAGCGTCTATAAAGAACCGGCTCTGATGAGCCGGTTCTTTTTTCGCGCATTCATAGGATGGCGGGACTTCAATCGCTATCAATACAGTAGCTGCTTGCGCTGGATGCCAAAGCGCGGAAGTCAAAAACATGTGCGATTGCCAAGACCCCATGGGAGGCTCCGGCCATCGCCAGCAATCAGCCCCTGGTCCCAGGCAAAAAGCGCACTGGAAGCACTCCAGCGAAACCACCGAAAACCAGCAGGGGAACAAGGAAGGCCCGCCATGCGACAGCCTCGCAGGCGATTGCCCTGACACGCTTCATTGAAACACGCACACGCCCAATGACTGGCTTTTGGCCCGGTACATGGCGGTGTCTGCAGCGCGCAGGTAGTCGTCGACCGTCGCCAGATTGGATGCGCTGCTGGCCAATCCGATGCTCGCACCACTGACCACGGTGTGCGTGCCAATCACATAAGGTACCTCCAGGGCGGCGGCAATCTGCTCCGCGCGTTGGCGGGCTTCAGCGGGCTCGATGGACTCCAACAGCACATTGAACTCGTCGCCACTCATGCGGGCGACCAGATCGACCGCCCGCACGCAGGATTCGAGCCGCCGCGCCACCTGTTGCAGGAGCTGGTCACCCACATGGTGCCCGTAGCTGTCATTGACGGCCTTGAACCCGTTGAGATCCAGCAGCAGCACGGCGAACATCGTAGCTCCGTGGCCTGTCGGCACGCCACCACCGTTCGCCACCTCGTTCTGTCGCAGCGCGATGAGTTGCGCGAGGCGATCGCGGAACAACGGCCGGCCGGGCAGGTTGGTCAGCGCGTCGTAGGAACTGCCGCGCTCGGCCAGATCGCTCAACGACCCCGCCATGCGCACGGGAACACCGCCTTCAAACTCGGCGAGACCGCGCCAATTGACCCACACCAGCCGCCCAGCCCCGTGGAAGGCGCGGAAGTCCACCGAGAAGTTCGGGCTGTTTCCCGACAGGTGCCTGCGGTAGGCCTCCTGCACGCGCTCGCGATCCTCGGGATCGATGAGTTGCTCGAGAAAGCGCCAGCCCCCGTCATGCACCTGATCGCGGCTACCCAGCCCGACGATCTGGAGAAAACGCCCGGACACATGCAGGGCGTCCGTTCGCAAGTCCCAGTACCAGATGCCGTCATTGGAACCGCGCGTCGCCAGCGAATAGCGGTTTTCGGAGCGCAGCAACTCGAGCTCGGTGTTCTTCTGCGGAGTGACATCGATCATCAGGCCGATCATGCGGTTCGGCCGACCCGGCTCGACCACTGCACGGCACAGATCGCGCACCCACACGACCTTGCCGGACTTGGCAATCAGCCGATAACTCATCTCGTAGGCATGGCTGTGCGTGGCGTTGTACGCAGCATCGTCGATGCGCAGGGCCTCCTCCAGATCATCGGGGTGTACATGCGCCCGCCAGAAGCCCGGGTCGGCCCGCCACTCCTCGACGGAGTAGCCGAACAAGCGCTCGACCTGCGGGCTCAGGAAGGTATTGCCCACCCCGATTTCAGCCTCCCACACCACGCCGTCAATGGTTTCCAGCAGGCGCAGAAAGCGCTGGCGAACCTCCACCAGCACCTGTTCTGTGACCTCGGTGATCTCGATCAGGACACCCTGGCGGCTGATCACCCGCTCCGCCGCATCCGTCTCCGGGTGAAACTGCAGACGCACCCAGCGATAGTCCGCGTCGGCAAAGCGCAAGCGGAACACCGGCATGCCCGAGCGCATGGTGCCGACGTCGTCGGGATGCACGAACTCCAGCAAGGACCTGCCAAGCGCCGCCGACACCGCATGGCCGGTGAGCTTGTGCCACGCCGGATTCAGATAAGTGATCTCCCACAACGCATCGGTTTGCACCACCGCCTCGGGTAGCAGTTGCAGCAGTCTTGCGGACGGCGCGGGAGTGATGGGCATGCAGGGCTGTTGCAAGAAGGGGAAGCGAAATCAACCACGTGAGATCGAGTATGGCACGGGTCCCGCGCATTTGGCCCCCCTTGGTTGCGGAGCTTTGGGCAGCGAAAGAGCGCAAGCCAGCGATGCCCCCCCCCGCCGCTGGCTCGCTCACATCACGGCGGCGTCACCCGTCAGAACGCCACCTTCACCCCCACCGTCAGATTGCGGCCCATCAACGGCGCGGCATTCTTGATGAACGAGGTGTGCGCATACGCCAGGCGGTCCGTCAGGTTGTTCGCCTTCAGGTACACCTGCCACGGCGTTCCGCTGCTGAACTGGCCGTTGTAGCTGACGCCCAGGTTCAGCATGCCGTAGCCGGGCGTGGCGGTTTCAAACTCCGCCACGCGGTTCTGGCGGGCCACTTGCACCCATTCGACCTGGCCTTCCCAGGCTTGCCAGTTGGCGTCCAGCCGGATGCCCGCGCGGGTGGCGGGGATGCGGGGCAGCCTGCCACCGCCTTCGTTCAGCTTGGCGCGCACGGTGTCGCCGAACAAGGTGATGCCAAGGTGGCGGTTCAGGCGCTGGCGCACCTGGCCTTCGATGCCGGTGAAGGTGGCGTCGGCCTGGCTGTATTGCAGCAGTTGCAGGCCATCCACCTCATCGAGCGTGCGGCCGTAGATGTAGTTGTTGATGCGGTTGCGGAAGATGCTCACGCCAAAGGTGGTGTCGCCGCTGGTCTTCTTCAGGCTCACGTCGATGTTCTGCGAGATCTCGGACTTCAGGTCGGCGTTGCCGCGCTCATACGTGCTGGTGGCCATGTGCAGGCCCTTGGCATACAGCTCTTCGGCCGACGGGGCGCGGCTGGCGCGGGTGAACGAGGTGCCCACCTGGTAGCCGGGCGTGAACTTCCACACCGCGCCCAGCGATGCGGAGGTGCCGTTGTGGCTGCGTTCGATGCCGCTGGTTTGCGCTTCGGCCATCTGGCGGTCGTGGCGCAGGGCGGCTTCGAAGCGCCAGTCGCCCAGGCGGTATTCCTCCAGCGCGAAGAAGCCGAGCTTGCGGGCGATGGTGGGCTCCACGTAGGCTTCTTCGCCCTCGGCGCTGAACTTTCGCTGCGAGGTTTGCAGGCCGATCACGCCCTTGAAGCCTGCAATGGGCTCGTGCTGCAACTCGATGCGGGTGTCGTAGGCCTTGTTCTTGAAGGTGGTGCTGACGGCGCCGTCTTCGACTTCGTCGTGCATGTAATCCGTCACGCCCGCGCGCAGGCGCAGGGCCGAGAAGCCGGCAAAGGGGTTGCGCAGCTCGCCGCGGATGTCGAAGCGTTCGCTGGCGAGTTGAACCACCGGCACGTCGCCATGTTCCTCTTCGCCGTGGTCATGGCCGTCTTCCTCCCCTTCGTGGGCGCCGCAGTGCAGGTGATTGCCGTGGGTGTGGCAGCCTTCAAAGCTGTGGTTATGGCCCGGCAGGCCGTATTTGGCGGTCTGGCGCGTGTAGGCGGCGCCCAGGTAGCCGCGCTCGCCCACCCACGACAGGCCGACACTGCCCGTGTCGGTGCGGTTGAAGCTGCCCAACACCTTGCGGGTGGGCTCGCCCTCTGGCGCCCAGCCTTTGCCGACGCGGTAGTCGCCTGCGTCGCGTGCCACGCCTTCCACGTGCACGGCCAGGTTGCCGGCGCCGCCGGTCAGCGAGAAGGCACCGGCTTTTTCACGCGCGCCGGAGTTGGCGCGCAGCTCGGCGCTGCCCTCATAGCCCTTCTGGGGGATGGCGGTGGGGATTTTTCCGTCGAGCACATTGACCACGCCGCCCACGGAGCCGTTGCCGTAGACCAGGGCCGAGGGGCCGCGCAGCACTTCGATCTGCGTGGCCAGCAGGGGCTCGGACACCACGGCGTGGTCCGGGCTGATGGTGGAGGCGTCGTGCAGCTCGGCGCCGTCGCTCAGCACCTTGACGCGCGGGCCGTCCATGCCCCGGATGATGGGGCGGCTGGCACCGGCGCCGAAGTGGCTGCTGGTGATGCCGAGCTCGCTGTTCAGCGTCTCGCCCAGCGTGGCCTCGCGGCGGCGCACGAGTTCGTCGCCCTCCAGCACGGTGACGGGTGTGGTCATTTCATTGGTGCCCAGCTGCAGGCCGCTGGCGGAGACGGTGACGGGCGGCAGGCTGGCGGGGACCGCGGCGCTGCTGTCGGCAGGCGCTGCCACCGGCGCGGTTTGCGCGTGCGCCACGCCGGTGCCCGTCAGCGCCAGCATGGCGGCCAGGGCCAAGGGATGGAGGGCCGGACGGGCGCGACGAACAACAACGGGGCGGCGGGATGGGGATGGGGTGTAGGTCATGGTGCGGTGTAGCAACTGGTGCTTGGGCTTGTGCGGTACGTATGCGTTGGGGCGTGGAGACCTGGCCCGGCGCTGGCGAGGCCGGCACGCAGACACATCGCCTCCACGCCCTGGGCATGAAAGACTTGAACAAAAATGGCCGCCAGCGCTTTTCTATCCGGCGCAAGCAGCTATGAAATCAGGAGTAAATGGGCAAAGCGCGACAGCGCAGCCCTGCAAGGCGAAACAAGGCGTTGGTGGCCTGGAACGGGATGCAGTGGGCGCAGATGCGGTTTGCCAAGCGCCTGTTCAAACAGGCTGCTAACTCAGGCCGTGGGCGGACCACGCGCCTGGAACAGCGCAACGTGCGGTGCGGCAGAGCGCCCGGCATGTTGCGCCGGCGGTGCCTGCGCGGGCACCAGGGTGGGCAGCGCCGAAGGGGCGCTTTGCAGGGCGTCGCCCAGCGCAAGCTGGTCGAACAAAAGGCAATCCACTGAGGTGTGGGGGGCCAGCAGCAGGGAGAGCAGCCCGGGGAGCCCCTGGGCGCGGTCGGCCTCTGCGGATGCGGCGCCCTCATCCTCTGCCAGGAAAGCGGCCGCGCCCCCCGGATGCGCGCCGCCGTGTGGCGCGCGCTGCACCGCGTGGCCCGCGCGCATTTGCTCCAGCGCCCCTGCATGCTCCACCTGGTGCAGGCGCCCCAGCGTGGGCACCACCACCAAGGCCAGCAGCAGCCAGGCCAGGGCTGCCTGCGCGGGCAGCTGCTGGCGCAGGCGGCGGCATAGCGCGGCCAGTGGGGCTGGAAGCAACGGGGTCACAAGAGGAACAAAGAATGCAGCAGATCAGCGGGACCGGAGAAAACGCGATGGGACTATTTCACCGGCACGGCGTCGACTACGCGGTAGTAAAGGCCGTACTGGTCGTTGGTCAGCACGGTGAACTTGCCCTCCACCACCACGGGCTCCAGGGAATACCGCACGGGGGTCTTGGCCTTGACCTCGACCATGCTCTCCGGCCCGCCCGGCGTGCAGAACGAGCAGGTCAGCGGCACCGACGTGAGGATGAAGTGTGTCTGCGTGGGCTTGGCGTCCAACGGCACCATGAAGCCCTGGATGCGCTGCGTGGTCTTGTCCAGGCCCTTTTGCGCTGCGTTGAACACGGGCAGGATGCCGTCCTTGGTGGTCTTCTTGGTCAGATCGGTCAGCACGGACCACGGCACCACGTCGTTGCGCTGGGGCAGCGGCGCGATGGGGCTGTTGGGGCTGTGGTAGCCCGCCCCACTGCCGGACGTCATCCCCGATGGCATCGCGGTGCCCGCACCTGCGGGCAAAGGTGACGAGAGCGCAGGCGCCGCGGTGGACGCGGAAGCGGGCGTCCTGCCTGTCGCGCGTTCAAACTCCCCCGGCGCGGGTTTGCCTGCAGACGCAGCGGTCGGCGACTGCGCCAGCACGGCCCCTGCCCAGGCCAGCGCCACCCACGCACAGGCGTGCCGGGCAGCACGCATGCCGTTTGCGGCAGCCTGCGACGGGTGGGGCTGAGGGTGATGGAGAGAGCGGTGTGCCATGGAAATCAACCCGTGGAATGGACGGAAGGACGGAGCAGGCTCCAAAGGCCTGCTCCACGCGCGCTTCGTGCGCTGAGGACCTGTTCAAGACGAAGCATCCACTTCATCACGATGGCGCTCCGATGCGATCCCCGGAAAGGTTTTGAACAGATTCTCAGTGCGCGTGCTTCATGCCGCAGTACTTGCCGATAGCCAGACCCTTGCACGCGGCCTGGAGTTCCTTCTGGCAGACGTCCTCGCCCTTGCCGGATTCCAGGCACTTGGCGGCGGCCTCGTGGGCGGCGGCCATGGCGCGGTGGCGGGCGATGTCTTCCTTGGTTTCCTTGTCGCTGTGGGCCTGGGCGTGCGCCAGGGCGCCGACGAGCAGCATGGGGGCCAGAGCAAATGCGGCGATGAGCTTTTTCATGGAGAGCCTTTCAGATGGATGAGTGATGGGTGGGTGCGGAGCGGTCTGGAGGCAGGTTCAGGGCTGGGCCAGCAAGTCGGCCACGTCCGTGCGGTAAGCCTGCATGGCGGGCAGCAGGGCCGCCACGGCCGCTACACCGGCCGCCAGCAGCGGCACACCCGCCTCGGCAGGTATGCAGACGAGGCCCGAGACGGGCAGCAGCCCTTGCGCCTGCAGCGCCCAGCCCATAGCCTGGGCCAGGCCATGGCCCAGCAGCAGGCCGAGGGCGGACGCCATCGCGGCCAGCCAAAGGGCTTCCCACAACACCAGCCCGGCCACACGGCCGGGCGGCGCGCCCAGCATGCGCAGCATGGCCAGATCGGCCCGGCGCTCGCGCACGGCGTTCCACAGTGCGATGAACACGCTGAGCGCCGCCACCGCCAGCAGCACGCCGCCAAAGGCGCGCAGCACATCGGCCCCCACACCCAGCAGGCGCATTAGGCGCGTGACCTCGATGGCGGGTGCGGCCGCCTGCAGGGCGGTGTCGGCGTTGATCCGGCGCGGCAGCGTGATGGCGGCCATGGGCGTGCGGTAGCGCACCAGGGCCACCGTCACTTCGCGTTCTTCTTTCAGGATTTCCAGGTCTTCGGCATCGGCGGCCGTGGCCGTCTCGTGCACCATCCAGACCGATTCGGTGCTGGTGAGGATGAGCCGGTCGAGCACGCAGCCACAGGGCGCCAGCACGCCGCTCACACGGTAGGGGTGCTCGCCGTGCGCATGCCCTCCTCCGCCCAGCCCATGGCTGCCGATGAACGTGGCGCCCACCAGCGACGTCCCCGCGTGGCTGGGCTTGACAATTCCTCGCGCCACGCTGGCGCCCAGCACGGCATCCATGGGCTGCTGCCACAGCGCGCCTTCGGCCAGCGTGGCCTCGTAGTGCTTCACGTAGTCGGGCGTGGTGCCCACGATGCGAAAGCCCTGGTAACTGTCGCCCAGGCTCAGCGGGATGACCTGGGCCACCAGCGGGTTCTTCTGCAGCGCCTGCACCTCTTGCAGCGGGATGTTGCCCGTGGGCACGTCGATGTGGAACACGCCCGCCAGGATGAGCTGCAGCGGGCTGCCCTTGGCACCCACCACCAGATCGATACCGCCGAGATCGCGCTCAAGCGCCTTGTCGAGCTGCGTGGACACCAGCAGCACCAGGGTGATGGCAGCCAGGCCCAGCGTGAGCACCACCAGGTTGAGCACCGCCGCCAGCGGACGCGACCACAGGTAGCGCCACGACAGGCGGGCCAGTTGGATTACTCCTGAATTCATAGCTGTTCGCGCTTGTCCATCAAGCGCTGGGGGGCCATTTCATTCAAATCCAGCGTCTGCACGCCCGCCAGGGCTTGCACCACGCGCTGGTCGTGCGTGGCAATCACCAGGCTGGCATCGCAGGCGGCGGCGCTTTGCCGCAGCAGCGCCAGCGCGTCGGCGGCGGCCTCATCGTCCAGGCTGGCCGTGGGCTCGTCGGCCAGCAGCACCTGCGGCGACAGCAGCACGGCACGCGCCAGCGCCACGCGTTGCGCCTGCCCCCCCGAGAGCTGGTGCGGCCGGCGCGCGGCAAGCTCGGCCACGCCCACCTGCGCGAGCGCACGCGCGATGGCCGCATCATCGCGCGGCAGCCCGGCGGCAAAATAGGCCAGCGCCAGGTTGTCGGCCACGGTGAGCGCACTGCTGAGATAGAGCTTTTGCGGCAGAAAACCGATGGTGCGGGCGCGCCACGCATCCATCTCGGCCCCACGCTGTGTGCCCAGCTGGGTGCCCGCCACAAACAGGTCGCCCCCGCTGGCGCCGCGCAGCCCTGCCATCAGCGCCAGCCAGGTCGATTTGCCGGTGCCCGAGCGCCCGCGCAGCAGCAGTGTGCCGCCCTGGCGCAGGTCCACATCGGGGAAGCGCAGCGGCGCGGCGCCACCCGTGGCATAGGTGTAGGAAAGACCCCGGGTGCGGATCATGCGGGGGCGCCCCCCGCCGGGTGTGCGCAATCTGCGCAGCGCCCGTGCACGGCAATGTCCACTGCCAAGCTCTCATGCCCCGCGGTGGCCAGCGCCTGCAGCACCTGCTGGAGGGCGTTCTGCACCTTGGCCGAGCCTTGCGAGAGCCGGAACTGACGGTGGCAGTCGTCGCATTCAAAGCGCGGCGCCGCGCCCTCTTCGCCTTGCGGTGCCAGGGCATACCGTGTGATGCGGGCGGCATCCACATGCTTGTGCAGCAGGCCGGCGGCGGCAAAGCGGTCCAGCAGCCGGTAGACGGTGACTTTGTTGACGGGAGCGCCCGCGCTGGCCAGGGCGGCCTCCACCTCGGGCTGGGAGAGCGCCGCATCAGGCCGGGCTTCATACAGCGCCGCCAGCGCCCGCGTGGCGCGGGTGGCGCGCATGCCGGGGGGCAGCGGCCAGAGCGGGCGGTCTGAGGACGAGGACGCGAGGGGCGGCATGGTGCGAGCGGAAAGAGGTGGCGGTGCGCGTAACGCAATCGGGTTGCATTATGCATGCATGGACGCGGCGCCCTCCCCTCGCCAGTCCCCTGGCACAGCCCAACATCGTCCCGGACGGCGCCATCCGGCGCACCGCTCTCAGGTCCAGAGACGGTAGAGCCAGTAGCTTTCGTCCTCGCTCTGCACGCGCCGCGCCAGTTCTGCGGGGCTCTCGCCAGTCACGCGCTGGGCCTCGCGGCACAGGTGCGACTGGTCGGCGTACCCTGCGTCCAGGGCCACATCCTGCCAGCGGGGAGCCTGGCCGGAGGCCTCGCTGCGCTGGCGCGCCTGCACGAGCGTGGTTTCGGCGCGCGACAGCCAACCCAGCCGCCGCAACGACTGCCCCGCCCAGATGCGGGCATGGCGCTCCAGGCTGCGCAGGCTGCCGCCCAGGCCCTGGGCCGAGGCATGCAACTGCAGTTCATGCAGCCAGCGGGCGGCCGTGGCGCGCACCGAGGGCGCACTGGGCTGCAGTGCGTGGGCATGTCGGGCCACGAATGCCTCCACCAGCGCCATCCGCGCGGTGTCGTCCGGGGCAAGCCGCACCTGTTCGCACAAGGCCAGCCAGTCGGGGGGAAGCACGTCCTGGGCGGGCAGCAGGCCGTCCACCAGGGAGCTGATGTCCAGGCCGGTGAGGCGGTGGAATGCCTGGGGGTAAAACACCACGCCGAAGGTGCGAACCGGGCCAGGGTTGCGCGTCACCCAGGGTCGCGTTTGCGGCCCCAGCACCAGGGTATCCGGCAGGGTGTGCGGTAGCGGCAGGCCCGGCTCCACGCGCTCCGAGCTCCCTTCCAGGAACCAGGCAACGCCGCAGTACACCGACGCCGGATAGCGGTTGAGGCCTTCGCCCTTGCGGGGCGAGCCCATGGTGTCCTTGGTGATATACGCGCGAATGCTGCCTGCGAGAGCCGCAGGGGGCAGCGCCACGGTGGCGAAGGGAAGCTGGAGACGGATGCGCACGGGCGCGCATCGTAAACGGGCGCACGGCCGCCACGCGCTGCCGGAAACCCGCAGGCTTGGCGAAAAAGTTCAAGACGGCCGCAGGCACCGCCTTTCAGAATCGCGGCACCATGCAACCACCGCTCTCCACACCCCGCCCCTCTTCCACCCAGCCGCTTCTCGCCCAGGCGCGGCCCAGCCACACTGCACTGCTTTGCGGCATCGCACGGGCCCGCCACCAGGTGCTGGACGGCGGAGAGATCTTCCAGGACCCGCTCGCGTTCGACATCCTGGGCCCGGTGCAGGCAGCACAGGTGCGTGCGGCGCTGGCCGCAAATGCCCCCAGGAACCGCAGCAAGGACGCCGGGTCCTTCTCCCAGGCCATGCGCGGCGCCCTGGTGGTGCGCAGCCGCATCGCCGAAGACACGCTGCACGAAGCCGTGGCGGGCGGGGCCACGCAGTACGTGCTGCTGGGCGCGGGCCTGGACACGTTTGCCCTGCGCAACCAGTGGCCCAGGGGCCTTCAGCGCGTGTTCGAAGTGGACCACCCTGCAACCCAAGCATGGAAACGGGACCTCGCATCGCAGGCTGGGCTGGCCATGCCGCCAGGCGCCGCCCATGTGCCGGTGGATTTCGAGCGGCAGGACTTCCTGGAGCAACTCGCCGCCCATGGGTTTGACGCCGCAGAACCGACGGTGTTTGCCTGGCTGGGCGTCACGATGTACTTGCCGCTGGCCGCGGTCGAGGCCACGCTGGCGCGCATCGGCGCACGGGCAGCCCCGGGCAGCGTGCTTGTATTCGACTACGTGCGCACGCCCGCACCCGCCCAGTGGGGCCGCAAACTCGGGCTGGCGCTGATGGAGCGGCGGTTTCGCCGCATGGGCGAACCTTGGCGGTGCACGCTGCGCGATGCCGAGCTGCATGCCATGCTGGCCGCCCACGGTTTTGAACCGGCCGAGATCATCACGCCGGACAGGATCCGAGACACCCTGCTGGCCCACCGGCCCGCCACGCTGTGGCAGCGCGCCTTGGGCGGACTTCTGGGCGGAATCGTGCGTGTCCGCGTGGCCGCACGCGGCGGAAAGTCGCCAGCGTGAGCGCCCGGCCATCCGCCATCACCCGACAGCACCCACCGTGCAGGCCCAAGTCAGGCAGGCTTGAGATACCGCGCAAATGTCTTGCGAAACTTCTCCACCTTCGGCCCCACCACAAACGCGCAATAGCCTGCGTGCGGGTTCTTCGCAAAGTAATCCTGATGGTAGGCCTCGGCCGCACTGTAGTTCGAAAGCGGCTTCACTTCGGTGGTGATGGGCGCGCCGAACAGCTTGTCTTGGGACATCCGGCGGATCATTTCGTTGGCGAGGTCGCCGTGCGCGGGGTCTTCGTAATAGATACCGCTGCGGTATTGGGTGCCCACATCGTTACCCTGCCGGTTGAGCGTGGTCGGATCGTGGGTGTGGAAAAAGATCTCCAGGATCTCTTCCAGGCTGATCTCATCGGCATCGAACGTCAGGCGCACCACTTCGGCATGCCCGGTGTCGCCGCGGCAGATCTGCTCGTAGCTGGGATTGGGGGTGTGGCCGTTGGTGTAGCCGCTCTCCACGTCGGTCACGCCCCGCACGCGGTCGAACACGGCTTCGGTGCACCAGAAACAGCCGCCGCCCAGGGTAATGGTTTGCAAGGTCATGGGGTTCCTCGGTTCAAGCAGACCCATTATGAATTGACGCTGCATCCCTTGCTTGCTACATTACTAACCGGTCAGTCATTAACAGAACATCCCTTGTCCCCCACGTCCTCCTCCACTGCTCCCACCGGCACCAAACGCGAGCGCCGTAAGGAAGCCCGCCCCGGCGAGTTGCTGGAGGCCGCGCTCGATCTGTTTGTCGAAAAAGGGTTCGCCGCCACGCGCGTGGACGAGGTGGCGGCTCGCGCAGGCGTGTCCAAGGGCACCCTGTTCCTGTATTTCCCCAGCAAGGAAGAGCTGTTCAAGGCCGTGGTGCGCCAGAACATCGCCGGGCGCTTCGTGGAATGGGCCCAAGAGGTGGAGACGTTCGACGGCTCGGCCGCCGAGCTGCTGCGGGATTGCTACCTGGAGTGGTGGGAGCGCGTGGGATCCACCAAGGCTTCGGGGATTACCAAGCTGATCTTCAGTGAGGGGCAGAATTTCCCCGAGATCATGGCGTTCTACAAGCAGGAGGTGATCCTGCCCGGACAGGAACTGGTGCGGCGCGTGATCCAGCGCGGTATCGACCGCGGCGAATTCCGCCCGGTGCCGATTGATTGCATCCTGCATGTGGTGCTGGCCCCCATGATTTTTCTCATGCTCTGGAAACACTCCATGGCCACATGCATTCCCGATGGCCTGGACCTGGCGCCCGAGCAGTTCATCGACGCGCAGATCGACAATGTGCTGCATGGGCTGGTCGTGCGACCCGATGCCCCTTCTTCCGCCCCATCCCCTTCCCCTACGGCCGCCCGCGGCACCTGACCATGAAACGCTGGATTCCCTGGACGGTGACTGCCGTCGTCGTTGTCTTGCTCGGCGCGGGCGTGTGGCGGGCCATGGCGGCCCGGCAGGTGCAGCAGAAAGCGCTGGCCGAAGCCACGGCCCAGCGGGCCCAGGCGCCACTGCAGCTGGCTGCGGATGAGGTGCTGGCGGTGCGTCGGCAGAACCTTGCGCTGGGTGTGCCCGTCTCTGGCGCCTTGCGCGCTGTGGATTCGGCCATGGTCAAGGCGCGTGTGGGCGGAGAACTGCAGGGTCTCACGGTGCGCGAAGGCGACAGCGTGAAAGCCGGCCAGGAGGTGGCCCGCATCGACCCCACCGAGGCGCGCGCTCGTCTGCGCCAAGCGCAGCAGCAGGCCGACGCGGCCAAATCCCAGGTAGACATCAACCAGCGCCAGTACACCAACAACCGCGCCCTGGTGGATCAGGGATTCATCTCGGCCACGGCGCTGGTCACTTCGCAGGCCAGCCTGGAGTCAGCGCAGGCGAGCCACCAGGCTGCCGTGGCAGCAGCCGACGTGGCCCGCAAGGCGCTGGAGGACACGGTCCTGCGCAGCCCCATCAGCGGTCAGGTTGCACAGCGGCTGGCCCAGCCCGGCGAGCGCGTGGCGGTGGATGCCCGCATCATCGAGGTGGTGGACCTGTCGCGGCTGGAGCTGGAAGCGCTGCTCAACCCGGCCGATTCGCTGGCCGTGCGGGTGGGCCAGAAGGCACAGCTCTTCATCGAAGGCATTGCCGCCCCGGTGACAGCTACGGTGGTGCGCATCAGCCCCACGGCCCAGGCCGGCAGCCGCACGGTGCCGGTGTACCTGCGAGTGGAACAAGCCCGCGGAGAAACACCCCTGCGGCAAGGCTTGTTCGTGCAGGGAACGCTCGATACCGGCCGTGCCGACGTGCTGGCAGTGCCGCTGGACGCCGTGCGCACCGACAAGCCCGCACCCTACCTTCAGATCCTCAAGGAAGGCCGCGTGGCGTATGCCGAGGTCAAGACCGGCACGCGGGCCGTGGTGGGCGGCCAGACTTTGGTGGCGGTGGAAGGTGTGCCCGAAGGCACGGTGGTGATTGCAGGCCGCATTGGCCAGCTGCGCGAGGGAACCGCCGTGGCGGTGGCAGCCGCCGCTGCGACGCCTGCCACTGCGCCTGCACTGGCAGCCGCATCCCGCGCTGCGCCCTGATCACGCTGACGACCCGGATCCGCCATGTGGTTCACCAAAGTCAGCCTCAAGAACCCCGTGTTCGCCACGATGGTGATGCTTGCCATCGTCGTGCTGGGCCTGTTCTCCTACCAGCGCCTGAAGGTCGATCAGTTCCCCAACATCGACTTCCCCGTGGTGGTGGTCACCGTGGACTATCCCGGGGCATCGCCTGAAATCGTCGAGAGCGAAGTCACCAAGAAAATCGAGGAAGGCGTCAATTCGATCGCGGGCATCAACGCCCTCACCTCGCGCAGCTACGAAGGCACGGCCGTCGTCATCATCGAGTTCCAGCTCCACATCGACGGCCGCAAGGCCGCCGAGGACGTGCGCGAGAAGGTGGCCACCGTGCGCCCCCTGCTGCGCACCGAGGTGAAAGAGCCGCGCGTACTGCGCTTTGATCCTGCCAGCCGCGCCGTGTGGTCCCTGGCCGTACTGCCCGACGAAAAATCCAGCCGCAGCGCCGTGGAGCTGACCACGTGGTCCGAGCAAGTGCTGAAAAAGCGCCTGGAGAACGTGCGCGGCGTGGGCGCGGTGAACCTGGTGGGTGCCACCAAGCGCGAGATCAACATCTACCTGAACCCGCAGGCGCTCGAAGCCTTTGGGGTGACGCCCGACCAGGTGGCCAGCGCCGTGCGCAACGAGAACCAGGATCTGCCCGTGGGCGCGATCCGCTCGCTGGCGCAGGAGCGCGTGGTGCAGATCGACGCGCGCATGCAGCGGCCCGAGGACTTCGGCAGGATCATCGTGGCCCGCAAGAATGGCGCGCCGGTCCGGCTGGACCAGGTCGCCCGCGTGAACGATGGTGCGCAGGAAGTGGAAAGCCTGGCCCTGTACAACGGCCAGCGCACGCTGCTGCTGTCGGTGCAAAAGTCGCAGGGTGAAAACACCATCGAGGTGGTGGACGGCCTGAACGCGGCGGTGGTCGAACTCAAGAGCCAGCTGCCTCCCGGCGTGCGGCTGGAAACCATCGGCGACAGCTCCCGCCCCATCCGCGTGGCGGTGAACAACGTGCGCCAGACCCTCATCGAGGGTGCCATCCTCACGGTGCTGATCGTGTTCCTGTTCCTGAACTCCTGGCGCTCCACCGTGATCACCGGGCTGACCCTGCCCATCGCGCTGATCGGCACGTTCTTGTTCATGAACATGTTCGGCTTCACCATCAACATGATCACGCTGATGGCGCTCTCGCTGTGCGTGGGCCTGTTGATCGACGACGCCATCGTGGTGCGCGAGAACATCGTGCGCCACGTGCAGATGGGCAAGGGCGCGTATGACGCCGCCATGGACGGCACGCAGGAGATCGGCCTGGCGGTGCTGGCCACCACGCTGTCCATCGTGGCGGTGTTCATGCCCATCGGTTTCATGGGCGGGATCATCGGCAAGTTCTTCCACGAGTTCGGCATCACCATCGTCGCGGCGGTGTTGATCTCAATGTTCGTGAGCTTCACGCTTGACCCCATGCTGTCCAGCGTGTGGCACGACCCCAGCATCCACGCGCACGGCCAACGCACGGAGCCGGTCACGTTCTACGACAAGACAATCGGCCGCGTGACGGGCTGGTTCGACCGCGCCACCGATTCGCTGGCCGAGGGCTACCAGCGCATCCTGCGCTGGTCGCTGGTGCACAAGCTGGCCACCATGGGCATTGCGCTGGCTATTTTTGTGCTGAGCATCTTCATGGTCCCGCTCTTGGGCACCGAATTTGTTCCCAAGGCCGACTTTTCCGAAACCTCGATCAATTTCTACACCCCGGTGGGCTCGTCGCTCGAAGCCACCGAGGCCAAGGCACGGCAGGTCGAGGGCATCCTGCGCGAGATGCCCGAGGTGCGCTACACGCTGGCCACCATCAACACGGGCAGCGCCCAGGGCAAGATCTACGCCAACATCTACGTGCGCCTGGTGGACCGCAAGGACCGCACCCGCGGCGTGGACCAGATGTCCGACGTGCTGCGCGAACGCCTGAAGACCGTGCCCGGCATCACCATCACCCATGTGGGCCTGCTGGACGCCGTGGGCGGCAACAAACAGGTGGAGTTTTCGCTGCAAGGACCCGACCTGCAGGAGTTGGAGCGGCTGACCAAGGTGGTCACCGAAAAAATCCGCGACATCCCGGGGCTGGTGGACCTGGACACCAGCGCCAAGCCCAACAAGCCGGTGATCGCACTGGAGGTCAAGCGCGACGTGGCGTCGGACCTGGGGCTGTCGGTGGCGCCCATGGCCGCCTCGCTGCGCACCCTGGTGGCCGGCACCACGGTAGGCAACTGGCGCGCCCCGGACGACCAGACCTACGACGTGAACGTGCGCCTGGCCCCCGAAGCCCGTACCCAGCCCGCCGACCTGGAGCGCCTGCCCTTTGCGCTGGCTGGCGCGGATGGTGCCACCCGCATCGTGCGCCTGAATCAGGTGGCCAGCGTGACCGAATCTACCGGCGCCAACCAGATCAACCGCCGCGACCTGACCCGCGAAGTGGCCGTGAACGCCAACGTGGCGCAGCGCTCGGCGGGCGAAGTGTCGAACGACATCAAGAAGGCGCTGGAGGAAGTGAGCTTCCCGCCCGGCTACCGCTACCAGTTCAGCGGGTCCACCAAGAACATGGCCGAATCGTTCGGCTATGCCATCTCGGCGCTGGCCATGGCGATCATCTTCATCTACATGATCCTCGCGAGCCAGTTCAAGAGCTTTTTGCAGCCGCTGGCGCTCATGACCTCGCTGCCGCTCACGCTCATTGGCGTGGTGCTGGCGCTCTTGATGTTCCGCTCCACGCTGTCGATGTTCTCCATCATCGGCGTGGTGATGTTGATGGGCCTGGTGACCAAGAACGCCATCCTGCTGGTGGACTTCGCCATCCGCGCCCGCGAGGAGCATGTGAACGACGCCGGCCAGACCGTGCCCGGCCTGCCGCGTGCCGACGCCCTGCTGCTGGCCGCCCGCGTGCGTCTGCGCCCCATCCTGATGACCACGCTGGCCATGATCTTCGGCATGGTGCCGCTCGCCTTTGCACTGTCGGAAGGCTCGGAACAGCGGGCCCCCATGGGCCAGGCGGTGATTGGCGGGGTGATCACCTCGTCGCTGCTGACGCTGGTGGTGGTGCCGGTGGTGTATTGCTACATGGACGATCTGGCGAACTGGGCGCTGCGCAAGATGGGGCGCGGTGGCACGGCTCCCAAGCCCTCTAAAATCGAGGGTTTGTCCTGATCGTCCCGCCACCAGTTCCCACGGAGTAACCATGAACCTGCCCCTGAACACGCTTGCCAACACCCACGACCCGGTTGCACAGGCCCGCTACAACATGATCGAGCAGCAGATCCGCCCCTGGAACGTGCTGGACGCGGACGTGCTGGACCTGCTGGCGGTGGTTCGCCGCGAGGATTTTGTTCCTCCGGCCTACCGCAGCATGGCGTTCATGGACATCGAAGTGCCCCTGCTGGGCAACGACGCCGAAGAGGCCGTGCGCTGCGGCCAGAGCATGCTGCAGCCACGCGTGGAGGCGCGCATCCTGCAAGACCTGCAAATCAAGCCGACGGACCGCGTGCTGGAGATCGGCGCGGGCTCGGGTTACATGGCCGCCCTGCTGGCCCACCGCGCCGAGCGCGTGGTGTCGCTCGAAATCCACCCCGAGCTGGCCGAAATGGCCCGCGAAAACCTGCGCGACGCCGGCATCCAGAACGCCGATGTGCGCCAGGCCGACGGCGCCCGCGATGCGATTCCCGATGGCCCGTTCGATGTCATTCTGCTGAGCGGCTCCGTGGCTGAAGTGCCGGCCGCCCTGCTCTCGCAGCTGCGCGACGGCGGACGCCTGGGCGCCATCGTCGGCAGCGACCCCGTGATGCGCTTCACTGTCACGCGCCGCAACGGAGACCGGTTTGAGACCACCTCGCCGTGGGACACCATCGCGCCGCGCCTGCAGCACTTTCCCGAGCCGTCCGGCTTCACGTTCTGAGTTTCGGGTTTTTCCCTCGGAGTTTTTCATGATCGAACACGTTCGCCCCGCCCAGCTGTCTGCCTGGTTCGCCGCCGCACCGCAAGGCGGCCAACCCCTGGTGCTGGACGTGCGCGAACCGTGGGAGCTGCAGACCGCCAGCGTGCGTGCCGACGGCTTCGAGCTGGTGGCCATCCCCATGGGCGAACTGCCTGGGCGCTTGGCCGAGCTGGATGCCGCCCGCCAGGCCCAACGCCCCATTGCCTGCCTGTGCCACCACGGCGCCCGCAGCTTGCGCGTGGCCGCATTCCTGCAGCACAACGGTTTTGAGCAGGTCGCCAACATCACCGGCGGTATCGACGCGTGGTCGCATGAGCGCGACCCGGCCGTGCCCCGCTACTGATGGGCGTGACGAGGGCGAGCAATGCGTTGCCCCGCCCCGTCGCCCGCTTTGTGCCCCTTTTTCGATCAGCTGACTCTTCCGAAGGACCCCCATGACCCCGCTACGGCCTCTTTCCCTGTCCGTTTTGTCCCTGGCGCTCGTCGCGGCGCTGAGTGCCCCGGCGCACGCCCAGAGCCTGCTGGAACTGGTCGAGTCGGCGCGCACCTATGACACCGCCTGGCAGTCAGCCCGGGCGCAGCTCGATGCAGCCGCACGCCGCGCCGACCAGGCCCGCGCCGGTCTGTTGCCCAGCGCCGGGCTCACGGCCGGCCTCAGCCGCGCCAATGTGGAGCTGAGCCGCCCCCCTGTGGAAAACACCGGCACCACGCAGACGGTGGGCGTGCAGGCTTCGCAGCCGCTGTACCGCCCCGCCAACCGCATCACGCTGGAGCAAGGCCAGCGCGGCGTCGACGTGGCCCAGGCGCAGCTGGATGCCGCCTCGCAAGACTTGCTGGTGCGCGTGAGCCAGGCCTATTTCGATGTGCTGGCCGCGCAGGATACCCTCGCCTTCGTGCAGGCGCAAAAAGCCGCCGTTTCGGAACAACTGGCCTCCGCCAAGCGCAACTTCGAGGTGGGCACCACCACCGTCACCGATTCGCGCGAGGCGCAGGCCCGATACGACCTGGTGGTGGCGCAAGAGATCGCCGCCGAGAACGACCTGCGCGTCAAGCGCCTGGCGCTCGACCAGCTGGTGGGCATCAGCGGTGCCAAGCCCCAGCCGCTGGCGCTACCGGTCCAACTGCCCACGGTGCAGCCCGACAACGTTGCCACATGGGTGGACACCGCGCGCGACCAGCAACCCGGCGTGCGCCAGGCTGCCATCGCGCTGGACATCGCCCGTCTGGAAACGAAAAAAGCTGAGACCGGCCACCTGCCCACCTTGGACCTGCAGGTGGGCTACAACGTGACGCGCAACCCGAACGGCACCATCACGGCGCCCGGCGTGAACAACCGCACCAACAGCGCCAGCGTGGGTGTGGCCTTCAACCTGCCCCTGTTTGCCGGCTTTGCCGTGCAAAACCGCGTCAAGGAAACCTTGGCCCTGGAAGAGAAGGCCAGCGCCGACCTCGAAACCACGCGCCGCAACGTGGCCCAGGCCACGCGCGCTGCCTTCTTTGGCGTGCAGTCCGGCCAGGGCCAGGTCCAGGCGCTGGAAGCCGCCGAGGCCTCCAGCCAGAGCGCGCTCGATGCCAACAAGCTGGGCTACCAGGTGGGCGTGCGGATCAACATCGATGTGCTCAACGCGCAAAGCCAGCTCTTCCAGACCAAGCGCGACCTGGCCCAGGCGCGCTACAACGTGCTGCTCGGAACGCTCAAGCTGCGCCAGGCGGCGGGCACGCTGACGCTGCAGGACATCGAAGCGATCAACGCGCTGCTGGTCAAGCCTTGAAGACGAGGGTTCAGGCCTGCAACAAGGCCTGAACCGCTTGCGCCGTAGCCCGTGCGCCCCCCCGGTGCGCGGCGGCAAACTGCGTAGCGCGGTCGCTGGCTGCGGCCTGCTGTGAGGCGTCCGCCGCCAGTGCCACGGCCTGCGCCACGCCAGCGGTCATGTCGGCCACGCGTAGCGCTGCCCCGGCCGCGCAGGCCAGCTCGGACGCCTCCGCAAAATTGAAGGTATGGGGTCCCAGCACAACTGGACAGCCGCAGGCGGCGGCCTCGATCAGGTTCTGGCCACCCAGGCGCGCGAAGCTGCCGCCCAGCAGGGCCACATCAGCCAGGCCGTAGTAGAGGGCCATTTCGCCCAAGGAGTCGCCCAGCCACACGTCGGCAGGCTCGGGGCTGGACGCCCAGCGGCTGCGGCGCGAGACGCTGAGCCCGGCACCCTCCAGCAGCTGCTGCACTTCGTCGAACCGCTGGGGATGGCGCGGCACGATGAGCCACTGCACCCCGCCCGCTTCGCCGTTTGCTCCGGTATTGATAACTGCCTGCGCTTTCCCATCCTGCGCTGGAGGCTGTTTTCGCTTGAACTGCTCCAGCCACATCGCTTCTTCGCCCTCACGGCTGCTGGCCAGCAGGACCACCGGGCGCCCTGCCTGGGCGCGCCACGCGCGGCCCTGGGCAATCTGGGCGGAGTCGGGCACGACGTCGAACTTGAGGTTGCCGAACACGCCGCGCACCGGCGCGCCGATGGATTGCAGCCGGGCGGCGTCTTCATGGGTTTGTGCCCATACGGCCGCGAGCCCCCGGTAGGCCGGGCGCGCCAGGGGTGCCAGGCGCAGCGCCTGGCGCAGGGACTTGTCGTTGAGCCGCGCGTTGGCCAGCACCAGGGGTACGCCACGCCGCTGACAGCCGGCCACGAGGTTGGGCCACACCTCGGTTTCCATGAGGATGCCGATGGCGGGGCGAAACGTGCGCAGGAAGCGCGCCACAGCCCCGGGTGTGTCCCAGGGCTGCCATACCTGCTGGTCACCTTGGCGCAGCAGCTTCTGGCCTTCGGCCCGCCCGGTGGCCGTTCCGTGGGTGAGCAGCAGCCGCATGCAGGGGATCTGTTCGCGCAACGCGGCCAGCAGGATCGCCGCCGCGCGCGTCTCGCCCAGCGAGACAGCATGGATCCACACCCATGGGCCGTGCGCGTCGCTATCGCTACTGCCCGCCGGGGTGACGCCGCCTTGCGAGGCCGAATAGCGTCCGAAACGCTCGCCCACCGCATGGCCGTACCCCGGCTCGGCCACTGCGCGGCGGCGCAGCTTGCGGCGCAAAAGAGGCTGCGCGCACCAGGTGATGAGCGAATACAGCGTGCGGGCGGCCGTCATGGAGCGAAGCGCAAACACCTGCAGAAAGAGCGGTTGGCGATGGCCAGCATGGGGTGGCGTTCAGCTCGCTAGCTCCACCACCGCACCGGTCCAACCGCTGTCGCCGCGGGCCGCCCAGACCATGCACGGCGCGTCACCCTGCGCCGCCACCACGCAGCGTCCGCCGGGTGCCCAGAAGGCGCTCTTGCCCGCGCTGACGTACCCACCTGTCTCGCCGCTGTAGTTGGCCAGGAGCACGGCCATGTCGTGGTTCCGGGCATAGCCTTGCAGCATGGCCGACTCGGGGCCGTAGCCTTTCTGAGAGATCAGCGCGCCCGCGGCATACAGGGCGGCGCCCGCGTCGTGCGCCGCCTGGGCGTGCTCGGGGTGGGTGATGTCCGCACACACGGCCATCCCCGTGGGCTCGCCGGCCAGCAGTTGCACTTGCGCGTCCTCGGTACCAGCGCTGGCGAACTGCGCCTCGGAATCGTGCAGGTGCCGCTTGCGATAGAGCGCCACCGAGCCGTCCGACCCCAGCACCCAGGCCCCGATCGCGGGCGCTGCCCCCTCCACCACCGGCGCGGCGGGCCCGCCCACCACCAGCACCATGCCATGGTCGCGCGCGGCCTGGCGCAAGGGCGCCAGCGCCGGGTGGTCGGGGTGAAGCACATGGGCCGCCAGCAGATGGGGCTCGTACCCCGTGAGCGAGAGCTCGGGAAACACCAGCACCTGCACGCGCTCGTACACGGCCGCCCGCACAAAGGCCAGGTGCGTCTGCACATTGCGCTCCACATCGCCTGGTGCCGAGGGCGACTGGGCGGCAGCAACGCGCAAAGGGGTGGACAGGGAGGGCTTCATACGCAGCAGCTGGGATCTTTGCGGGTGACGGAATCAGGCAACGCCATGGCAGCGGGGCGCACGGTGGCTTGCGGCGCGTCAGTGGCTCGCCGCGCCCACCTGGGCATCGGGCTTGACACGCTTGAGCAGGGCCAGCATGGCCCCCTCGATGCGGGCCAGGGCCTCCGGGGTTTGGCCTTCAAAACGCAGGGACAGCACGGGCGTGGTGTTGCTGGCGCGGATCAGGCCAAAGCCGTCGGGCCAATCCACGCGCAAGCCGTCAATGGTGCTGGCCTCGGCGGGCGCGGTGAAGGTCTGCTGGGCCAGAGCTTGCAGCTCTGCCGTCAGCCGGTGGGGTTCCCCCTCGGCGCAGGCGACGTTCAGCTCCGGGGTGCTGTGACTGGTGGGCAATGCGTTCAGCACAGCGCTCGGGTCGGCACTGCGGCTCAGAATCTCCAGCAGGCGGCAGCCGGCATAGGTGCCGTCATCGAAGCCGTACCAGCGCTCCTTGAAAAAGATGTGGCCGCTCATCTCGCCCCCCAGCGGCGAGTTGGTTTCCTTCATGCGAGCCTTGATGAGCGAATGGCCGGTCTTGTACATCACGGGCACACCGCCTGCCGCGGCAATGGCGGGTGCCAGGCGCTGCGTGCACTTCACGTCGAAGATGATCTCGGCGCCCGGCACGCGCGAGAGCACGTCCTGCGCGAACAGCATCATCTGGCGGTCGGGAAAGATGTTGCTGCCGTCCTTGGTCACAATGCCCAGGCGGTCCCCGTCGCCATCGAAGGCCAGCCCCAGCTCGGCGTCGCTGGTCTGTAGGGCTTCGATCAGATCGCGCAGGTTCTCGGGCTTGCTGGGGTCGGGGTGATGGTTGGGGAAGTTGCCATCCACCTCCGAGAACAGTTCGACCACCTCGCAGCCCAGTGCGCGGAAGATCGCCGGGGCCGAGGCGCCCGCAATGCCGTTGCCGCAGTCGACGACAACTTTGACCGGCCGGGCCAGCTTCACGTCGCCCACGATGCGCTCGGTGTAGGCGGGCAGCACATCGGCCTGGCGCACGGAGCCCCCGGGCACCAGTTGCCAGTTTTCCTGTTCCATGGTGCGGCGAAGTGCCTGGATCTCTTCGCCGTAGATGGCGCGGCCATTGAGCACCATCTTGAAGCCGTTGTAGTCCTTGGGGTTGTGGCTGCCCGTCACCTGGATGCCGCTCGCGCACAGCGTGCTGGCGGCGAAGTACAGCAGGGGCGTGGTTACCAGGCCCACATCGATCACCGTGATGCCCGCCTCGACCAGGCCCTGGATCAGCGCCGCCGCCAGGGCCGGCCCTGACAGGCGCCCATCACGCCCCACCGCCACCGTTGTCTGCCCCTCGGCACGGGCCGCGGTGCCAAAAGCACGGCCCAGGCCCCGAGCCACTTCTTCGTTCAGGGTCGATGGGACGATGCCGCGGATGTCGTAGGCTTTGAAAATGGCGGGCGTGGGTTGCACGTAGAAGGCCTTTCGCGAGAGGGTTGAAAAGTCGGTTGGCATTGTAGGCGTGCCCCACCAGCCCCCCCGGCCCCGACCCTGCGCTCTACAGGCACATGTCCGAAAACGGCCAGTGCGGCCGCAGCAGGCTCCTAAGATCGACCCATGCCCTTCCCTCCTCCCGCATCCTCCGTCAACGCGCAGGCGGCCACCCCCACCGACCCGGCAGCGGACGACGGACGCTACCTGGCCGTGCTGGCACGCGATGCGCGGTTCGATGGACACTTCTTCACCGGTGTTACTTCCACCGGCATCTATTGCCGCCCCGTCTGTGCCGTGCGCGCGCCCCGGCGCGAGAACTGCCGCTTCTTTGCATTGGCGGCCCAGGCCGAGAGCGCCGGGTTTCGCCCCTGCCTGCGCTGCCGCCCCGAGGTCGCGCCCCAGGCGCAGGCCTGGTCGGTGCAGGACGCCAGCGGCATCCTGGTTCAGCAGGCCGTCCGGCTGCTGGACGCGCCCGAACTCTGGCCCGTGGCCACCGCGCCAGGGCCTGGCGCGGCCACCGTGGCGCGCCTGGCCGAGCGGCTGGGTGTGAGCGACCGGCACCTTCGGCGCATTTTTGAAACGGCGCTCGGGGTCTCGCCCCTGCAATACCTGCAGACGCGCCGCCTGCTGACGGCCAAGCAACTGCTCACCGACACCCGCATGCCCGTCACCCAGGTCGCGCTGGCCAGCGGCTTTGCCAGTGTGCGCCGCTTCAATGCCGCGTTTTCCGCCCACTACGGATTGAACCCTACCCAGCTGCGGCGCACGGGCAGCCCCCCTCGTGCGCCGGGCACCTTGGACGCGGGCAACACGTTACGGCTGGCCTGGCGCCCGCCGCTGGATGTGCCCGCCTTGCTGGCGTTCTTCGAGCGCCGCCAGTTCCACGGCGTGGAAGCCGTGCAAGCGCACGAATTCACCTTACGGCGCACCGTGCGGCTGCCTGCGCCCTGCACGGGGCTGCCTGGCGAAACCACCGGCTGGCTCAGCGCCCGGTTCGACGCCGAGCGCCACCAAGTGCTTTTGCAGACCAGCGACAGCCTGTACCCGGCCCTTCCGTTGGTGATCCGCCGCGTGCGTGCCATGTTCGACCTGGATTGCGACCCGGCCGCCGTCAACGGTGTGCTGCACCACTCGTTCCCCGAGGGCGATGGCCTGCGCGTGCCCGGGGCATTCGACGGCTTCGAGCTGGCCGTGCGCGCCGTGCTGGGGCAGCAGATCACCGTGGCCGCCGCACGCACCCTGGGCCAGCGGCTGGTGGAGCGGCTGGGCGAGCCGGTAGAGACGCCCTGGGGCGACCTGAACCGGCTTTTTCCCACCGCCCGCACCTTGGCTACCGCCGAGGGCGAGGTGCTCGGCCAAATGGGCATCGTGCGCCAGCGGCAGGCCGCCATCGTGGCGCTGGCGCGGGCGGTGGACAGCGGCACCCTGGCCCTGCACGCCGGCGCCGATGTCGCCAGCACCACGGCGGCGCTGTGCGCGCTGCCCGGCATTGGCGACTGGACGGCCCAGTACATCGCCATGCGCGTACTGCGCTGGCCCGATGCCTTCCCGGCCGCGGACGTGGCGCTGCACAAGGCACTGGGCGTGCAGGGGCAGAAGAACCCCGCCCGCGCCGCCGCCGAGGCCTCGCAGGCGTGGCGGCCCTGGCGCAGCTATGCAGTGGTGCGCGCCTGGGCGGCAGGTACGGTCAGCGCGCCGGCCGGCGCGCCGCCTGCGCCTGCGAACACACTTCCCAACCATTCACTATAAAAACAATAGCTGCTTGCGCTTGTCTACCAAGCGCTGGATGCCAGTTTGACCTTGGAGATTTCTCACCATGCAATACCGCCCCCGCACCGTACAGATGCGCACCGCCACCGTGCTGGGCCCCGTGCGCCTGGCGGCGTCGCCCGCGGGCCTGTCGGGCGTCTGGTTTGAAGGGCAGCGCCACGAGCCGGTCTCCTGGCTGAACGGCGCCAAGCCCTGGGCCGATGCCGATGACCATCCCTTGCTGCAGGAGGCCGCACGCCAGCTGCAGCAGTATCTGAAAGGCGAACGCGCGGGGTTTGACCTGCCGCTGGACCTCACGGGCGGCACGCCGTTTCAGCAGGAAGTGTGGCGCGCCCTGCTGGCCATCGGCCGGGGTGCCACCACGAGCTACGGCGCCCTCAGCCGGCAGCTGGGCCGCCCCTTGGCGGTACGTGCCGTGGGCGCCGCCGTGGGGCGCAATCCGCTGAGCGTGGTCGTGCCCTGCCACCGCGTGGTGGGCGCCGGCGGCAGCCTCACGGGGTATGCCGGTGGCCTCGATCGCAAAGCGGTTTTACTGGCGCTGGAAAATGCGCTGCCACCCCTCTTGTCCACCGCCAGCGAAGGAAACGCATGAACCACCCCGCCGCCCACCAGCCCGTCTCCACCTGGATTGGCGAATTCATCCTGCTGGCGGCGCTGTGGGGCGCATCGTTCCTGTTCATGCGCATGGGCGCGTCCGAATTCGGCCCCCTGCCCATGGTCGGCCTGCGCGTGGCCCTGGCCACGGTGTTCCTGTGGCCGATCATGCTGCGCCAGGGCCACTGGCCCGCGTTGCGCCAGCACTGGCGCCCCATTTTGTTCGCGGGAATCATCAACTCAGCCATTCCCTTCGCGTTGTTTGCCTGGGCGGTGCTGCACATCGCCACGGGTCTGACCTCCATCCTGAACGCCACCGTCCCCTTGTTTGGCGCCTTGGTGGCCTGGCTCTGGCTGGGCGACCGCATCAACCGCCTGCGCTGGGTGGGCCTGGCCCTGGGTTTTGCGGGGGTGGCGCTGCTGGCCTGGCGCGCTCCCGCCGGCACGGGATTCAAGAGCGACCAGGCCGAATGGGCCATTGCGGCCTGCCTGCTGGCGTCGGCTTTCTACGGCTTGTCGGCCAGTTTCGCGCGGCGCTATCTCACGGGGCTGCCGCCCCTGGCGACAGCCACGGGCAGCCAGCTGGGCGCCGCGCTGGGGCTGGCGCTGCCCACGCTGTGGCTCTGGCCCGCGCAGATGCCGGGCCTGCGCGCGTGGGGCGCCATCGTGGCCATTGCCGTGCTTTGCACTGGCATCGCCTACATCATCTACTTCCGCCTCATTGCGAGCGCAGGGCCCAGCCGGGCCCTGGCCGTGACCTTCATCACGCCGGTGTTTGCCGTGCTGTACGGCACGGTGTTCCTCAGCGAGCGCATCACGCCGTGGATGATCGGCTGCGCGCTGGTCATCATCTGCGGAACGCTGTTGTCAACAGGGCTTGTCAGCACACTGCGGCCGACGGCGTTGCGTAACAAATCGTGTTAGTTCCGGCCATGAGGCCCTAAACTCGGCCCATGGGTTCTTCACCGGAGTTTCACAGTCTGAGCAAGTCCGCCAACTCCGTTCAAGGCGCCAAGGGCGTTGGCGCTGCAAGCCAGGGCGCAGTCAGCGATTTCCTCTCGTCACCTGCGGTCGCTCGCATGGTGCCGCAGTCGTCCCTCCAACCGGCGCATGGGTAACAGCACGCTTTTGGCAGGAACGGCGCTGATGGCGCTGCTGCTGGTGCTGGCCGGGTTGCCGCCGCGCGAGGCGCTGCACCCATCGCGCCGCACGCTTTTGCTGCTGGGGCTCTGCGGCGGGCTGGTGTCGGTCGGTGCCTTCGAGGCGCTGCAGTGGAATGCACCGGAGCTGCAGGTGGTGGCCTACCCCACGGCCACCGCGTTCATTGCACTTTTCTTCGGCCTGCCGGCGGCCTTTCTTACCGGCGTCATTGCCCTGCTGGCCGTGCTGCGGGTGGATACCACCGCCGCCGCGCCCGCGGTGGCTGTACTGGGCGCGGCCCTGGCTGCGGGGCAGCTGTGGCGCCTGGCAAGCCAGCAAGCGCTGCTGCGCTCGCGGCCTTGGACGTCATTGGCGGGCCTGACGGTGACCCTGCCGCTCGCTGTCGCCGCCGCCCTCTGGACCACCCGGCTGGCACCCGGCACGGGTGCAGCCCAGGCGGCCTCGCTTCCCTGGTACCACGGCGCGGGCATGCTCATGCTCGGAACCGGATGGCTGCTGCTGCGCAGCAAGGCACGCTCGGATCTTGCCCGCGAAGACATCCAGCAGGCACTTGCGCAGCAGGACCAGCAGTTGCGAATGGCGCTGGACTCCATGGGTGGCGGGCGATGGGAGTGGGACGTGGTGAACCGCCGGTTCCGTTGCCACGGCAGCTTCTATGAAGCCTTCGGTATTACCGCCGCCGACGCCGACGACCCCGATCTCTGGGCGCGCTGGTATGCGTTGCGCCATCCCGACGACGCCGAGCGCAACGCCACCAAGCTGGCGCGCACGATGGACGGCCTGGAGGAAACGTACGAAGCCGAGTTCCGGGTGAAAGACACCGACGGCCGATGGCGCTGGATCATGTCGCGCGGCACCGTGGCCAGTCGGAACGCGCAGCAGCAACCCACGAGCCTGATCGGCATGGACGTGGACGTCTCTGCCCACCACGAAGTCCAGAACGCGCTGCGCGCCTCCGAAGCGAAGTACACCACCTTCTACCAGACGCTGCCCGACCCCGCAGGGATCTCGCGCCTGGCGGACGGGCGCTACATCGACGTCAACCCGGCCTTCTGCGAGCGGCTGGGGCTGCGCCGCGAGGAGGTCATCGGCCAGACGTCCGCCGCGCTGAAGATCTGGGCATCTGAGGAAGAGCGCGCGCGGCTGGTGCAGACCTTCCAACGCGAAGGCAAGGTGGACCGCCTGCCGCTGGTGGCCCAAAGCGGCGGGGTGCGCATCCCGGGGCTGATGTCGGCGCGCGTGGTGCTGGTGGATGGCGAGGAGTGTTTCGTCTTCGTCTTCCACGACATGACCGAGACCTACCGTGCCAGCGACGAGCTGCGGGCCCTGAACGGCCTGCTGCAGCAGGCCGGCAGACTGGCCCGGCTGGGCGCATGGGAGGATGAGCGCGGCAAGGGCCTCGTGTATTGGTCGGACGTGTGTTTTGACATCCACGGCCTCCCACCGGGCTCGCCCCTGCCCAGCGACTACATCGACCGCCACGTGGCCCCGGCGTACCGTGAACCCCTGCGCGAGTGCTTTCGCCAGAGCATTCTGGAACGCTCCGAGTGGAGCATGGAGATGGAGGTCCTGCACACCGATGGCCGTCTGATCTGGGTGCGCGCGCGGGGCGAGCCGGTGATCGAAAACGGCCGCGTCACCCGCGTGCGCGGCGTGATGCAGGACATCGACGAGGCCAAACGCGCCGAGCAGCGCCTGCGGCAGTCCGAGGAGCGCTTCTCGCGCATCTTCCATCTGATGCCCTATCCCATGGGCCTGTCGCACCGCAAGGACGGTCGGTATGTCGACATCAACCCCGCCTGGGTGGAGATGCTGGGCATCCCGCGGGAAGAAGCCATCGGCCGCACGGCGGTGGAGCTGGGGATCTTCACCGCGCAGGATCGCGAACGGCTCATGGAGCAGGCCCGGCAGGGCGGGCAGTTGAGCGGCTATGAAATCAACCTGAGTGTGCGAGGCGGCGGTGTGCGCACGGTCCTGCAGTCGATGCGGGCCACGGAATTCGATGGCGAGCCCTGCTGGCTCTTTTCAGTGCACGACATCACCGACCGCAAGCGCAATGAGGAACAGGTGCGCGAGCGCGAGGAGCTACTCTCTCTCACCATCTCGGCGGCTTCCCTGGGCCTGTGGGACTGGAACCTGCAGACGGGCACGGTGACGGGCGACAGCCGCTGGTGGGCCATGCGGGGCCTGGCGGCGCAAGGCACCGTGCCCGTACCCACGCTGTGGTCCGCCGGCATCGCACAGGAGGACATCGACCGCATCTCCAACGAACTCGCGCGGCATCAGGCCCACCCGGGCACACCGTTTGACGTCACCTGGCGCGTCAACCAGGCCGCGGACGCGGTGCGGTGGGTGCGCAACCTGGGCAAGATCGTCGGGTTCGACGGCCAGGGCCGGCCGCAGCGCATGCTGGGCGTGGCGATCGACGTGACGCCCCAGCGCGAGCAGGAAGTGCTGCTGCAGCGCCTGGCGCTGTATGACGCCCTTACCGGCCTGCCCAACCGGGTGCTTCTGGCGCGCAAGCTGCAGGAATGCATGGACCAAGCGCGCGCCAGCCGCCGGCAACTGGGCGTGGCCTATCTGGACCTGGATGGTTTCAAGCCCGTGAACGACCGGCTCGGCCACGGCGCCGGAGACCGGCTGCTGGTGGTCGTCGCGGGGCGGCTGACCCGTGCGCTGCGGCCCGTGGACACCGTGGCCCGCCTGGGCGGCGACGAGTTCGTGATCCTGATGCCGGGCCTCGAATCGGTGGCCGAGTTCCAGCGCATGCTTCACCAGGTGATGGACAGCATTTCGGCGCCCTATTCGCTCGATACCGAACGCGTGGTCGTCACCGCCAGCATCGGCTACACCGTTTTTCCGCAAGACGAGGCCGACGCCGACGCCCTCCTGCGCCACGCCGACCAGGCCATGTACGCCGCCAAGCAGGCCGGGCGCAACCGCTTCCACCAATTCGACGCCGCGCAGGAGCGCGCACTGCAACTGCAGCGTGAGCAAGGCCTGCACCTGCGCCAGGCGCTGGCCGCGCAGCAGTTCACGCTGTACCTGCAGCCCAAGGTGGACATGAAAACCGGCACCGTGGTGGGGGCGGAGGCCCTGGCCCGCTGGCTGCATCCGCAGCGCGGCCTCGTGCCGCCAGGCGAATTCCTGCCCCTGCTGGAGGGGACAGAGCTTGAAATCGGGTTCGGCGAATGGGTGGTTGAGACAGCGTTCTCCTACCTGGAGCAGTTGCTGGCACGGGGGCTGCGCCTGCCCCTGGGTATCAACATTTCGGCGCAGCACCTGCAATCCCCCGGCTTTGCCAGCTGGATGGCGCAGTGCGCCGCCCGCCACTCCGGGGTGTCTGCGAGCCTGCTGGAGATCGAGATCACCGAAAGCGCCGCGCTCTACGACCTGTCGGCGGTGGCTGACACCCTGGCTGCTTTGCGTGCCCTGGGCGTCGCCGTGTCCCTGGACGATTTTGGCACCGGCTACTCGTCGCTCACCTACCTGCGCCGCCTGCCCATGGACACGCTCAAGATCGACCAGAGCTTTGTGCACGGCATGATGGGCGATCCCGGCGACCTGGCCATCGTGCAAGGTGTGATCGGCCTGGCCCGCTCGTTCGGCTACCGGGTGATTGCCGAAGGCGTGGAAACCGTCGAGCAAGGGCAGATGCTGCTGCAGCTCGGCTGCATCCAGGCCCAGGGCTACTGCATTGCCCGGCCCATGCCACTGGAGGACTTCATAGGCTGGGTGCCGCAATGGCAGCCGCCAGCGGGATGGCAAAGAAGCCGGCTGGTGTGACTGCCCCCGGGCTCATGGGTTGCACCCCGGTTTGATGCAACTGCGAAAAAGCCGATGCCGATGGCAATAAATCCGTGTGGCTCAACCGCCAAGGCAGTGAAAATGAATCTTCATTCTTCTCACTCTCGGAGTTTCCCCATGAGCGCTTTGACTCTTCGCAACGCCACCACCTACATCGCCCAGTATGTGGTTCACAAGGGGGGCCTGGTCATCGCCCGCCTGCCCGGCATCGCGCCAGGTGCGACGCTGTCCATCCCGACGGCCGAGAGTTTCGAGGTCATCGCCAGCACCATTCTGAACGGCAACACCTATACCTCTGCTCCAGTAGCGATCGAGGGTGCAACCCGCTTTCTGGCGCAAGTGAAGCAGGTTCCTGCCCAGGGCACCTACGAATTCGAGGTGGTAACCATGCCCAGCAGCATCGCCAACCAGATGCAATTCGAAAAGACGAGCCTCGGGCCCGTCACCTTCCAAATCACGCAACGCGGCGTGCCGTTGCAAAGCGTCGTGGTTTCGGACTCTTTCATGGAGGTCACGCTGGAAATCAGCGATGTGTATTCCGTTTACGCGGTCATCAATGGCATCACGACGGACAGCGTGACCACATCCAACCCCAATGCCACCATCACGGCCACGGCCGAAACGTCTGACATGGAGTTTGGCTACTTCACCCTGGCAGTCTCCTGAGCTCAGGACGCTGCCCCAACCCGCGCGCGTGGGGCAGCACGGCGGTTTGCGCCATGGGCCATCCCTGCAACCGGGAGCTCAGGAGCCCACCAAATCCTTCACCTGCTGCAGTGCTGCCGGGTCCTCCATGGTGGTGAGGTCGCCCGGATCGCGCCGCTCGGCCACGGCCTGGAGCGCTCGGCGCAGCAGTTTGCCGCTGCGGGTCTTGGGCAGCACCGTCACGAAATGCACGCGCGAGGGCCGTGCGACGGCGCCGAGCTGGCTGTCCACCTGCTTCATCACCTCGCCCTCGAGCTTCAGGCGCGCGGCGTCATCGGTCAGGGCCGAGGCATCCCGCAACACGGCAAACGCCATCGCCACTTGGCCCTTCAAGCTGTCGGCCACACCGACCACCGCCACTTCAGCGATGTTGGGGTGCGAGGCGATGCTTTCCTCGATTTCGCGCGTGCCCAGGCGGTGGCCGGCCACATTGATCACGTCGTCCGTGCGGCCCAAGATGAAGTGGTAGCCGTCGGCGTCGCGAATGCCCCAGTCGAAGGTGCTGTAGATCAGGCGGCCAGGGATGCTTTTCCAGTAGGTGTTCACAAAACGGGCGTCGTCGCGCCACACGGTCTGCATGCAGCCGGGGGGCAAGGGCCCCTCGATGGCGACAACGCCTTTCTGGTTGGCACCCGTCAGTTCTTCGCCGTTGCTCTCATCGATGAGCTTCACGTTGTAGCCGTACATGGCTTTGCCGGGGCTGCCAAAGCGCGTGGTCTGCTGCTCCACGCCGTTGGCCAGGGTGAGGATGGGCCAGCCGGTTTCGGTCTGCCAGTAGTTGTCGATGATGGGCACACCCAGCGCATCGCTGATCCACTGCGCGGTGGGCTCGTCCAGCGGCTCGCCCGCCAGCCACAGCGCCTTCAAGGTCTTGACGTTGTACTTGGCAAGGTAGGACGGGTCCTGCTTCTTGAGCACCCGCACCGCCGTCGGCGCCGAGAACATGTGGGTGACCTGATACTTCTCGACAATGCTCCACCACACGCCCGCATCGGGCCGTGTGGGCAGGCCCTCGTACATGATCGTGGTGAGGCCCGCGATCAGCGGTCCATAAATGATGTAGCTGTGCCCCACCACCCAGCCGATGTCGCTGGTCGCGAAGTAAACGTCGCCCGCTTTTGCATCAAAGATGTGCTTCATGCTGGCCGCCAACGCCACGGCATAGCCGCCGGTGTCGCGCTGAACCCCCTTGGGCTTGCCAGTGGTTCCGCTGGTGTACAGCGTGTAGCTGGGGTGGGTGGCATCGACCCATTCGCAAGGCACTACCGTATTCAGGTGCTGCTCGCGCAGAGGCGTCCATTCGTGGTCGCGCCCCGGCTGCAGGTGCATGGGCGCCAAGCCCCGGTTGACCATGAGCACGGCGGCGGGCTTGTGCCTGGAGAGCGCGATGGCTTCGTCCAACAACGGCTTGTAGGGCACTACCTTGCCGCCGCGCGAACCCGCATCAGCACTGACCACGGCCATAGGCTCGGCATCTTCGATGCGCGAGGCCAGCGAGCCCGAGGCAAAGCCACCAAACACCACGGAATGCAAGGCGCCAATGCGCACGCAGGCCAGCATGGCAAAGGCGGCCTCGGCGATCATGGGCATGTAGATCAACACGCGATCGCCCTTCTTCACGCCCAGCGACTGCAGCACGGCTGCCATGCGCTGCACCTCGGCATGCAGCTCGGCAAAGCTGTAGCTGCGTTCGGTGTTGGTTTCGGTGGAGATTGCCACCAGCGCAGCTTGTTGGGCACGCGCAGCCAGGTGGCGATCCACGGCGTTGTGGCACAGGTTGGTGGTGCCACCCGCAAACCATTTGGCAAACGGGGGGTTGCTGTAGTCGCACACCTGCTGGGGCGGGGTCTTCCAGTCGATCAGCTGCGCCTGTTCATTCCAAAAGGCGTCCCGGTCGTCGATGGACTGGCGATGGAAATCGGCGTATGCGGTCATGGTGTTTGTCTCCTCAGCATCTCTCTCGCCCTGCCGGCACAGCAGGATTTGAATTCATAATTATTCATGACGGGCTTTCGGTAAACTGACGGCTTGCTGGATGACAGGGTCCAGCATTTGCAGGGCCAGGCACAGAGCGGCCCCGCCGCTTTTAAGCCGGCTTCGGTGGGATGGCAAGGAAATCCTCGAAGCCCGTGCGTTGTGAAATACTTATTTCACACAATGGAGTACATAATTCAAATTATGTGGTCCACCCTCATCATGACGCTGCCCACGCAGCCCAACGCCGTGCGGTTGCGAATCTGGCGCAGCCTCAAGGCCCTGGGCTGCGCCGCCCTGCGCGACGGCGCCTACCTGCTGCCCGAAGAACGCGGTGCAGTGCTGGAACCCATCGCAGCAGAGGTGCGGGAACACGGCGGAACAGCCATGCTGCTGACCTTGAGTGCCAAGGACAGCATTCAACGCCAGGAAATCGAAGCGCTGTTCGACCGTACCGAGGCCTTTACGCAATGGCGCGCCGCCGCCACGGCATTGCAAGCCGAACTGGCGCAGCTGACGGAAACCGAAGCGCGCCGCCGGCTGCGTGGCATTGCCGAGGCGTTGCAGGCATTGCACCGTATCGACTACTACCCCAGCGCCGCGGCCGCGCAGGCCGATGCGGTTTTGGCTGGCTTGCGCAACGCATTGGATGCGTGCTTCTCACGCGGGGAACCCACCGCCCTGCCCGCCCATGGGATCGCACGCCTTCCATTGGCCCCATTCCAAAACCAGCGTTGGGCTACCCGCGCGCGCCCCTGGGTGGACCGCCTGGCCTGCGCCTGGCTCATCCGCCGCTTCATCGACCCCGGCGCCCGGTGGGTGTGGCTGGCCGATCCCGCCTCGGCGCCCACCGATGCACAGGGCTTCGACTTCGACGGCGCCCGGTTCACGCACGTGGGCGCTCTGGTGACTTTCGAGGTTCTGATGGCCAGCTTTGGACTCGAGGCCGACTCCCGCCTGCAGCGTCTGGCTCGCGCCGTGCACTACCTGGACGCGGGCGGCATGCCGGTTCCCGAAGCCGCCGGGCTGGAGGCCGTGCTGGCCGGGCTGCGCGAAGTGCATGCCGACGACGATGCCCTGACCCAAGCCGCCGCGCAAGTGTTCGACGCCTTGTATGCCGTGCCAGCCACCGCTGTGGCCGGTTCCTATCCCTCTTCCGCTGCACCCAGCGTTGCCCCATGACCCCCGACACTCCTGCCGCACCCCCCCCCCGCCGCCTCGGGGCGCCCCGCCCCCGTGGGTTTTGACGAGGCTTTCCTGTTCTGGCTCAAGCTGGGCTTCATCAGCTTTGGCGGTCCGGCCGGGCAGATTGCGATCATGCACGCCGAGCTGGTGGAGCGCCGCCGCTGGATCAGCGAGAAGCGCTTCCTGCACGCACTCAACTACTGCATGCTCCTGCCTGGCCCCGAGGCGCAACAACTGGCCACCTACATCGGCTGGCTCATGCACCGCACCTGGGGCGGCATCGTGGCCGGAGCACTGTTCGTGCTGCCCTCACTGTTCATCCTGATCGCGCTGTCGTGGGTGTACGTGCGCTTTGGCGATGTGCCCGTGGTGGCAGGCATCTTCTACGGCATCAAGCCTGCGGTGACGGCGCTGGTGCTGCATGCAGCGCACCGCATTGGCACCCGCGCACTCAAGAATGGCTGGATGTGGGGTATCGCCGCGGCATCCTTTGTGGCGATCTTTGCGCTCAATGCGCCCTTTCCCGCCATCGTGCTGGCAGCCGGGCTCATCGGTTACTTCGGGGCCCGCCGTTGGCCCGCTGTTTTTGCCCTGGGCGGCGGCCATGCCAACGGGCACCAGGGCTACGGCCCGGCGCTGATCGACGACGATACTGCCCCGCCGTCCCACGCGCGCTTCTCGCGCAGCCACTTGGCGAAGGTGCTGGCGGCCGGGCTGGCGCTGTGGCTAGCGGCCATGGGTGTGCTGGTGGCAACGCAGGGGTGGCAGGGCACCCTCACGCAGATGGGCTGGTTCTTCACCAAGGCGGCGCTGGTCACGTTTGGCGGCGCCTACGCAGTGCTGCCCTACGTGTATCAAGGCGCGGTGGAGCATTACCAGTGGCTCAGCGGCCCGCAGATGATCGACGGCCTGGCGCTGGGCGAAACCACCCCCGGTCCGCTGATCATGGTGGTGGCGTTTGTCGGCTTCGTGGGCGGGTGGCTGCAGCAGGTGTGGGGACCGGATGCGCTGTTTGTCGGTGCCGCAGCCGCCGCCATGGTGGTGACGTTCGTGACCTTTCTGCCGTCATTCATCTTCATCCTGGCGGGCGGTCCGGCGGTGGAGGCCACGCACGGCAAGCTGGGCTTTACCGCCCCCCTGTCAGCCATCACCGCGGCCGTGGTGGGCGTGATCCTGAACCTGGCGCTCTTCTTTGCCTATCACCTGCTGTGGCCCCAAGGCTTTGGCGGCGCCTTCGATGCCATGTCGGCGGTGATCGCCGTGGGAGCGCTGGTGGCACTGTTCCGCTTCAAGACTGGTGTGATGCCCCTGCTGGGCCTGTGCGCGGCGCTGGGGCTGGCGGTCACGTTTCTCAAACCCTGGCTTTCCTGAGCCGCCGTTCAACACCTTCCCGGAGCTTCGCCATGCAAGCACGCCCCCAAGCCCTTCCTTTTGACCCGGCCACGCTGCCCGGACTCTCAGAAAAGCTGCTGCGCAGCCACCACCAGAACAACTACAGCGGGGCGGTGTCGCGGCTCAACACCATCCGGGCACACCTGTCCAAGCTGGACTTCGCCTCCACGCCTGGTTTTGTACTCAACGGCCTCAAACGGGAAGAACTGCTCGCCAGCAATTCCATGTTGCTGCACGAGCTGTACTTCGCCAGCCTGGGCGGCCAGGGCGCTCAACCCGCTCCAGGCATGGCCCTGGCGCTAGCGGCCAGCTTCGGCAGCATGGAGCGCTGGCGCGACGAGTTCGTCGCCATGGGCAAGGCGCTGGGCGGGGGCTCCGGCTGGGTGTTGCTCATGTTCCAGCCGCGCGAGGGACGCCTCGTCAACCAATGGGCCGCCGACCACACCCAAACCGCGGCAGGGGGTGTGCCGATCCTGGCGCTGGACATGTATGAACACGCCTATCACCTCGACCACGGTGCAGCAGCGTCAGCCTATGTCGACGCTTTCATGGCCCACATCGATTGGGCTGCGGTCTATGCGCGCTATCAGCGCGCCGTGAATGCAGCGAGCGAGGGGCTTCACTGCGAGGCGCAAGACGTGCAACTGGCGTCCCACCTCATCGACGTGCGCCGAGCAGGTGCCTACGAAGCGGCTGCAACACAACTGCCCCACGCCCAGTGGCGCGACCCAGCGGCCATTGCGACGTGGGCGCAAGACGTGCCCGACGGTGCGGATGTCGTGGTCTACTGCGTCCACGGCCACGATGTCAGTCGGGCCGCAGCGCTGCGGCTGCGCGCAGCAGGCGTTGAAGCGCGCTTTCTGCCAGGGGGGCTTGAAGGCTGGGCCGCAGCGGGCCTTCCAGTGCGGCCCAAGGGGCAGGCCAACTGAGCACCTGACGTTTCAGGCCGCTGAGAGGCCCGGCTCAATCATTGGCGGCAGCCCGCTTGCTGGCCTGGTGCCGAAGAAACCGTGCCTCGAACACGAGCGCCTCCACAGGGTGGCTGAGCACATAACCCTGGATTTCATCGCATCCCAGCAACGCCAGTTGCTGGCACTGCGCCGGGGTCTCCACACCTTCGGCCACGATCTTGAGGCCCAGCGAATGGCCCATGCTGATAATGGCCGACACCAGCGCGAGGCCCTGCGCGCCGGCATCCATCCCCATGATGAAAGACCGGTCGATCTTCAAGGTGTCGGCCGGCAACGTGGCCAGATAGCTCAAGGACGAAAACCCAGTCCCGAAATCATCGATGGCAATGGTGACGCCCATCTCGCGCAGCGCATGCAGGCTCCGCCGGCTATGTTCCACGTCTTCCATCACCATGCTTTCGGTGATCTCCAGCTCCAGGCCCTCACCCGCTGCCGGGTCGTCCGCCAGGGCATCGCGCACCTCGGCCACAAAATTGCGGTGGCGCAACTGCAATGACGACACATTGACCGCCACGCGCATCGGCGCAAGGCCCGCTTCACGCCAGCGCCGGTTGTCCGCCAGCGCCTGCGCCAGGGCCCAGCGGCCCACTTCGTAGATCAGCCCGGTCTCCTCCAGCACGGGGATGAAGTCCCCCGGCGGCACCAGGCCACGCGCGGGATCCCTCCACCGGATCAGGGCTTCCGCGGACTCCACCGCACCGCTGGCCAGGCACTGTTTGGGCTGATAGTGCAGTACAAACTGCCCCTGCTCCAGCGCCTGGCGCAAACGCCCCTCCAGCCCCAGCGTTTCCGCCACCCGCGTGTTCATCTCCGGCGCGTAGAACAGCAGGGTGTCGGCGGAGGCCTTGGCCTTGGTGACCGCGGCCTCGGCGTTGCGCAGCAGAGCCTCGGCATCAGTGCCATCGGTCGGAAACAACGCCACACCTGCCTTGGCGGCCATGCGCAGTTCGGTGCCTCCCAGTGCAAAGGGCGCATCGAAACAGGCGCGCAACAGGTGGTCCACCGCCAGGGCCACCGCCCCGGCGTCGCGGGCACCGGCCACCGCGATGCCGTAGCTGTTGATGCCGATGCGAGCCACGTCGCATTCGCTGCCTGCGGCCTGCTGCAGGCGCACTGCCACGTGTCGCAATAGCTCGTCGCCCACCTGCCGCCCCAACGTGTCGTTGACGATGCGAAAACGACTGATGTCGACCAAGGCGATACCCAGCAAGGGCCGGACACCCTCGCGCACGCGCAGATGCTGGCCCACGCGCTCCAGGAACAGCGTCCGGTTGGGCAGCCCGGTAATGTCGTCGTAGTAGGCCAGGTAGCTCAGCCTGTCGGCCTTGTCGAGGTGGTCGAGCGCAAAGCCGATGTCGCTGCTCAGCTCCGTGAGCAGCTTCATTTCGGTCTCATCGAAAAATCCGACTTCGTCGGCCAGCAACGCGAGCGTGGCCACCACTGTCTCGCCCACCACAATGGGCAGCACCGCCACGCTGGCCACGCCGCGCTGGCGCATTTGATCAGGCAGCATGACACGCGGGTCGCTGGTGATGTCATCGCAAAGCACGGCCTTGCCGGTGCGCACCACGGCAGCGGCAAGGCTCTCGCCGGGCGTGGGCACGTCGAACAGACCCAGGCGATCGCTGATCTGGTAAACCCAGTCGGACTCGATACCCGACAGGCCCACCGGCACCACCCGCTGCGCAGCGCGGTCCACCCGCCCGATCCAGGCGATGCGGAAATGGCCGTGCTCCACCGCGATGCGACAGGCTTCCTGGAAGAGTTCTTCCCGCTCGCGCACGCGCACGATCAGGGTGTTGATGCCGCTGAGCATCGCGTACACCCGGTTGAGCCGCTTGATCTTGCGTTCGGCCTCGCGGCGTTCAGTGATGTCCTCGCCCAGCGCGGCCACGCCAGTTACCTGACCATCCACCGAGCGCAGCACTGTGTTGTTCCAGTGCACCAGGCGACGCTCGCCAGACCGGGTCAGGATCTCGTTGTCGTAGTGCCACGCCGAGGGCCTGTCTGCCAGCACGTCCGCGAAAACCTCGCGCACGTCCGCCACCTCCGGCGGCACAAACAGCGAGAACCAGCTCTGCCCGAACACCTCTTCGCGCTGCCACCCCGTCAGGCGCAGCAGGTAGTCGTTGCAGTAGGTGATGCGCCCCTCGCAGTCGAGCATCAGCGAGATCATCTCGACCTTGTCGAGCATGTCATTGAAGCGCCGGTCGCTTTCGTGCAGCTCCTCCTCGGCACGTTTTTCGCGAGTGATGTCCTGGATCGTGTTGAACCACCGTTGCTGCTCGCCCTGGCTGGCCTCGTCTTCCAGCGGCTCCATCACCTGCCGCAGATGAAGCAGTTGCCCATCTGCGCGCAGAAGGCGGTACGTGAAGTCCAGCCTCGTCCCGTGACGCGCGGCCTGCTGCGCATGCTGGCGGACTGCGGATCGGTCTTGGGGGTGCACCAAGGCGAGCCACTCGAGAACAGAAGTCGGCATGGCCTCCGGCGCCAGCCCCAGCATGTCAGGCAGCGTGTCGTGCCAGCTTTCAAAGCTGCCATCCGCACCGCTGACCACGTGGGTGATCTTGGCCAGTGCCTGGGCCCTTCGCAGCCTGGCTTTGTTGGCGCGCAGTGCGTCCATGGCCCGCTGGCGCTCGAATACCTCGACCTGCAATTGCTCGGCGTGCTTCTGGATCTCGAGGTAGAGGCTGCCGTTTTCATAGATGCGGCCCACCTGGGCCCCCAGGATGGCCAGGATTTTCTCGTCGTCCGCGCTGAACTCGGCGCTCCCTTCCTTGTTGGCCAGGCAGATCCAACCGTAAGAGAACGTCAGCGAGGTGATGGGCGCGATCAGCGCCGTGTGGATCGGCGGGTAGCCCGCGGGCAGCCCGATCTCGCTGGAGTCTCCGCTCAGCTGGGCCAGCCGCTGCGGGCGGCGCGCAGCACGCAATTGGCCGAGAAGGCCGTGTGAGACCGCTGGCAGGTCCAGCGGCCCGTTCAACGCGGGGTCGATACCGCTGGTGCATGCGATGGGCGTGTCGGACTGTTTTCGGACAACGCACAGAACCGCATACTGCGCCCCTACCAGCTCGCAAGCGCCCCGGCACACATGGCCCAGGAGCACCTGGGTATCCCGCTCCGAGGCGAGCTGCAGGTTCAGGTCAGTCAACGCCGCCAGACGGCGGTTCATGGCCTCCAGCTCGGCGATGTTGCCTGTGAGCTTGTCCGTCATGAGCTGCAGGTGCCGGGTCTGGAAGCTGTGCTCCAGCGGCCGGAAGGGCTGGGGCGGAACCTGCGCAAGGGCCTGCTCCATGGCTGCCGTGATCTCGTGCGGCTCGCACGGTTTGACCAGCACCTGCGTCACGCCACAGGCCAAGGCCAGGCTCCGGGCTTCTTCCTCCAGATAATGCGCGCTGCAGAAGATCACCTGCGTGCCGGCCAGCTCCGGGTCGGCGCGCAGCTGGCGCACAAACTCGTAGCCGTCCATCGTCGGCATCAGGATGTCGGAGATGACGAGGTCGGGGCGATGGGTCCGCACCACGGCCAGTGCCTCGGCTCCATCGGCGGCTTCCAGTGCCTGGTGGCCGCTGTGCCCGATCAGCGTGACGACCAACGCACGGTTGGCGGGCAGGTCGTCGACCACCAGGATCTTGGCCATGCTACGCGTACACCTGCGTCACTCTGCACCCGGCGGCGCGCGGAACGAGCCCAGAAACGCCTCGATCTGGCGGACGAAGGTCTCGGGCGTAATGGGTTTGGAGAGGTGCTCGTCGAACCCGACTTCGAGCGCCCTCTCGCGGTCGCCCGGCATGGAAAAGGCCGTTACGGCCACCAACGGCACCGCGCGCCACGCATGGTGCGAGCGCAGGGCCTGCGCCACCTCGTAACCGTTCATCACGGGCATCTGCAAGTCGCACAGAATCAGGTCGGGGCTCTCCGCGAGCGCCAGCCCCAGGCCCAGCGCGCCGTTCTCCGCCGCCAGCACGCGGTGGCCTGCGGCTTCTAGCAAGTAGGAGACGAGCTGCCGGCTGGCTTCGTCGTCCTCGATGACCAGGATGGTGGCGTTCATGTCATGACCTCCCGGAATTCCACCGTGAACGTGCTGCCCTCTCCCTCAGCGCTGGCGAGGCTCACGCTGCCTCCCAGCGCCTCGGCCAGTTTGCGGCTCAGGTGCAGGCCCAGGCCCGTGCCTTCGTGGTGGCGCCGGTCGGCGCTCTCGACCCTGGAGAACGCTTCGAAAAGGCGTGGCTGCTCGCGCTCGGGGATGCCAGGTCCGGTGTCGCGCACATGCACTTGCACGCTGCGGCCCTGGGCCGCGGAACCCTCCTCAAGCACCACCTCCACCCGGCCCTGCGGGGTGAACTTGATGGCATTGCCCACCAGGTTGATCAGGATCTGGCTGAAGGCCCTGCGGTCTGTGCGCAAGGGCACGGCGTCGTCGGGCGCCCGCACGGTGAGCACCAGTCCCTTGCGCGCGGCCTCGGGCTCCAGCGTGGCGGTGACCTCGGCTATCACGCTGCGGCAATCCAGTTCCTCAATGTGCAACGACAGCTTGTTGGCGCTGAGCTTGGCCACATCCAGCAGGTCGTTGATGAGCGAAAGCAGGTGGCGCGCGCCTGTCTGGACGATGCGCAGCTGCTTCTCCTGCTCGGCGTTGAGGGGGCCGGGCAGCTGCATCAGCAAGGTACCCGTGAAGCCGATGATGGCATTGAGCGGGGTTCGCAGTTCGTGGGACATGCTGGCCAGAAAGCGGTCTTTGACCAAAGCCGCATTCTCAAGCTCCAGGTTCTTTTCACGCAAGGCCCGCTCGATCTGCTTGCGCTCGGTGACGTCGCGGATGGCGCTGGAGACGAACAGCCCCTCTTCCGTGTCCAGCGGACTCAGGCTGATTTCAACCGGGAATTCTGACCCATCCTTGCGCCGGCCATAGAGATCCAGCCCCGCGCCCATTGCGCGCGAGCGGGGTTCGGCAAAGAACCGGTGGCGGTGATCGGGATGCCGGTCGCTGTAGCGCTCGGGCACTAGCAGCTCGATCTGCTGACCCAGCAGTTCGGCCCGGCTCCAGCCAAACAGTTTCACCGCCTGCGAATTGACGAGAACGATACGGCCCTGGCTGTCGACGATGACCATCGCATCCGGGGCCGCCTCCAGCAGGTCCTTGAATTTCTGATCGGCCCGCTTGCGGTCAGTGATGTCGCGGATGGCGCTCATCACCATGGCGCCTTCCTCTGTATGGATTGGGCTCAGGCTGATTTCCACCGGAAACTCGCCCCCATCCTTGCGCAGGCCGTGCAGTTCCAGCCCGGCGCCCATGGTGCGTGTGCGCGGCGCCCCGAAGAACCCGCTGCGGTGGCCCAGGTGGGCGCCGCGGTAGCGGTGGGGCAGCAGCACCTCCACAGCCTGCCCGAGGAGTTCGGCCCGTTCGTAGCCAAACACCCGCTCGGCCTGGGAATTGACCAGCACGATGCGCCCCGTGACATTGACCATGACGATGGCGTCCGGGGTGGATTCGAGCAGATCTCCAAAGCGTGCCTCCAGCAGTTTGGCCTCGCGCTGAACCTTGAGTTGCGTGACATCCTTCTTGCTCGACAGGAAGTACTGCAACCGTCCGGCCTCGTCGCGCACGGCTTTGGTGGACACGTTGACATGCACGAGCGACCCATCCTTGCGGCGGCGCACCGACTCGTGCACGGTCGTCAGGCCGTGCAAGGCCTCGGCCCGGATCTCATCCTCTTCACGAACCCTGTCGTCGGGAACGATGAGATCGATAAGGCGCCGGCCCTGGGCCTCGGCCGGCGCATAGCCAAAGATCGCTTCCGCGGCCGGGTTCCAGTTGAGCACCACCCCATCGGGCGATAGCACCAGCAGCGCATCGGGGTTTTGCTCCCAATACGCGACAGAAAAATCAGACGCCATGCAGAACTCCCTAGAGGGCCCCACCCCTTGCATCCCCTCGCCGTCTTGTACGTTCTTGGCTCGTTCTTTTTCGCGCGCGTAGGCGGATGCAAGCCCGCGCCACCGCCTGCAGCCCACCGGTGGCTGCGAACATCTTAGGCGTGAAGTCCTCAGATTGCCAATACAGAAATTCCACCGCACTACCGACAGCCGCAGGCTGGGCCAAAACGAAAGCCCCTGCTCCGGTGACGGAACAGGGGCTTGCGCGAGCGGAGAAGCGGAGAAAAAACCCGGAAAACCGGGGCGGGCCTACATGTTGTCGATCATGACCTGGCCAAAGCCTGAGCAGCTCACCTGGGTGGCTCCTTCCATCAGGCGCGCAAAGTCGTAAGTCACCTTCTTGGAAGCGATGGACTTTTCCAGCGAACTGATGATCAGATCGGCCGCCTCGATCCAGCCCATGTGCCGCAGCATCATCTCGGCTGAGAGAATTTCGGAGCCCGGGTTCACGTAGTCCTTGCCGGCGTACTTGGGCGCCGTGCCGTGGGTCGCCTCGAAGCAGGCCACCGAGTCGGACATGTTGGCGCCGGGCGCAATACCGATGCCGCCCACCTGCGCTGCGAGCGCATCGGAGATGTAGTCTCCATTGAGGTTGAGCGTGGCCACCACCGAATACTCGGCCGGGCGCAGGAGGATCTGCTGCAGGAAGGCGTCGGCGATGCTGTCCTTGATGGTGATCTCCTTGCCGTTCTTGGGGTTCTTGAGCCGGCACCACGGGCCGCCATCGATCAGCTCGGCACCAAACTCCTTCTGCGCCAATGCATAGGCCCAGTCGCGGAAGCCCCCTTCGGTGTACTTCATGATGTTGCCCTTGTGCACGATGGTCACGCTGGGCTTGTCGTTGTCGATGGCGTACTGGATGGCCTTTCGCACCAGCCGCTCGGTACCCTCGCGAGACACCGGCTTCACGCCCAGGCCCGAGGTATTGGGGAAACGGATCTTCTTGACGCCCATCTCGTCCTGCAGGAACTTGATGAGCTTCTTGGCCTTGTCGGATTCGGCCTCGAACTCGATGCCGGCGTAGATGTCTTCCGAGTTCTCGCGGAAGATCACCATGTTGGTCTTCTCGGGTTCCTTCAGCGGCGAGGGCACGCCCTTGAAGTACTGCACGGGGCGCAGGCAGACGTACAGGTCCAGCTCCTGGCGCAGCGCCACGTTGAGCGAACGGATCCCGCCGCCCACGGGCGTGGTCAGCGGCCCCTTGATGGAGACCACATACTCGCGCAGCACCTGCAGCGTTTCGTCAGGCAGCCACACGTCCGGGCCGTAGACCTTGGTCGACTTCTCGCCCGCATACACCTCCATCCAGTGGATCCTCCTTTTACCGCCATAGGCCTTCGCCACGGCCGCGTCGACGACCTTGATCATCACGGGCGTGATGTCCAGGCCCGTGCCGTCGCCTTCGATGAACGGGATGATGGGCTGGTCCGGCACGTTCAGCGACATGTCGGCGTTGACCGTGATCTTCTGGCCTTGGGCGGGCACCTGGATGTGCTGGTAGGTGGTCATGGGTGGGAAGTCTCCTGGGGGTATCCGAAACGGGGTCAGCAGATGGGCCAAGCGGTCCAGAGCCGGATCATTCTAATGAGAAAAAATGGCGTTCAACCCTGGTGAACGGACCCGCCGCTGCTATCGTTGCGGGTGGAGCCGCCCGAGGTTTCGGGCGGCTCTTTCTCTCTTTCCAAATCACCATTGAAACGGCATATATGAAAAAACTCCTCGCTGTCCTCATGGCTGGTCTGTTCGCTGCGGGTGCATTCGCCCAGACAGCTGCACCGGCCGCCGCCCCGGCTCCCGCTCCTGCCGCGGCCCCTGCCATGGCCCCCGCGCCTGCACCGGTAGCCACCCCGGCCCCCGCTGCAGCCCCCGCAAAGAAAGCCAAGGGCACCCACACGGCCAAGAAAAAGCCCGCCAAGAAATCCAGCAAGAAAGTCGCCAAGAAGAAAACCCCCAAGAAGGCGGCTTGATGCCCTGAACCACAAAGCCCTGGGCGGCCGGCTTTGCGTTGCTTTGCAAAACGCTGGCCGATCGTCCATGCTTCAAAATTGCCCGCTTACGCGGGCATTTTGCTTCTTCGGGGCTGTGCAACGCCACCCACCGCCGCTGGAACCCCGCGCCTGCTCCGCGATCTGCCATTCGTCCTATGTTTGACGCGTCCCTTCAAGAAAGAAGAAAGCTTGCCCATGACTGCTGTCTGCACCACCCTCGCCCGCACCTTTGCTCCGCGCCGCCCATCGCTCAGGGCTCTGGCCGCCCTGTCCCTGGCCAGCGCGTTGTGGGGCCACACCGCCCTCGCGCAAGACCAGCCCCAGATGAACCTGCAGCGCGTGGAGTTGACGGCCGGCATGCACCGCATCGACGCCCAGGTGGCGGCCACCCCGCAGGAACGCCAGACCGGGCTGATGCACCGCAAGGAGATGCCCCAGCACGAGGGCATGCTGTTCGTCTTCGAGCAACCCGCCCAGCAGTGCTTCTGGATGAAAAACACGCTACTGCCGCTGACAGCGGCGTTCGTGGCCGATGACGGCACCATCGTGAATCTGGCCGACATGAAGCCGCAGACGCTGGACTCGCACTGTTCCACCAAGCCGGTGCGCTATGTGTTGGAGATGAACCAGGGCTGGTTTGCCAAGAAGGGGATTCAGCCCGGCGCGAAACTGGCGGGCGCGCCCTTCGGACGTAAATGAGCGTACATCGCCTTTCTTCACATGCTATTTTTTGTATAGCTGCTTGCGCTTGAATATCAAGCGCTGCAGGCGGAAAAGGCGCTCAGTCCAATAAAAAAACGGCCCGCAGGCCGTTTTTTTTGCTGGCGCCCGGTGAGCCCGACGCCGAGCAAGCATTGCCGAATGCGTTGCCGATCAGGCGAAGTTGGCTTCGGCAAACTTCCAGTTCACCAGCTTGTCGAGGAAGGTTTCGACAAACTTGGGACGCAGGTTGCGGTAGTCGATGTAGTAGGCATGTTCCCACACGTCCACCGTCAGCAGCGCCTTGTCGGCGGTGGTCAGGGGCGTGCCTGCGGCACCGGTGTTGACAATGTCCACGCTGCCGTCGGCCTTCTTCACCAGCCAGGTCCAGCCCGAGCCGAAGTTCCCCACGGCGCTCTTCACGAAGGCTTCCTTGAAAGCGGCGTAGCTGCCCCACTTGGCGTTGATGGCCGCAGCCAATGCGCCCGAAGGCTCACCGCCGCCCTGGGGAGCCATGCAGTTCCAGAAGAACGTGTGGTTCCAGATCTGGGCTGCGTTGTTGTAGATGCCGCCGCTCGACTTCTTGATGATCTCTTCGAGCGTCATGGATTCGAACTCGGTGCCCTTTTGCAGGTTGTTGAGATTCACCACATAGGCGTTGTGGTGCTTGCCGTGGTGGTACTCCAGGGTTTCCTGGCTGTAGTGCGGGGCCAGGGCGTCGATGGCGTAAGGCAGCGGAGGCAGGGTATGTTCCATGGTGGTGTTTCCTTGTGGTTAGAGGTTCCGGGAGGCCATCAGCGCTGCGTTCAATCCTGAGCAATGCACTCGGACACAGCGCGAAGGGGGCATTGTAGGAACATCGTGCGACCTGTGCAGCGTGGGGGCACCGCAGCCGCCATCTGTTCTGTGGCCATCACTGCCGGCACGGCCCGGGTGCCCCGCCGCAAGCCCCTCACAACAAACGGGGCTGCTCCACCGTGACATCGACCACCCCATCGGCCAATGTGGCACGCAGCGCATCACCGGGGCGGGCCTGGCGCACGCTCGTCACTGCCAGGCCGTTCGTGTCCGTGAGCAGCGCATAGCCGCGCTGCAGCACCTGCCGCGGGTCCATCAGCTGCAGGCGAAGGTCCGCTCGATCGAGCCGTTCGGCGTGGTGCGCCACGGCCCGTTGCACCTGGTGCGGCAAGTTTGCCTCCAGCGCTTGCTGGTGATGCGCAACGCGCTGCAACTTCAGGAGCACACCGTGCCGCATCCGTTGCGCAAGCCGCGCCAATTTCAGCTGTTCACGTGCCACCAGGCCGGATGGTCGGCCCAGCCGCGCGGCGGCCTGATCGAGCCGCTGGTGCCGCAGGTCCAGCTGGCGCTGAACCCCGTCCCCGATGCGACCGGCCAGCAGGCCGAGGGCGCCCAGCCAGACATCCCGCGGTTGCGCCACCAGTTCGGCCGCTGCAGTGGGCGTAGGGGCTCGCAGGTCCGCGCAGAAGTCGGCGATGGTGAAGTCCGTCTCGTGCCCCACACCGCAAACCAGCGGCACCGGGCTCTGCACGATGGTGCGCGCCAGACGCTCGTCGTTGAAGGCCCAGAGATCCTCGATGGAACCGCCGCCCCGCACGAGCAGGATGACATCGATGGGTGGACCTTCGTTCATACTGGCTTCTGGCGCTTGCCCCGCTTGCGCCAGAAGATACAGTTTTGATAGCGCCAGTACCAAAGACGCCGGTGCGGCCGCTCCCTGGACCTGGGCAGGCACCAGCACCACGGGGATGTGCGGCACGCGCCGGCGCAGCGCTGTGACCACGTCATGCAACGCCGCTGCGCCCGGCGACGTGACCAGGCCGATACCCCGTGGCAGCAAGGGCAGCGGGCGCTTGCGGGTGCCGTCGAACAGTCCCTCCGCGTCCAGCTGGGCCTTCAGGCGCAGGAACTGCTCGAACAGCGCGCCCTGCCCCGCGCGCTGCATGCTTTCAACGATGAACTGAAGATCGCCGCGCGCTTCGTAAACCCCCAGCCGCCCCCGTACCTCGACCAATTCCCCATCCCGCGGGGAAAAGTCAAGAAGGCCGGCAGCGCGGCGGAACATGGCGCAGCGCAACTGCCCCTGGGCGTCCTTGATCGAGAAGTAGCAATGTCCGCTGGACGCGCGCGAGAAGCCCGTGATCTCGCCGCGCACCGCGACAGGATTGAATCGCGCCTCCAGGGCGTCAGCAATGGCGCGGCATAGCGCGCCGACTTCCCAGATTCGCGGCGCCGCCACGGGGTTTTGCTTATCAAACATCAGTACCGGCGGGCCTTGCTGCCCGGTGTTCAGCCCAAGTACTCCACAGAACCGGCAAGGCACGATGGCCGGCAGCCAAATCGCCACGGGTTGCCCCGAAACGCACAGTCCACGTGCAAGCCATTGATTTATAAAGATTTTTCACTGCGCAATTTTTCATCAATCTGTTGCAAGCACGGCGTGGCGCTGCTTTGAGTGCTGGGCCGGGAGGGTTTCCCACAAAGTTATCCACAGATTTTGTGGGTGAAAGGCAAGGCCGGTGATGCGTGCGGCAAGGTAACGGTTTGTGACGAAAACCCGGCTGCGAGCTGGGTCATAATCGCCCGTTGCTTCATCCGCGCGGAGAGAGATTTGCTGTCCATCATACAAGCCGCAGGCTGGCCGATCTGGCCCCTGATCGCGTGTTCCATCCTCGGAATGGCGTTGATTTTTGAACGTTTCGTGGCCCTCAAGACGGCCCGCGTCGCACCGCCCAAGTTGCTCGATGAAGCCATCACGGTGTCGTCCAAATCCCTTCCCACGCCCGATGTGGTGAACCAACTGGCGCAGAACTCGGCCCTGGGCGAGGTGCTGGCCAGTGGTCTGCGCACCGTCAACAGCAACCCGCAGTGCAGTGAGGCCGATCTGCGTGCCGCCATGGAAGGCACTGGACGCGCGGTCGCCCACCGTCTTGAAAAATACCTGACCGCCCTGGCCACGATTGCTTCCGCCGCGCCGCTGCTGGGCCTGCTGGGAACGGTGATCGGGATGATCGAAATCTTCGGCTCCCAGGCAGGCACGGGTGGCGTGGGCCAGGCCATGGGCGGTGGCAGCCCTGCCAAGCTGGCGCATGGGATCTCCGTGGCGCTGTACAACACGGCGTTCGGGCTCATCGTGGCCATCCCGACCCTCATCTTCTGGCGGTACTTCCGCAGCCGCGTCGATGCGTACCTGCTTACGCTGGAGCTGGCCTCCGAGCAATTCGTGCGCCACCTCCTGCGCCTGAAGAAGAAGTGAACTCTTGCCTGCGGAGCACAGCTGCCTCCGGGCATCGCTGGCAACCCGCGCTCTGCCGATCGGACTGTTGACATGAACTTTCGCCCCCGCGCCAAGGAAGAGCCGGAGATCAACCTGATCCCGTTCATCGACGTGCTGCTGGTGATCCTCATCTTCCTGATGCTGACCACCACCTACAGCAAGTTCACCGAACTGCAGCTCACGCTGCCCGTGGCCGACGCCGAGCAGCAGCGCGATCATCCCAAGGAGATCATCGTCTCCGTGGCCGCCGATGGACGTTACGCCATCAACAAGGCCGGGGTGGAAGGCAAGAGCGTGGATGCGATCGCCCAAGCCTTGCGCGCCGCCGCTGTCGAAGGCCAAGGCACCGTGGTCATCATCAGCGCGGACGCGATGGCGCCACACCAGTCCGTGATCTCGGTGATGGAGGCCGCGCGCCGGGTAGGTCTCACGCAGATCACCTTTGCAACGCAATCATCGGCAGGGGCCCGCCCCGCAGGCCGCTGACGGCACATGCCTCCCCCGGGGCCGCAGCCGCCCGCCGGTGCAACGCCTTCGCAGCAACCTGCGGCAGGGGACGGCGCCTCTTTCCCTTCCACACTCTCCAGCCCTTCTTCATCTGCTGCTGCAGGCCTTCGCCGCCTCTGGCGGACACGGGGCCTTGCGGCGTGGGGACTATGGCCGCTGTCATGGCTCTATCGCGCGCTGGTAGGGGCTCGCCGGCTTCTTTACCGCGCAGGCTGGCTGGCGGCAGAACACCCAGGCCGGCCCGTCATCGTGGTGGGCAATGTGGTGGCAGGCGGCGCCGGGAAGACCCCGGTCGTCATTGCCCTGGTTCAGCACCTGCAACACCGCGCCCTGCGCCCTGGCGTCATATCCCGCGGCTACGGCCGCAGCACGACGGATTGCCGGGCAGTCACCCCCGACAGCGCGGCCCATGAGGTGGGCGACGAACCCGCACTGATCGCGCGCACCTGCCACGTGCCCGTCGTGGTCGCATCGCGCCGCATCACCGCCGCCCGCGCCCTGCTGGCCGCGCACCCGGACGTCGACGTCATCGTTTGCGACGATGGACTCCAGCACCTGGCGCTGGCGCGCGACGTGGAGATCTGCATCTTCAACGAAGACGGCGTGGGCAATGGCTTCACGCTGCCCGCCGGCCCGCTGCGCGAGCCCTGGCCCCGGCCGGTCGACCTGGTGCTGCATGCCGGCCCGACGGCACCGCCTGGCGCGGATTCCGCGCACACCTACCGCGTGCAGCGCGAACTGGCGGCCTATGCGGTGCGCCAGGATGGGAGCCACGTGCCGCTGTCCGTGCTGCAAGGCCAGCCCCTGCACGCCGTGGCGGCCGTGGCGCGCCCCGAGATCTTCTTTGCCATGCTGAAAGCGCAAGCGCTGACGATTGCGCATGCCGAAGCCTTGCCAGATCACTATGATTTTGATAGCTGGCTGCGCTTTTCTGACAAGCGCTACACGCTGGTTTGTACCGAAAAGGACGCGGTGAAGCTGTGGCAACGGCATCCCGATGCCCTCGCCGTTCCGCTGCAGCTACACATCGACCCGGCCTTTTTCGCCGCGCTCGATGCGCTGCTGCCCGTGCAGAGCGTTCGCGCACCGTGCGGGAGCCCGCTCCCCCGCCGCTATCATCCGAACGACACCGAAAGCTGAAAGAAAGCGCAACCACCATGGACCCCAAACTGCTCGAACTGCTGGTCTGCCCGGTCACCAAAGGCCCCCTGACCTATGACCGCAACGCGCAGGAACTCATCTCCCGCAGCGCCCGGCTGGCCTACCCTGTGCGGGATGGCATCCCCGTGCTGCTCGAGAACGAAGCCCGTACGCTGACCGACGAGGAACTGGAGCGGTGAACAGCCCAACCGCAAGCCCCGGCAGCAGGGGTGATACCTTCACGGTGCTCATCCCCGCGCGCATGGCCTCGAGCCGGCTGCCCGACAAGCCCCTGGCCGATATTGCCGGCCTGCCCATGGTGGTGCGCGTGGCGCAGCGCGCCATGGCCAGCCATGCTGCCCGCGTGGTGGTGGCCGCCGATGACCCGCGCATTCTTCAAGCCTGCGCAGCGCACGGCGTCGAAGCCATCTTGACCCGCGCTGACCACGCCAGCGGCAGCGACCGTCTGGCCGAGGCCTGTGTGCAGCTGGGCCTGAACGGCGACGATGTGGTCGTGAATGTGCAGGGTGACGAACCGTTGATGGACGCCAGCCTCATCAACGCAGTGGCCGCCCTGTTGCGCGCGCGTCCGGAAGCCAGCATGGGTACCGCCGCGCACCCGATTGCTTCCCAAGCCGACTACGCCAACCCCAATGTGGTGAAAGTTGTCCTGGATGCGCGTGGCCTGGCCCACTACTTCAGCCGCGCGCCCATTCCTTTTGCGCGCGACCATGCGGGCACTGCCTGGTGGGACGGGCGCGCTCAGGCCGCTTCGCCCACCGTGGCCGCCTTGTCGGGCTTTGCCCCGCTGCGGCACATCGGCATCTACAGCTACCGTGCCGGGTTTCTGCGAGAGTTTCCCTTGCTGGTGCCCGCGCCCACCGAAGCGGTGGAAGCGCTGGAGCAATTGCGCGCTCTCTGGCATGGCCACCGCATCGCCGTACACCTTGCAGAAGCGAGTCCCGGCCCCGGCGTCGACACGCCGGAAGACCTGGAACGGGTTCGCCGCCTTTTCCGTTGAGGACCATCCCACGGCCCGGCGCAGCAGCCCGGCCGCGCAGATGGATGCCAGCCGCCGGCGGCTGGCCACCGATGCGCATGTAAGCCAGGGCGAGGGAGTCACATGCTATCCTCGACCGCAACGAGAGCACCGTATCCCGGGCGCACAGAACGGCTTCATGCGCCCTTCGAACGCCCCCGCCAGCGGCGCCAACGATTTCTAACCTTCGAGGACCTCCATGAGACTGATTCTGTTGGGCGCGCCCGGCGCCGGAAAGGGCACGCAAGCCAGCTTCATCTGCCAGAAGTACGGCATCCCGCAAATCTCCACGGGCGACATGCTGCGCGCTGCGGTGAAAGCCGGCACCCCCCTGGGCCTGCAAGCCAAGGCGGTGATGGACTCCGGCGCGCTGGTCAGCGACGACATCATCATCGGCCTCGTCAAGGAACGTATCACGCAGCCTGATTGCGCCAACGGCTTCCTGTTCGATGGCTTCCCCCGCACCATTCCCCAGGCCGACGCCATGAAGGCAGCCGGCGTCAAGCTCGACTACGTGCTGGAAATCGACGTGCCTTTCGACGCCATCATCGAACGCATGAGCGGCCGTCGCTCGCATCCGGCCAGCGGGCGTACCTACCACGTCAAGTTCAACCCGCCCAAGGTGGAGGGCAAGGACGACGTGACAGGAGAAGAGCTGATCCAGCGTGAAGACGACAAGGAAGAAACCGTCAAGAAGCGCCTGCAGGTCTACAGCGACCAGACGCGCCCGCTGGTGGACTATTACAGCAACTGGGCCAAGGCTGAGCCAGAGGCCGCCCCAAAATACCGCGCCATCAGCGGCACGGGCAGTGTCGAAGAGATCACGGCGCGTGCGCTGCAGGCGTTGGCCAGCTGAGCCACTGCAGCCCGCCTTTCCACAAGCAGCGGCGCCCTGTCACAGGAGCGCCGCTTTTCTTTGCACTTCATCTCTACGTGGCAGGCTGTCTTCCGACCCATCACATCACCATGGGCGCCTCGCCAGCCTTCAAACAGGGCTAGAGCGCAAGCCGTAGGCCTTGCCATCGGCAAACAGGTATTCGGCGCGCAGCACTGCATCCCCCTTTTCTTCACGCAGGGTAAAGCCGACCACCGCCACGAATACACCGGGCCGGATCTGCGGCACTTGCCAGGCCTGCATGCGGGTCAGGGGCGCCAGCTCCACCTGCCACCGCCGATCCTTGCGAGTCGGCAAAACCGCCTTGGCCAAAAGCGCCTTTCCATCCACGGGTGATGCCTGTGCGGGCACCGGGCGCTGCGCCAAGTCGGGAGGCAACTTCAGCTCGGCAGGCAATTCCAGCTCCAGCTCGGCGTGCGGGTTTTGCCAGCGCACTTGGCGCACGCTGCCTTCCAGATAAACAGGGCGGTCTGCGTCAAAACTGGCCCATCCGTGGTGCGCACGCGCGGCCAGCGGAAGGGTTGTGGCAGCCAACAGCACGTGGCGTCGTTGCAGGCTCATCGTCTTTCTCCCAGTAGAGTCGATCAGAGATAGGCAATCCAGCGCCCACAGGCCACCACGGCCAGCCAGATCAGCGTGGAGCCCAGCATCTGCGCGCGGGCCAGTGCATCCAGGCGCGTGAGCGAACCCCTCGCATGGAACCACGCAGCATTGCACCCTGCAAGCATTAACAACAGCATCTTCCAGGTGAATGCGCGGTTGGCCAGCAGCTCCGCGGGCTGCGTGGCAAACATCAACAGGCCCGATGCCGCCGCCAGAGCAAAGCCGCACAGCGCGACCGAGAGGCTCAGCCGAGCCAGGTCCTCGGGCGGCAGCGCCAGACCGCGGCCAAAAACGCGCAGTTCCAGCAACACCAGGTTACCCAGCAGGAGGGCGATGCCGAAGATGTGCACCACCTCCAGGGCCGGGTAGGCCCACGCATGGGTCTTGAGGGCAGCAAGCAACGCCACGGCGGGTCAGCCGCCCGTGCGCAGCAGCTCAAGCATCAGCGAGATCCGGGCCTTGAAGGGCGAAAGCCCTCCCGAGTCAGGCAACGCATCTCCGGGCTTGGGCAAAACCTGCCCTTCCGGGCAACGCGTAGATCGCACGACGCGCACGCCCGACTGCTGCGCACGCAACAACGCGGCCTCCAGAGCGTGGTGAATGGTGCCATTGCCAGTGCAGGCAACCACCAGGCCCTGCACGCCGTCTCGAACCAGCACATCCACCAGGGCACCCGTCGCGCCTGCGTGGCTGAAAAGCACCTCAACCCGGGGCCAGAGAGAAACATCCGCTATATCTTCAATAGCACCCTTCGCATGTCCTGTGGGCGCTAGCGGCCAGTCCTGTTCAAGCCGAACGCTCCCCTCCTCCACCCAGCCCAACGGGCCGCCCTCACCCGAGCTGAACGCGTGCACCCGGTACGGATGCACTTTCTGAACCCGCCTTGCCCCATGGATCTCACCGGAGGCCACCGCCAGCACGCCGCGAGCTCCCGGGGTGGCGGCCACCGCTACCGCATCCAGCAGATTCTGCGGCCCGTCGGGTGCCAGGGCGGTGGATGGCCGCATGGCGCAAGTAAGAACCACCGGCTTGGCGCGGACGTCCAGCACCTCGTGCAGGAACCAGGCCGTTTCCTCCAACGTATCCGTGCCGTGAGTGATGACCACGCCTTGCACCTGCGGGTCCGCCAGATGGTGCGCGCAGCGCAGCGCCAGATCCCGCCACACCCCGTGGTCCATGTCCTTGCTGTCCAGCTGGGCCACCTGCTCTGCCACCAGCGGCCCGCGCGCAGCCTGCTCAAGCCCTGGCACAGCTGCCATGAGCTGCTGTACACCCACCTGGGCTGCGACATAGCCGATGTTGTCGCCCGCCTGGGCCGAGGTGCCCGCGATGGTCCCGCCGGTGCCAAGAATCACAATTTTTTGCCCACTCACTTGCGCACTCCAACAAACTGATGAAAAATACAGGTACTGGATTAAAAAACAGTTGTCTTTCAATGTAGCCGCCTGATCGGGAAACCACCATGCTCGACAACCCCAAACTCACCGCCCGCCAGCAACAGATCCTGGACCTGATCCAGACGGCCATTGCACGCACCGGAGCCCCACCCACCCGCGCGGAAATCGCGGCCGAGCTGGGATTCAAATCCGCCAATGCCGCCGAAGAACACTTGCAAGCCCTTGCGCGCAAAGGCGTGATTGAGCTGGTGAGCGGTACATCCCGGGGTATTCGGCTTCGCAGCGACACCGTTCGGTCCATCAACGCAGCGCGCGGCAGCCAGTTCAGCCTGCCGATCCCCGGACTTTCCCAGTTGGTCCTGCCCCTGGTAGGGCGCGTGGCGGCAGGGTCGCCCATTCTCGCCCAGGAACACGTCGATCAGACCTATAGCGTGGAGAACAGCCTTTTCCAGCACAAACCCGACTATCTGCTCAAGGTGCGCGGCATGTCCATGCGTGATGCCGGCATCATGGACGGCGACTTGCTGGCCGTGCAGTCCACTCGCGAAGCGCGCAACGGTCAGATCATTGTGGCCCGCCTGGGCGATGACGTCACCGTCAAACGCCTGCGCCGAACTGCCACTGCCATCGAACTGCTGCCGGAAAACCCCGATTACCCGGTCATCGTGGTTCAGCCCGGTGAGCCCTTCGAAATCGAAGGCCTCGCGGTCGGGCTCATCCGCAACACCATGCTGATGTAGCTTGGCCCAGGGTGCGCTCACACGGCCCTCAACTGTTGCGCATCAAACGATGCGTGCTACCGCACCCCAGGTGGCGGGCGTTTGGCTTATCTCACCAGTGATAAGCCAGCCCTGCGGTGCCGGTTTACTTTGCAATCCTGCCTATGTCCAACCCCCGAACTTCGGAGTTTTCACATGGGAATTGCGTTGACCACATTTTCTGCACTGTCGAACCCGGTGCGCACACTGTCTCGCTGGCTTCAATCCACGCACCCGCTCCTCGCCTCTGCGAGCAGCGACTCCCCGCCGCCCCCTGCACCTCTCGGTGCGCGCTCCGGCCGCCCGGACGAAGCGATGACAGCAACGCCCCCCCGGCCGACGCCGCCTCCGGGATTCGGTATTACGCGCCCGGTACGCGGCAATTGGCCTTTCACCGTCAATCCTCCACTGCCCTCGGTGGAACATGACACGCCCGCCCCTCGCGGCAGAGTTGCAGACCCGTCCCCTTCGGTCGGCCGTGGCGGGCACAACACGGGGCGGGTCCGAAGCAGAGGTAACTGCTTCGCCCACCCCACCGAGCAGGGCATCCGCTTTCAGCGGGATGCAGGCCGGGTGGTGCTTGCTGGCCGAATGGCCGATGTGTGTGCGGAACTGGACCGAATGGCCGCGTGTGAAGCAGGCTTGCGTGCGCATTGAAGCCACGCGCCAATAGCCCTGGGGCGACGCTGAAGACCTCCTGGACTTGACAAGCGAGCGCCACCAACGCGGCGCCCTGGCGGTGTACAGGGGGATCTGCTGACCTGCGTGTTTTGTTAAGGACTTTCGGTGCAGCTGGGGGCGACAGCCTTGGCGGAACAACCCGTTACTTTGAATTCTGCGCTGTCGGTAGCTGCGACGTGGCCGGGTGCAAGTCCAACTGAGGCCGGCTTGATGCCGAAGGGGGATATAGCGGCAGCCGAGTTGCCGCCCTTCACAACCCACTTCTTTTGCCATGCAGACTCCCCCTCCAGGGGCAATCAACCGGCGCCTCCCGGTCACGAGCGGCAATTGCCGCCACGCTGTCGAGGCACAATGTCGGGATGAATATTGTGATTCTCGACGACTATCAGGATGCCGTCCGTAAGCTCCACTGCGCATCCCGGCTCGACGCGTACACCGCCAAGGTCTACACCAACACAGTCAAGGGATTGGGTCAGCTCTCCGTACGCCTTCGGGACGCGGACATCATCGTGCTGGTGCGTGAGCGCACGCACATCACCCGCCAACTCGTCGAGAAGCTGCCGCGTTTGAAACTCATTGCGCAAACCGGCAAGGTGGGCAGCCATATCGACGTGACCGCCTGCACGGAACGCGGCATTGCGGTCGCCGAGGGCATCGGCTCCCCGGTCGCGCCAGCCGAGTTGACATGGGCCCTTGTCATGGCGGCCATGCGCAGGCTGCCCCAGTACATCTCGAACCTCAAGCACGGGGCCTGGCAGCAATCCGGATTGAAGACCGCATCGATGCCGCCTAATTTCGGGCTGGGCAGTGTCTTGCGCGGCAAGACGCTGGGAATCTGGGGATACGGGCGCATCGGCCAGATGGTCGCAGGCTATGGCCGCGCATTTGGCATGAATGTGCGCATCTGGGGACGAGAGGCTTCGCGCGCCCAGGCATTGACGGACGGATACCAAGCCGCGACCACGCGTGAAGAATTCTTCGCGCAGTGCGATGTGATCTCCCTGCACTTGCGTCTGACCGACGAAACGCGCGGCATCGTGTCGCTGGAAGACCTGTCGTGCATGAAACCGACCTCTTTGCTGGTCAACACGTCCCGCGCTGAACTGATCGAACCCGATGCCTTGATTGCAGCTTTGAATCGGGGCCGCCCTGGCATGGCGGCGGTCGACGTCTTCGAGAGCGAACCGATTCTTCAGGGCCATGCGCTTTTGCGGCTCGAGAACTGCATTTGCACGCCCCATATCGGATATGTCGAGCAGGACAGTTACGAGCTCTATTTCGGCGCGGCGTTCGACAACGTGGTGAATTTCATCAAAGGCACGCCTACCAATATCGTGAATCCCGGGGCCTTGCAGGTGCGACGCTGAGGAGTTCCTTAAAAGTCGCCAGGGGAAGAGAAGAAGAAAATCAGGCTTGCCAACGGCCGCACACCCCGGCAGCATCACTCCAAACAAAAAAGGCTTCCTCACGGAAGCCTTTTTGCTGAAGGCACTGCAAGGTATTGAATCCTTGCAGCACCACCACTCCATTACAGAGGAGTCTTCTTGCCGTCCTTGTAGACGTACAGGGTGATGGCGGGGTTCTTCATTTCGCCATTGGGTTCAAAGGCGATCGTGGAGGTCACGCCCTTGAAGTTTGCCTTGGCCAGTTCAGGCGTGTAGACCTTGGGGTCCACCGAGTTGGCGCGCTTCATGGCGTCGACCAGCAGGAACGTGGCGTCATAGGTGTAGGGGCTGTACACCTGGAACTGGCCGGGGTACTTGGCATCGTACTTGGCCTTCCAGGCCGTGCCGCCAGGCATCTTGGCCAGCGAGGAGCCGCCTTCAGCGCAGACCACGTTTTCCAGCGTCTTGGCACCAGCAGCCAGCTTGGCGATTTCAGACGTGCAAACGCCGTCGCCGCCGAAGTACTTCACCTTGCCCATGCCCAGTTGTTCCATCTGGCGCAGCATCGGGCCAGCTTGGGGGTCCATGCCGCCGTAGAAAATCGCGTCGGGGTTCTTGGACTTGATGGCGGTCAGAATGGCCATGAAGTCAGTGGCCTTGTCGGTCGTGAATTGCTCATCCACCACCTTCATGCCCTTCTCGGCAGCGACCTTCTTGAACACGGCGGCGACGCCCTGGCCATAGGCAGTACGGTCATCCACGATGGCAACGGTCTTGAGCTTCAGCGTGTCAGCAGCGTAGAAAGCCAGACCGGCGCCCAGGGCGTTGTCGTTCGCAATGATGCGGAACGTGGTCTTGTAGCCAGGCTTGGTCAGGTTGGGGTTGGTGGCCGCGCCCGTCACGTGGGGGATACCGCAGTCGTTGTAGACCTTGGAAGCGGGGATCGTAGTACCGGAGTTGAGGTGGCCGACCACGCCAGCAACCTTGGCGTCGCACAGTTTCTGTGCAGCGGCAGTGCCCTGTTTCGGATCGGCAGCGTCATCTTCAGCGACCAGTTCGAACTTGACCTTCTTGCCACCGATGGTGACGCCTTGAGCGTTCAGCTCTTCAATGGCCATGCGGGCGCCATTTTCGTTGTCCTTGCCGTAGTGAGCTTGGGCGCCGGAAACCGGAGCCACGTGGCCGATCTTGACGATCTGCTCTTGTGCAGAGGCCATGCCGGCAACAGCCGCGATAGCAGCAACCACGGTCAGTTTCAACTTCAATTGCATATCAAATCTCCAGTAAAGATAAACGCTGAGAATCTTCTTGTGTCTCAACGCAGGCGAACATATCGCAATTTACGGGCCAGATCATTAGGGAACACGATAAAGCGCGAGAGAAACCACAGGGGAATACCCTGTCATCCCTTTGGCGCTGCAGGCGTACCGCTGGCCAGCTCGTCCGCCACCGCCTCGTACACAGCGTGCCGCACTACCGATTCAATTTCTTCGCGCAGTCGCGGCAGCACGGATCGTGTCTGTTCTTGCACCACAGTGGCGATCGCTTCGCGCAAACGTTGATCCAGCACAACGTCCACGCGCTGCATCACCCGATGGACCATGTGCTCCTCAATGCCCTCGGGCAGAGGGCGGGGCCAGGCCGCCAGCGGTGCTTTTGCGAGGGCAGCGGGAGGGACTTGGGCCGGCGTAGTCGGTGGTTTTTGGATGGCGGTGCTGGCCACGGCAGCAACGCGGGCCGGCACCGCAGCAGCAGTGGCCGGCACTGCCCCCGCCTGGCGCGGCATGATGGCAGCACCAGGGTGCGCGGCCTGCCGTTCCGGCAGAGGCGGACGCGCAACCACAGGGGTGGGCTGCGCAGCCGATGGCACGGGAGAAGCCCCCCCCGTGGGCCTGGATGGTGCGGCGCCGGGCGGCTGCACAGGAATGGAATCCGGCACACGCACCACTTCAGTGAGCGTCGGCACAAAGCGCGGAGGCGTTCTGGACGGAGGCACGGCCATCGATTTATCCGCCTTTCAGCACGAGATCATGGCGCGTGATGGCATAGCCCCGCGCGGCATAGTGGCGCCAACGCTCGCGGGCCGCTCCTCGGTCGGCTTCATCCTGCGCGCTCACCACCTCCACCAGACGGCCAAAGCGGCCAAACCCATCGGGCACATCCGGCAACAGGTTCAGCAAGACCTCGTTGTGCGGCGCAGACCGTGGGTCGGCGGTCAGCAGCACCGGCGATGCGTGCACCAGTTCTTCATCCGCATCGGCCAGGCAGTGGGCCACGAAATCCTGCGGCGCCACATTCCACAGCATGCGGTCCAGCAAAGCCAGCGTGTCTGGGTGGGCTGCGATCACCAGCCGGGCCCCGCTGCGCTGCACCTTGCGCGCGAAGCGGCACGCATAGGCCAGTTTGTCGGGCGCATTGAAATGAAACGCAACCTCGGTCATGGCGGACTCAGGCCGTCTTGGCGCGCGGCGATCGCTTGGAAACGGCAGGCTTGATCGCGGGAGACACCTTGGCTTGATCGAGCAGATAGTTCACCAGCAAACCCACGGGTCGGCCGGTGGCACCCTTGGCAGCGCCGCCCTTCCAGGCCGTGCCAGCAATATCCAGGTGTGCCCACGGCATGTCGCCCACGTACTTCTGCAAGAACTTCGCCGCGGTGATGGAGCCCCCCGCACGTCCCGCAACGTTGCCCATGTCCGCGAAGTTGCTCTTGAGACCATCTGCGTAGTCGTCGTCCAGGGGCATGCGCCAGCAGGGATCCTGGGCAGATTCACCCGCCTGCTGCAAGGCCGTCGCAAGGTCGTCGTTGTTGGCAAACAGCCCGCTGCGCACCCCGCCCAGCGCAATCACGCAGGCACCGGTCAGCGTGGCGATATCCACCACGGCCGCGGGCTTGAAGCGCGCTGCGTAGGTCAGCGCGTCGCATAGCACCAGCCGTCCTTCGGCGTCGGTATTGAGGATCTCGATGGTCTGCCCGCTCATGCTGGTTACAACGTCTCCCGGCTTCACAGAGCGGCCGTCGGGCATGTTTTCACAGGCGGGGATGAGTCCGACGACATTGATCGCGGGCTGCAGTTCGCCCAGCGCGCGGAACGTACCCAGCACGCTGGCGGCGCCGCACATGTCGAACTTCATCTCGTCCATCTCCGGCGCGGGCTTGATGGAGATGCCGCCGGTATCGAAGGTAATGCCCTTGCCCACCAGCACAACAGGTGCTTTGTCCTTGGGGGCGCCGTTGTAGCGCAGCTCGATGAAGCGCAGGGGTTCTTCCGAGCCGCGCGCCACCGCAAGGAAGGCGCCCATGCCCAAGCGGGCGACCTCCGCGGGGCCGTGGACCTTGCATTGAATCCGGGGCAGCTTGCCCAGCGTCTTGGCGGCAGCGGCCAGCAGGCTCGGGGTGGCGTGGTTGGCCGGGCGGTTGCCCCATTCGCGCGCAAACTCCACACCGGCCACCAATGCCACGCCGGCATCAAAATCAGCGCGCACCTCGGGCGCATCAGGCACCCCCACGATGCACCGGGTCAGGCTGCGTGCCTCGGCTTTGGTCTTGGTGGCGGTGTAGATATAGGTTGCCTCCGCCACGGCCTGTACCGCAGCGCTGGCGACAGCCGCTTGCACGGAGGCTGCTGCAAAGCACAACACTGCGCGCTTGGTTTGCGGTGCCTTGAGGGCGGCACCCACGGCCTGCAAAGCCTGGCGCGTGGCGCGCGCAGAGCCGTCGCCCTGGCCCAACAGGACCACGCGGCGGGCAGCCACCGCGGGCACCTGGTACATCTGCAGGTGCTTGCCCGCCTTGGTCGTCAAATCCCCGTTCTTGAGCGCGTGCGCCGCCAGGGCAGACAACGCATCCTTGCCCGGCTTGAACCCATCGGGCAGCAGCACGATGAGCAGATCGCACTTCTCTGAAGCTGCCGCAGCAAGGTCAAGGGTCTTGAGATCAAAGTTCATAATCGGTGTTTTCCTTCGAGCCAATGTTATTCGATTCATCCATTCGCAAGGAGCTGGCGCGCAGCTTCGGCGCGACGCTGGTGGTGCTGGTGACCGTGGTCATGACCATGATGCTCATTCGCACCCTGGGCCAGGCGTCCAAGGGCAGCGTCAGCCCCTCCGATGTGATGCTGGTCATGGGTTTCACCGTGCTAGGCCAGTTGCCCACCATCCTGAGCCTGAGCCTGTTCATCGCGGTGGTTGGCACGCTCTCGCGCATGTACCGCGACAGCGAAATGGTCATCTGGTTTGCCAGCGGACGGGGCCTGGTGGCCCTGCTCAAGCCGCTGCTGCGCTTTGCATGGCCCGTCATGATCGTCATCGCCGTGTTGTCGCTCCTGGTTTGGCCCTGGGCCAATTCGCAGGTCCAGGAACTCAAGGTCCGCTATGAACAGCGCAGCGACATCGACCGGATCGCGCCGGGCGAGTTTCAGGAGTCTTCCAACGGCAGCCGTGTGTTCTTCATCGACAAGGACAGCCCGGACACCCAGGCTGGCAACAACATCTTCATCGCCGCGACCGATGGCCCCCGCGAGTCCGTGACCTCCGCGCGCAGCGCCCGGCTGGAAACGCGCGACGGGGAACGTATTGCACTGCTGAGCGACGGGCAACGGCTGGAGACCTCGCGCGACAAGCCAGGCGTCAAGATCAGCGAGTTCGTCGAATACGGCACGCGCATCGGCTCGGCCCCTGCGGGGTCGGCAGAAGAGCTTTCTGTCAAGACCCGCGCCACGCATGAGCTCCTCATGCGCCCCCTGCCCGCCTACCGAGCCGAGCTCGGCTGGCGCGTGGGGCTGGCGCTGGCAGCCATCAACTTCGTGGTGCTGGGCTTGGCAGTGGCCAGCGTCAACCCGCGCGCCGCACGCAGCACCAGCCTGGTGTTCGCGCTCTTTGCCTTTATCGTCTACTACAACCTGATGACCCTGGGCCAAAGCTGGGTGGGCGCAGGGCGCCTGGGCCTCGTGAGCTTCATGGTGCTGCTGCACGGGGGGATGCTGCTGATGTCGCTGCTGGTGCTGGCGGCCCGGCACAACCAGTGGAGCCTGCAGCGCCTGTGGCGCAATCTGCGGCTGGGAGGCACTGCATGAGAACCATCCGCCGCCTGATCCACCGCGAGGCCCTGCTGGCCGTCGCTTTTGTCACCGCCGGATTCCTGGCGTTGTTCTTCTTCTTCGACCTGGTCGATGAACTGCGCTGGGTGGGCCGCACCGGGGACGAGGGCTACCAGCTCTCGCACGCCCTCCTCTTCGTGGTGCTGAGCATTCCCAGCCACCTCTACGAGCTGTTGCCCATCACGGTACTCATCGGCACCATTTTCGTGATGGCGCGGCTGGCGCAGAGCTCCGAATTCACGATCATGCGCACCAGCGGCATGGGGCCCTGGCGAGCCCTGCGCACCATGGTGGCGCTGGGCAGCGTCTTCGTGCTGCTGACGTTTGCGGTGGGTGACTACATTGCCCCGCTGACCGACCGCACGGCCCAACTCGTCAAAGTGCGCTACCTCGGGCGCCTGACCAGCGGGGCCACGGGCGCTTGGCTCAAAGAACGGCAGGACGACCACTCCTACGCCGTCAACGTCCGCGCAATCACCCCCAACGGCGGAATGCTGGACGTGCGCATTTTCGAGTTCGACACCAAAGGTCGGCTGGCATCACAGACGCGCGCTGCATCGGGCGAGTTTGGTGCCGACGGCGCATGGAATCTGCGAGACGTGCAACGCAGTCGCTTCGAGCAACGCAGCGCCGAAGAGGCGCGTGTGGAGCATCTGCAAGCCCCCACGCTGCAGTGGCCCACCCGCATCAGCGCAGACATGGTGGCGGCCTCACTGCTCAAACCGGACCGCATGGCCACCATCGATCTGTTCCAGTACATCCGCCACCTCGATGCCAACGGCCAATCCGCACAGCGCTATGAGATCGAGTTCTGGCGCAAGGTGTTCTACCCGCTCAGCTGCCTGGTGATGGTGGTGCTGGCGCTGCCCTTTGCCTACCTGCACTTCCGCTCTGGCGGCATTGCCGGCTACGTGTTTGGCGGCGTGATGGCGGGCATCAGCTTCTTCCTGCTTAACAACGTGTTCGGCTACGCCGGCAACCTGCAGAACTGGTCGCCCATGCTCACGGCGGCAGCGCCGGGGCTGATCTATTCCGTGCTGTCGCTCGCGGCGTTTGGATGGCTGGTGCTGCGGCGATGAACGGCGCAACCCCCTCCCTGGCGCAGCAGGCCATTGTGCTGTTCTCCCATGGCTCACGCGATCCGCTTTGGCGCGCCCCCATCGAGGCTGTGGCCGCCCGCATTGCCGCGCAGCACCCCGAGCGTCCCGTGATGTGTGCCTATCTGGAGCTCTCGGAGCCTTCGCTGACGCAGGCGGTGGATCAACTGGTGCAGCGGGGCGCCACCGTCGTCACTGTGGTGCCCATGTTCCTGGGCACGGGCAAGCACGCGCGGGCCGACCTGCCCGTGCTGGTGGAACAGCTGCGCGCCGCGCACCCGGGCGTGCGCCTGCACGTGCAGCCGGCCGTGGGCGAAGACCCCCGCGTCACAGCCCTCATGGCCGAGATCGCCTGCGAACTCCCGCCCGACTGACGACCCGAAAAATCCAGCCCACCCCTGATTCACTTAGACGATTGCAGCATAATGATGCAATTCTTTAGACGATATCAGATATGAACCTGCACCAGTTCCGTTTTGTGCAAGAGGCGGCGCGCCGCAACCTCAACCTGACCGAAGCCGCCAAGGCGCTGCACACCTCGCAGCCGGGTGTGTCCAAGGCCATCATCGAACTGGAAGAAGAGCTGGGTGTGGACATCTTCGCCCGGCACGGCAAGCGCCTCAAGCGCATTACCGAGCCCGGCCAGCATGTGCTCAAGAGCATCGAAGTCATCATGCGCGAGGTGGGTAACCTCAAGCGCATTGGCGAACAGTTCAGCGCGCAGGACAGCGGCACCCTCAGCATCGCCACCACCCACACCCAGGCCCGCTACGTGCTGCCCGTGCCCGTGGCGCGCCTGCGGGAAGCCTATCCCAAGGTCAACATCAGCCTGCACCAGGCCACCCCGCACGAAGTCGCCCGCATGGTGATCGACGAGGTGGCCGAGATCGGCATGGCCACCGAATCGTTGGCCGACTACCCCGACCTGGTCACCCTGCCCTGCTATGAATGGCAGCACGTGCTGGTGGTGCCCAACGACCATCCGCTGGCGCAAAAGGAGCGCATTGGCCTGGACGATCTGGCTCACGAGTCGCTCATCACCTACCACCCCTCCTTCACCGGCCGCGGCAAGATCGACCATGCGTTCGCGGCCCGCAAGCTGCAGCCCCGCATCGTGCTGGAGGCCATCGACTCCGACGTGATCAAGACCTACGTGCGCCTCGGCCTGGGGATCGGCATCGTGGCCGAGATGGCCATGCGTGAAGACCCCGTGGGCGACTTGGCGGTGCGGCCCCTGGGCCACCTGTTCGGCCAAAGCGTGGCCCGCGTGGCCTTCAAGCGCGGAGCCTACTTGCGCAACTTCGTCTTCCGGTTTGCCGAACTGCTCAGCGACCGCCTGAGCCGCGAGCTGATTGCGCGTGCGATGACGGGCCATGTCAATGACTATGAGTTGTGACGCCCCCCTGAGTCGCTTCGCGCCTTCCCCCCACTGGGGGGACGACGCCGGTGGCCGGGCGAAGCCCGTTCCACGGCGTCTGCTGGCCTCCCCAGATCCACGGCCTTTAGCCTGACAAACGCTGCGCCCATTTCCAACGATTGCCACGACGCGATGACCACACCTACCTTCCCCAGCAAGCTGCCCAACGTGGGCACCACCATCTTCACCGTGATGTCGGCCCTGGCCACCGAGCACCAGGCTGTGAACCTGGGCCAAGGCTTTCCGGACTTTGAATGCGCGCCCGAGTTGGTGGACGCCGTCACCCGGGCCATGCAGGCCGGCCACAACCAGTACCCGCCCATGCCCGGCGTGCCCGTGCTGCGCGAGGCCGTGGCCCGCAAGATCGAGGCGCTGCACGGCCGCGCCTACAACCCGGGCTCCGAGATCACCATCACCGCAGGCGCCACGCAGGCCATCATCACCGCGATCCTGGCCATCGTGCACCCGGGCGACGAGGTGATCGTGCTCGACCCCTGCTACGACAGCTACGTGCCCAACATCGACCTCGCTGGCGGCAAGGCCGTGCGCGTGCCGCTCACGCCCGGCACCTTCCGCCCCGACTTCGCCAAGATCAGCGCCGCCATCACGCCGCGCACCCGCGCCCTCATCATCAACAGCCCGCACAACCCCAGCGCCACCATCTGGACGTCCGAGGAGATGCGGCAGCTCGAAGACCTGCTCCGCAATACCAACATCCTGCTCATCAGCGACGAGGTGTACGAGCACATGGTGTTCGACGGCGCCGAGCACCAGAGCGCCGCCCGCTTCCCCGGCCTGGCCGAGCGCGCTTTCATCGTGTCCAGCTTTGGCAAGACCTTCCACGTCACGGGCTGGAAGGTGGGCACCGTGGCCGCGCCCGCCGCGTTCGCGGCCGAGTTCCGCAAGGTGCACCAGTTCAACGTGTTCACCGTCAACACGCCGATGCAGCACGGCCTGGCGGCCTACCTGCAAGACCCTGCACCCTATTTGCAGCTGCCCGCCTTCTACCAGGCCAAGCGCGACCTGTTCCGCGAAGGCCTGAAGGATTCGCGCCTCAAGCTGCTGCCCAGCACCGGCAGCTACTTCCAGTGCGTGGACATCTCGGCCGTGAGCGACCTGAGCGAATCCGACTTCTGCCAGTGGCTCACCCGCGAAGTGGGCGTGGCGGCCATCCCCCTGTCGGCCTTCTATGCCGACGGATTTGACCAGCGCGTGGTGCGCTTTTGCTTTGCCAAGAAGGACGAGACGCTGCGGGCCGCGCTGGAGCGGCTGCGCAAGCTGTGACACAGGTCTTTGGGCCGATTCATTCAAAAAACAGCCGCCAGCGCTTTTCCAACAAGCGCTTCCAGCTATCAAATTTGATGCACTACCCCTGGGAGTCTGGGCGGCATAAGGCATCGAACCGAAACGAGCGAAACCCGAGGAACGTGTAGCGCCACCGACAAGCCCAGAGCAGGCCCCTGGGCGCAGACGGTAGCACTGCGCGAGACCGGTTGAACGTGCGTTGCTCCGATGCCCCTTCTGCCGCCCATGCTCCTGGCCGCTGCGCCCCGACTGCGCAGCGCGCTGCTTTCGCTTCTTGATGCCTTCTTGATACCCCACCCCCACCTCTTGCACTCATCTTGATGCGGGTATTCCTAGCATCGATCCATGTTTCAAGGAGAAGCACATGGACTGGGTATTTATGGCAATGGGTGGCGCGCTGTGGATCGCCATCTATGGTTTAGCAAAGGGCTGCGCACGGCTACAACAGCAGGCACAAGGGGGGCGGTCATGACCAGCGGCTGGATGATTCTGGCGGCCGTGCTGGCCGCAGGCCTCTTGGTGTACCTGGTGGCCGTGCTGCTGCGGCCGGAGGACTTTTCATGAGCGCCAGCGCCCTGCTGCAACTGGCAGTGTTCATGGCACTGCTGCTGGCGCTAGCATGGCCGCTGGCGCGCTGGATTGACGCCGTCATGGCGGGCCGCTTTGCCCTGGGGCGGCGGCTGGAGGGGCCGCTTTTCAAGCTGGCTGGCGTGCGGCCCGACGAAGAAACCGGCTGGCTGCGCTACACGCTGGGCCTGCTGGTGTTCAACGGCCTGGGCGTGCTGGCGGTGTATGCACTGCAGCGCTGGCAAGCGGTGCTGCCGCTCAACCCGCAAGGCATGGCTGCGGTGGCGCCGGACTCGGCCTTCAACACCGCCATCAGCTTTGTCACCAACACCAACTGGCAAGGTTATGGCGGCGAGAGCACCATGAGCTACCTC